>Ga0172379_10004228_pt1 | contig 21534 bp, 22 predicted proteins | sample GrowelOW334metaG_FD_119756 | JGI IMG/M metagenome (GOLD analysis project Ga0172379, IMG submission 119756) | Groundwater microbial communities from an aquifer near a municipal landfill in Southern Ontario, Canada - Groundwater well OW334 metaG | ecosystem: Environmental > Aquatic > Deep... | reverse complement strand
TAATCTAATTATTAACCTAAAGTTATTAACCTAAAGAAATTTATATGACAAAAACATTCCCGACGGTCGGAGCAATAGTCACAGCGGCGATTATTGCTCTGTCCTTGTTTGTAAGCGCTCAGCTGGCCTTTGCAGTCGGCACTAACGGAAGTTTTGAAGTCGGTACCGACCCAGGTCTTTTCACCACTCTCGTGCCAGGAGACACCAACATCACTGATTGGGCGATTGGCTCGGGAAGTGTGGATTACATCGGCACCTATTGGGTAGCTTCAAACGGGGCGCGAAGTATTGATATGAATGGCACTGCTGCGGGATCAATCAGCCAGACCTTCCCGACGGTTGTCGGAGCAACGTACACTGTTACATTCGATCTATCCGGGAACCCGGATGGCTCTCCAACGATCAAAGAGGTATCGGTAAGTGCTACAGGAGCAACACCTGGAGTCTTCCAATACGATACTTCTATTGAGTTAAACAGCACTGCCGACATGAAGTGGAAGTCGAAAACCTATTCCTTTACTGCAACCGCAGCAAATACGACGCTGACTTTCGCGAGCACTATTCCGGGAGCTTTCGGGCCGGCACTCGACAATATTTCGATTTCTGACCCTCCTCCGGTTACTGTAACCATCCACAAATATGTTGACGGCGCGCATGCAAATGCAACGAGTGCAGAAGGGCAATCCTTCCCGATGCAGTCATCGTGGAATGCGGTAAACATAGGAGCAGGCTCCGGTAGCTACTCTCTTGCAGCGTCAACCTACGATGCTCAAACATCAAGTATGACAAGCGGTGCAGACTATGCGACAAACGAGGTAACTACCGGCTCGTCGGTCGGCGCTTCGTGTGCAGACGGCAAGCCATTTGCGCTCGTTGGCTACTCGTGGGGCGACTCAGAATCAGCCGCAGCGACAAGCACCATGAGCACAAGCTCTCCGTCGTTTACGGGTATCACTACCAACAAGCACATCATTGTCTGGAACAAAGACTGCACACCAAAATTGACCGTAACGAAGGTGGTTACCAACGACAACGGCGGTACTGCATCAATCACTGACTTTACGCTCTTTATCGACAATGCAACGACAACATCAGGTACTGCCACCACGTCGACAATTGGTACGCATGTGGTCTCAGAAACAGCTAGTTCAACATATACTGCCACCTTTGGCGGTGACTGCGACGCAAACGGCAACGTAACGCTCGCAGCAGGAGACAATAAGAGCTGCACTATCACCAACAACGACAACCCTCCGCCGGTTACTGTCACTATCAACAAATACATCAACGGTGTGCAGGCAACAGCAGCAAGCGCAAACAACTCTGCGTTCCCTATGTCTGCAACATGGAATGCGGCAAATATTGGAGCAGGGAGCGGCTCGTACGATCTTGATGCCGACGGCTTTAACGGCAACCCAACCCCATATCAGGCAATCACCTCGTCTATGACCGCTGGTGCAAGCTACAGCACATACGAAGTAACGGGTGGTGCGGTTGTGGGTGCAAGCTGCGCGGACGGGAAGCCGTACGCACTTGTGGGGTACAAGGTCGGCAACGATCTTACAGCGGCACAAGCGGCACCGACGAGCACGACAACACCGAGCTTCACTAACCTTCTTAGCGACAAAGTAGTATTGGTCTTAAACAAAATGTGCGTCCCGACGCCGGTGCACGTATCTCCGGCAAACGGCAGTACGCTCACAACAGCGGCGTGGGACAAGGCAGACTGGACCGATGTTGTCGACCCGGCATTGCCGATAACGTACCGCTACGAATCATCCAACTCCTCGGCAACAAATCTTGATGGCTCGTTTGTGACCCCGGTATACGTGTCTGGGCCGCTCGCTCTATCCGAAATCCCGACACCCGGCACTCCGGCGGGGGTTTACTACTGGCACGTACGCGCAGTTGATAACGACGGCAACATGAGCCCGTGGACTACTGCGTGGCAAGTAACGGTAGACAACACACCTCCTGCTCCTCCGGCAAATGCATGCAACACACCAACGGTTGCACCAAGCGGCTACACGCTGCAAAACGGTAGTAGCGGAAGCGATACGGTTACCCTCGCACCCTTCACCATGTTTGTGGGTAAGGGCGGCAGTGACACCGTTACTGCTCCTGCTGGCAACTACATTATCTGCACAGGAAAAGGCAGTGACACCATCACCCTAGGCCACGGCGACTATACGATAGATGCCGGCAAGGGCAACAACACCATAACGACAGGCAACGGCGCAGGCCCTATCACCACCGGTTCCGGTAACGACATAATCACAACCGGCAATGGCGCACACACTATCTTGGCCGGCGCAGGTAACAACACCATCACGACCGGCGACGGTGTGCAAACTATCACAACGCTCACCGGTAACGACAAAGTTACTACCGGTGCGGGTGCTGACACTATTGCGGTTGGCAGCGGCAACAATACCGTTACATCAGGCGCAGGGAGCGACAATATCACCTCGGGAGGCGGCAACGACAACTTAAACGGTGGGGCAGATGCCGACATCTGCAGTGCAGGCGGCGGCAGCAATATCCTCACCAGTTGCAATCCATAATCTTTATCAAGTAACGAAAGAGGGATCTGTCAAATACAGCTCCCTCCTTCTCATGAGGCCTTGTGTGTGATAGAAGTTACGAGGCTTCAGAGAGGGTGACAGATGTTCAGAAAATCAGAGAAGAGATATATTAAAAGCAATTATTTAATGCCGGGGTGGGGAATAATGAGGTCCTTAACTGCGAGCTGTAAGAAGTTGCAAATCGATTACCAATGAGATAAGACACTACCATGATGATGGCCCAAACAAGTACACTCAAAAAAGCCCTTGCCCTCCTGTTAATGGTGTGTCTTGTTACGCTATTGCCGACGACCTCGTGGGCAGATGATGTTGTTCCGGCTACAGTTGCTCAGTGTGCAGATGGCGCGGACAATGACGGCGATACACTCATTGACCTCAATGATGCAGGATGTGCGGATGCTGCCGATACGGACGAAAGCGATGATCCTGTAGTTACCACCGTAGTTACTGCAGAGACGGATACTGCAACCTCGACCGACCCGCAGCCGGACGCTATAGTAGCTACCTCAACCGACGGTACCGGCGGCCTTGTCGGAGGAACTATTGTTACCGGAGACGCAACAGCCTCGACCAGTGCAAGTAACGAGCTTAATACCAACACAGCCAACGACGTAGATTCAGTCGGAGAAACTAATTCTTCCACTATCACCGCCTCCACTACTAACGAGGCTGAGCTCGAAAATGAATCTGAGTCTGCAGCGACGACGGGGGAGAATCTTGCCGACGGAGGAGAGAGCCTTTCAACGATTGTCACCGGGGATGCTATAGCAACCGCAAATGTCATCAATGTAGTCAACACCAACATCTTCAACTCCTACGGGCTCATTCTCTTTTTGAACCAGCTCTTTGGAGGAGGCTTAGACTTGCGCGACTTTAACCTCTCGTACTTCTTTGACGGCGAAGCCGGGGAGTCTCCTACAATTAACGAAAGCACCGAAGAGCCGCAATGCACACTCCTCACTTGCCTTAACAGCAGTTCTCTTAACGTAGTCAACGACAACACTGCGACGGTCACCAACAGTGTCATCGTGCGTGCCTCAACAGGAGAGAATATGGCTTCCTCAAGCGCCGACGGAGGAGCGGAGATAGACACGGGCGACGCATATGCGGCTGCAAACGTGCTTAACGTGGTCAACACCAACATCATCAACTCAAGCTACCTGCTTGTCTCCTTTAACAATTTTGGCAGCTTAGCGGGCAACATTACCCTGCCTAACGCCGATTTCTTCTCTAAACTTTTTGCGCACGGCGGCGCTGCTCCGGCGATGAACTCAAGCACCTACGGTATTAATAACACCAATGATGTTGATTTCGTCGGCACCACCACCGCAAGCGCCGAAACGGGGCTAAACACAGCTTCAACCACAGCCTTAGGTCACGGCGAAGTTGAGACGGGTGATGCATATAGTTCTGCCACCACCTTTACTGACGCTAATGCCAACTATGTCGGCGGCACATCAGCATTCTTTTTCTTCCGCATCTCAGGCGAGTGGACAGGCAAGGTAACCGGGCTGCCCGCAGGGTTGTCGTGGGTGAGTCTGTTCGATAAATCCGAACCGAACAGCACTTCAACAGTTATCCTGATCACGAGTGATAATAGTGGCGTTGACTTACCTGAAGCCCCGAACGCCAACTGCGACGACGATGCCGGGCCGGTCTCAAATTGTTTTAATTCGTCTCACTTCCTCGCATCTTCTACCAACGTCGCCACTGTTGAAAACAATATCGATGTGTCTGCAGAGACCGGTACCAACGAAGTGCTCACTGAAAACGGCACTGCAGCGGTCTCCACCGGTGACGCATACGCTGTGGCAAATGTCATAAACCTGATCAACACCAATATCGTCGGCCGCAACTGGATATTTGCCGTCTTTAATGTCTTTGGCGACTGGAGCGGCGACGTTTCGTTCGGTCAGTCTGAGCTGCAGCTTGAGGCCGTCTCTGATGCGTCTACGCCGGCTCTGCCGGGCTCTACCGTGACGTACCGCTTTACTGTCGCAAACCATGGTGATGCGGATGCAGAGGATGTTACGCTCAAAGCCGACTTCGATAAGAGCCTGCTCACCTTTGAGGACGACGTGGCCGCTTCGGACACCGACACCGGCAAACGATGGGGCCTAGGCAAGGTTGCTCGCGGCGAAACTCGCACGTTTACTTACACGGCACGGGTGCAAGACATCGCGGCCGGTACCTCGATGACCATCCCGCTCACCGCGACAGTCGAGAGTGGCGAGGAGGCAAACTTTACCGTGGTGACCATTGATGTCGCTTCACCCGCGCCGGTCCCTTCTCCATCGAACGGTGGCGGCGGTGGAGGTGGAGGTGGCGGCGGTGGGGGCGGAGGCGGCATTCTTTCAAACGGGAATTTTGCAGCAACACCCGATCCAAAAATCACCGTCAAAAAGAATTTGAGCATCAGCACCACGACCGCTCCAACCACAGTCGACTACAAAGTCGTTGTTGAAAATAACACTAACGCGGGCGCTCTATACTACGGCGTTCTTACCGATACGCTCTATGCTCCTTCAGGAGAGGTGATGTATACGCGCTCGTGGAATCTGGATACCGTTGCACCGGCAGACCAAATTACTCTCACATACACAGTAGAGTTCGGCACGAGCACAAAGCCGGGCATATACCACAACATTGCGCGAGTAACCGGTATGAGCAATCACCCCGTTGTCGGCAACCCGTTTGTGCCGGTTGAGGCCTCGAGCGATGTAGAGTTTACCGCCGCCGGAGAGGTGCTCGGTATCGCCACCTCAACAGGAATGTCAGATCCGGATGGTGCAACCTGCAGCCCGCTGCTTACCGGTTTTATGTCTCGAAGCAGGGTCAATAACTCTACCGAGGTGCGCAAACTGCAGACGTTCTTAAATTCGCAGGGTTCACGCATTCCGACCAGCGGGTTTTTTGGGCCGCTGACAGAGTCGGCAGTTAGGGTGTTCCAGCAAAAATATGCTACCGACGTGCTCTCACCGCTTGGTATTAAGAACCCGACCGGGGCGGTATACTCGCTGACTCAGCGTAAGATAAACCAGCTTGCCTGCGGCGGGGTGCCTCTTGCTCTTAGTGCGGCTTCTACTTCAGCTCCACTTTTGAACGCCCCTACCAAACCAAAGGTTCAGAAGAGTGTCCCCGTGGCAGCAATACAAAAAACAAAGCCAAAAGAGGAAACAGTGCCTGTTCAGGCTGCAGAGGCATCAGTACCTCAGAAAAATGGGGTACAACAGTGGTTCAAAAAATTGTTCTCGTTCTAACGCAGTGTGCTGCTCGTGTGTGTTAAATGGGGTACACTATACTTATGAAAACGCCTCTACGTATGACGCTACTCGTTGCAGTGGGTGTTGTGCTCGTAGCGAGTGCCACGCCCGCATTTGCGTCACTCAATGAGCGATCGGAGCGAGCAGTACGTGAAGGGCATATACCCGGGCAATATATCGTTGTATTTAAAGACTCGGTCACAGACGCAGACGGTGCGGAGGCCTCCATTCTCTCCGGTGTGCGCGGTGAAAAAATTGATTCGTATCGTTATGCGGTGAGGGGTTTTTCGGCGCGCTTCTCAGACGAAGATGTAGCGGATGTAAAGAATGATCCCCGGGTGCTCTTCGTAAGTGAGGACAGAGAAGTGTCCGTCGCCTCTCACCGAACGGCTTCTGCACAGTCAAGGGTTCAAGCTCAAACACTCCCCACAGGTGTTAATCGTATCAATGCAGAAACACTTCAAAACAAAGGCGCTGGTGTTCAAGTGGCGGTTATCGATACAGGCATTGCCGTCGATCACTCTGACCTTAAGGCAAATATCGCCGGCGGGAAGAACTGTACAAATCGCACTAACTATAAAGACGAAAATGGTCACGGCACACACGTTGCCGGCACGATAGCCGCACTCGACAACAGCGCGGGTGTCGTCGGCGTCGCACCTCAAGCAAAGCTTTGGTCAGTACGCGTGCTCGACCGTTTTGGCAACGGTTCCTGGTCGTCGGTCATCTGTGGCCTTGATTTTGTTGCGTCTAAAGGGCCTCTGAACGGCGGCCCGATTACCGTTGCGAACCTTAGCCTCGGCGGATCAGGTGTGAGCGACAATAATTGCGGCAATTCTAATAACGATGCACTTCATAAAGCAATCTGTCGTGTGCGCGATGCCGGGGTCACTATCGTCGTCGCAGCCGGAAACAGCGGTTCGAATGCCAACAGCTTTGTTCCCGCAGCTTATGATGATGCGGTCATTACTGTTTCTGCACTCGCCGACTCAGACGGTGCGCCTGCGGGTCTTGGTGCTGCTACCTCATATGGCAAGGACGACACTTTCGCATCATTTAGTAACTTCGGAGCGGTGGTGGATATAGCAGCCCCTGGAGTCTCTATCTACTCTACTTGGCTTAATAATGCGTACTCGAGCATTAGTGGTACGAGTATGGCTTCGCCGCATGTGGCGGGAGCGGCGGCTCTCTATATCGCGGCGCATCCGGGTGCTACCTGGACACAGGTTCGAGATGGACTCTTAGGGCTCGCAGAACCTCTCGGAGCAGGCCACAGCGACCCTTCAAATCTGCACCCTGAGTCGGTCTTGCGCGCTGAAGCCATCTAATCCTTCAAGGTTCGACCTTGAAGACAAACCAGTATGAAATATAAAATATTAGGCATCAGTACACTCTTTCTATCCTCTCCGCTCTTGGCGCTCTCCAGCACGGGTGAAGGGTCAACGGTTGCACTGTCTACCTATAGCTCCTCTGAGGTGTCCACGGGCGGTTTGCGGGCCGAGGCAGGTAGCTCGGCAAGCTCCGAGTCGGGGAGTGCTTCGGTAGAGATATGGAGTTTCCTCGAAGGGAAAAACGGTGAGGGGAGCGTTCAGATCGATATAAAGACAGAAAAGAACGGCACCGTACAAACAAAGTCAATCAAAAAAACCACCCCCTTTTACGATGAAGCGATTGAGATATCTGCAACCACCACTTCAGATGATTCATCAAAGGCCGCAGCTCGTGTGGTGTTTTCCAGCTCCAGTTCTACGGACAGTAATATTAAAGCAACTTCTTCAGTGTTCATTATAGACAGAATCTTTCAGCGAGCAACAGAAACGTGGTTTAAAAAAGAAAAGACAGACCAGTCTGAACCTTTTATAAATCGTGTGTTGGAGAAATTGTTTAGTATGTTGTGGTTTTTCTAACAGCCAACCGCTACTCAAATACCATTTTTAATTTTTGAGTATCTTTTCGATAATGACCGCAGTTTCTTCGGGGCCAAACACTTCGATCGTGTGTATGCCGGTTTGCTTTACTACCGCGTCGTTACCGCCCTCTTCGAGTGCGTCGCCGATGTAGAGCATCTCTCCTATCGATATGTCGGTCATCTCAACGAGTCTGCGGACACCGTATGCTTTGTTAACTCCTTTTTGGGTGATGTCGATCGAGGTGGTGGCATTAAGCCCGATAGAAAAATCCGGCAAGCGGCGCACCAGCGCGTCGTAGAACGGTTTCCTCTTGGCGCGGGTCGGATCCCATTTTTGTTTTTCTTCGACCGGTGCTTTCTGCCCAAGGGCTGAGAAGGTGATTTGCGCCCCGCGGTCCTCTATCTGTTCGCCCCACTCGGGTTTTCTTTCAGGGATGTTTTTGAGGCCGGTCTCTGCGAGTGCCTCTTTGAGCGCCTGCATAATGCGACTCTTTTCGAACACATTAAACGATCGGTCGTAGACGGGGAGCCATGAGCCGCCTTTATGTGTGTAGCATTGCGCTGCGTTGGTAGGGAAGATAAAGAGCCGGTCAAGGTGTGCAGTGCCGGGAAGCTCGGGTAAGAATTGATCCTCAAACTGTGCGAACGATGCGCCGGACATAATAGCCACACAGAGGCGCTCGAGCAGGCGCGCGAGGTTCTCCCCCATCTCTGCCGAAAGACGCTGCTTGCTTTCGGCGAGCGTCCCGTCGAGGTCAAAGGCAACAAGTTTTGGTTTATCCTTTATAACCATAGAACATTGAGCAATAGATTAGGTCAAATTATCAGGGAGAAGAATTTTGAGGAGTTTTTTGAGCGAAACCTTTGCCACACCGAGCACGGTGTCGGCGCCACCGTAGTAGACATATATAACATACTCGCGCAGCACCGCACCGCAGGAGAAAACTGCGTTTTTGACTATGCCGACGCGCTCGTACTCCTCAAGCGGCTCAAAGATGGTGTCAACGCTGCGCGAAATAATAATGGAAGGATTTTCAAGGTCGAGCAGCGCCGCGCCGAGGCGATAGGTCGAGGTCTTGGATACGCCGTGGTAGATGAGAAGCCAACCTTTTTTGGTCTTGATCGGCGGCCCCGCGATACCGACCTTGGTGCTGTCCCACATACCGGGGCGCGGCCCCATAATCTCCATACAGCGGGTTAAGCGATTTTTTTTGAAATCGAGCCCGTCAAGAAAGTCGGCACAAATGAGCGGGTCGATGCGGTGTATCCACATATACTGACCATCGATTTTTTCGGGCAAGAGGCACGTGTCTTTGTCGGCCACGCTGTCGGGAGTAGCAAGGACGGGTTTAGCCCACTTGTCCCACCTTTTTGCCAAAAAATCTTTTGTAGAGATCGAGGTAAGTGCGACCCTTGGCGGGCGTACGCCGTCAAAGGCGGTGTAGGTCATATATATAGTGTCGCCGATTTTGGTGACTCGAGGGTCTTCACAGCCGGAGTTGCCGGTGGGGGAGCCTTTTTTCATTTCAAAGTCTTCTCGCGGCACGTACATAGGCTCAGGGTCGCGGTCGATTATCTTGGTGCCGTTTTTGGTTGCAGCGTAGCCGATGACCGAGGTGTTGTCTTCTCCCATGGCGCGATAGAGGATGTGCACCGTGTTGTTTAAGTCTATTGTTGCAGCATTAAACACTGCTGTGTTTTCCCACAAGTGCTCCTTGATCGGTTTGAGAATCGGATTTTCTTTGGCACGTACGGCAAGCTCGGTGCGCGTGTTCGGGAGCATGGCCGAAATGAGGTCGGGGAGGTTGAGTGATGCGCGAGCGCACACGGTGTCTGCTGCGCCGTAGTAAATATCGACGCGGTTGTTCTTCTGGAGGAGCGCTCCCGAAGGGAAGACAATGTTCGGCACCATACCGTATTTTTCATAAATTTCTTCCGGCACCATAATAGGGCCTTTGGTCTTGCCGATAATCTGGAGCGGGTCATTTGCGTCGAGTAAGAGCGCTTCGATGCCGAAGACACGTTCGCCGCCGCCGAAATAATTTTGGATGTATGAGTAGAAGAGGAGCCAGCCGTACTTGGTCTTAATCGGCTGCGAGCCGACCTCGACGTGGTCGTGCGGGAAGCGTAGCGGGTTTATGGTGTGTTCGTCTATCTCGCTGTGCCACTTTTCCCAAAACGAGAGATCCCACAACTCTTCGATTTTATCGCACTGCGCAATGGCTATTTTTGCCGGCGGCTCGTCGGTGTGCGCGGTTAAAATTACAGTTATTTTGCCGCCGATGCGCTCGGGGAAGAGCGTCATCGCTTTGGCGTTAAACGGCGTTATGAGGTGCTTTTCCTCAATGGTTTCGAGGTCTTTTGATATAGCACAGGCGACTTTTATGTTGCCGGGGCCAAACGGCTGCCCTCCGAGTGCGGTGTAGAAAATATAATATTTTCCCTCAAAGTAGGTGACGCGCGGATCTTCGCAGCCAAACTGCTCCCACGAATTTTCCGGGATAATGAACTGGCGGCGGTTTTGGAAATGGTGGCCGTCGAGCGTCATTGCTTTGCCGATGGTTGAGAGGCCGGCCGGGGTCATTAGTGTGTCGGGGCGGCCGAGCGCGCGATAGAGTACGTGGGTGATCTTGCCTCGGGTCACTGGAGAGGGGTTAAAGGTCGCGCGTGCCTCCCAGTGTTTATCGGCGACCGGAGAAATGAACGGATTGTGCGAGCTGCGACGTAAAACGTACATAATTATTTTGAGTATACCACCGGTTCAAGCTGCGCATGCTCGTCGTGTGTGAGTTGTCGGAGGAAATCGCGCAAGTTAGCGCGCGCCGCAGCAATGTGTTTATCGCCGCCGCCATAGTAGACGATCAAGTCGCGCCCCACCACTACGGCGCCGGTTGCCATCACGACGCCGTACTTCCATTCGTTTTCATACCACTCCTTTGGCTCAAGCACCGGATACTTCGAGCGGAAGAGAATTTTGGTCGGGTCTTCAAGATCAAGAAGCATCGCGCCCACTTTGTAGCCAACATCGGGGTGTGCCGGGTCCATACCATGATACAAGAGAAGCCACCCTTCGGATGTCTTTATCGGCGGGGCACCCGCGCCGCGCATCGACGCGTCCCAGTGGCCGTCGCGTCCGTCGCGATTGTAGCGGCTTTGGATAAACTTGGTGCCATCAAACTCATCGAGCGAATCTACGTAGTCGATCGAGATTTGAGGCGGCGAGATGCTATGGAGTATCGCATACTTACCCCGGATCTTTTCGGGAAAGAGCACCCAATTTTTGTGGATCTCGTCCGGCGGCGAGAGGAAGTTCGGTTTTTTCCAATCCCATTTTTTATTATGGAAATGGTCGAGCAGTATCGAGTTGATAGCCATGCGCACAAAACCCCACCCGTCGAAAGCAACAAAGGTCATATGCACGTGCCCGTCGATCTTTACCATCCTCGGGTCCTCAACGCCGCCCCAGCCGCCGCCCGAGGCGTAATGATGAGTGCTGTAGGAGAGCGGCCCATAGACTCGTTTGCGCTCGGGGATCCCGAAATCGCGCGTAGGCGCATACACTGGCTCTTTCGGGCGCTCATCAAAGTGGATGCCGTCGCGGCTTGAGGCGTAGCCGATGCGCGAGATACCGTCGCTTCCCATTGCGCGATACAGGAGATGCACGCGGCCGCGGTCAAAGAGTGCTGCGGGGTTAAAGACCGCCTGTGACTCCCACCACACATCAGGTCGAGGCACGAGGATCGGATTTTTATCGGAGCGCGTGAGCGCAAGCGGCCGCCTCACCTCATACCACCAAAAGATGCACAGCGAGATGAACCCGAGCAGGAGAAGCGCTATCGCTATAAGCAGGCCGGTACCGGAGACGGTAACACCTGCTACTATCACTGACGCTTCGAGGATCGAATCCATAGTTTGGGGTTAAGTACGTCCGTATTTGTCTTCTATACGGGTAATATCATTCTCGTCAAACTCTCCGTAGGCGATTTCAAGAAAGACACACGAGTTGTCCGCCGTTTCGATACGATGTGCTGTGTGCTTCGGTATAAAAAAGTTGCTGCCAAGAGTTGCATCGAACACGCTGTTTCCTATAGTAACCCGAGCGCTGCCCGAGACTATATGCCAAAATTCTTCGCGGTGTTCGTGCGTTTGCAGGCTCAAAGCCTGGTGCGGATTAACCGTGATAATTTTAACCGTAGACGGCTCGTTGAGGGTAAAGCGTTCATACAAACCCCAAGGCCGCTCATCTTTTTGATAATGAGTGCTTCCTTCCATAGCTAAATAATACTATAGAACAAGGGTATTTTTACCCCTCGCAGGCTCCAAAACAGTGGACAAGTTTAGAACACGATGAGCCAAAAGAGGATTGCTAGCGCTATGCGGTACACGCCAAAGGCAATAAACGAGTGGTTGCGCACATAGTGGAGCAGGAATTTGATCGAAATAAGCGCTACCACAAAAGAGGTAACAAACCCGACCGCGAGCGCTCCGAACTGGTCGGTTGAGAACGAGGATGCATTTTTAAATAGGTCGAGCCCTGTTGCAGCGAGCATCGTGGGCACCGCAAGCAAGAACGAAAATTCGACGATGGTCTTGCGTTTAAGCCCCAACAGAAGGCCGCCGATAATGGTTGCAGCAGAGCGGGAGGTGCCGGGGATAATAGAGAGCGCCTGGAAGACGCCGATCAGAAACGAGTGTTTGAAGGAAATATGCTCGGTTGAGGGCTCGGTTTCGTCTTTCGGCTCTTTGTGTAGCAACTCAAACGCAATAATGAGCGCGCCTCCTACGCCGAGCGCCCACAAAACCACCGCCTCGCTGCCAAGCAGATAGGTTTTGATAAACGAATAGAGTGCGAGCCCAATGATGCCGGTCGGCACAAAAGCTACCAACAAGCGCTTGAGCAACTCGATATTGAAAAACGACTTCCAATACAGCGCAATGACCGATAGAATGGCGCCAAATTGGATGATAATCTCGAAGCTCTTAAGAAAGTCGGTCTGCGAGAGCGAAAGAAGGTGGCTCGCCAAAATGAGATGGCCGGTCGAGGAGATGGGCAAAAATTCGGTGACACCCTCAATAATGCCGAGTAGAAGCGCGGTTATAAGCGTCATGTGTATCAGTATACGGGTATTTTTGTTATCCCCGCAGCCCTCTTGCGGAGGAAGTGCGTGTAGTACAATTGAGCAGGGCAGCTATTTACTATTTTAATAAAGTATTGTGTATGGCAGAAATTGCATACTGTGTGAAGTGCCGAGAGAAGCGCGAGATGAAAGGCGAACAGGAAGTCGAGATGAAAGGCGGCCGCCGCGCTATGTCGGGCACCTGCTCGGTATGCGGTACGAAGATGTTTAAGATCCTCGGTAAAGCAAAAGAGGCTTAACGACTCGTTTCGCAGATAGTATCCGTATCGGGAGCATAGGGGACAAGCGGCACTGCGCCCTTGTCCCACTGTGCTTGTATGGGGGATAAGAAACCCCAAAGCACCTCAACCTCGCTCATAGAGACGAAGCGGTTTCGATTGCCCGCAAAAGCTTCACTAAAAAGCGTCTCGTACTCGTTGTTTTTTGAATCGAGAGAAACAGTAACGGAGGAACCGTCGGTGCGGCGTATCACCACCTCTTTTCTTTGGGTAGCGAGCCGTTTTCCCGCTTCGAGTAACACGGCGATCTGGTGCGCGCCTGCGGCAAGCGTGGTGTTGATTTTGAAATACGTTTCGGTCTGTGAGTTGGGGGAGACACCTTCAATGAGCCTATAACCCTCGTATTGGCCGCGCGCCGTCTGAGTTGCACTCTCCTCGGGAGTGAGCGTATGCAACCCGCGCAGCACTTCTTCGCGGTTGCCGCCTGCTGCCGTGGCGAGCATCTCGAGCATGTGGTTTTGGCCCACGTCGCGCAGGCAGCCGACTGCATCGTACACTGCGCCGCGCTTCTCGACGCCTGCCGTTTCAAGCAGAAACACGTCGATCTCTGCAATGTTTGCAGGATTTTCTTGGCCTAAAAGCGCCACGCCGTCTTTGGCGAGATAGTGGTCGATGCGGAATATGTGCTCTTCAGGCACATAGTTCAAAAGGAGCGCTTGGAGGGCTGCTGCACTCTCAAGATTTCGGCCAAACGGCTTCTCTATAAGCAGGCGAGTGTTTGGTGCGAGCATCCCGCTTGACCCGAGGTTCTCTACAATAGGCGCATAGAGCTCCGGTGAGACGCACAGATAGGTGATGAGCTGCTCGGGTGTGCCCGCAGCCGCTTTGAGTGCCGAGTAGCTTGCAGGCTCAGTCCCTTCTCCCTGCACTATTTCAAATAATTCGGCAAAGGACGCAATTTCTGTTTCGGACGCGCGGTCGCCGAGTGAGGTGGTTATAAGCATTCGAATGGCGGCGTTGTCCCACTGCTTGCGGGAGAACCCAAGGATGCGAAACGACGAGGGGAGCGAACCTGCTCGGTAGAGCGCAAAAAGGGCGGGGATGCCTTTGTAGCGCATAAGGTCACCGGTGAGGCCAAAGACAAGAAAGACGGTTTGCATAAGCATTTAGTATATCGCTCTTTGTATGTTGGCAAAATAAAATACCCGACACCAACAATAGGCATCGAGTATTTTATGTCCGCTACGCGAAGTTTACGCGCGCGCTACGTTGATCGCGCTCGGGCCCTTCTCGCCGTCTGCGATGTCAAACTGGAGTGTGTCGCCAACTTTGAGGTCGTCGAACATCACGCCTTTGAGCTCCTTGCTGTGAAAGAAAAGATCCTTCTCGCCGCCTTCGCGGGAGATGAAGCCGAATCCACGGTCAGTGAGCGTCTTAATGGTGCCTGTCATCATATATTTTTTAATTGTTTGAGAAACTTCGACTACGCTTCCCCCAACCCAATGTTGAGATCCACAGTATACCACATAAATGGAAAAAAAGGTGGGTCTGGGGAAAAGAAGAAACCCGCCCCAAATCAGGGCGGGCGGCCGGGTGGCCAGAAGGAAGATATGGCTACTAGAGCCTGCGACCGGGCAAGGTCGCCGGGGATAACAGTGAGCCACCCGCGTGCTTGCTTGCGCAGCTCGGTGTAGATCTGTTCGCGCAGCACGGCCGCCTCATCGCTCGCTTTTCCCTGGAGTTCTGAAGGGAGCCCGGGCTTGTAGCTGCGCATAAACACCTCGCACCACTTGTAGTGCAGCGCACGGACTTCGTTGGAGCCGACATCTGCGACGAGCAGGTACTGGGCGATGCTCGGCGAGCACTTGATCACGAGCTGCGGCCGCCCGTTCTTGTGGAAGAAGGTCTCGAGTCGGCGAAGCTCGACCCGCTGCCCTTGCTCAAAAATCGTGTGGGATCGCTCGACGTGGTTGCTCCCCTCTGCTTGAGGTTGATAGGCGCACGCTCGTTGAGGGAGTGCGTAAAAGAGGGGGATTGCTTGCGGAGGTACACCCATCGCGTGCTCCTTTCTGTGAGCGGTACAAATCTTCGGCCATTGTAGGACAAATGTGCACTGAGTCAACTACTGTAGCAGTGCTACAGTAGAGTGATGCAATTCATACGCACAGATAATGAGAAAGAAGGTGTTGCTGCGATGGCAGAAAAGATTGCAGGAGAGCTCGCCCGCGGCCGCGTGCTGTGGCTTATCTGCGGCGGCTCGAATATACCGTATGCAAAAGCGGCGTTGGATATAATCCGCGCCAAAACGGGCGAGCACATTAAAAATCTAACGGTTGGGCAGACCGACGAGCGTTTTGGAGACGTGGGCCACAAAGACAGCAACTGGCGGCAGCTCATCGACGCCGGGTGCAATTTTGATTCGGTACAAACGCTCCCTATCTTGCGCGGCACATCGCTCCAAGAGACGGTGAGCGAGTATGCAAAAACAGCAGAGGACGCTTTTGCACAAAATCGGTATGTGGCGGCACAGTTTGGTATCGGCGCCGACGGGCACGTGGCGGGGATGTTGCCGCATACCGGCGGCATCGAGGCACAAGAGCTCGTGTTCGGCTATGAGGCGGCGCCGTTTGTGCGCATCACTATCACTCCGCCTGCATTTTCTGCCATACACGGCGCATACACGTTTGCATTTGGAGAATCTAAAAAAGACGCGGTGCACAAACTTCGAAGCGAGGAGCTCTCGCCGGCCGACGAACCCTGCCAACTACTCAAACAAATTCCCGAAAGCTACTTTTATTCGGATCAGCTGTAACTCGTATGTATATAAAGGTACGTGCGCGCACCGGCGCAAAGAAAGAGGAGTTCACTGCGGTCTCGGACGACCACTTTACTGTTGCGGTAAAAGAAAAGCCGCAGCAAAATCTGGCGAACCGGAGGATTATTGCGCTTGTGGCAGCGCATTTTGGGGTCTCGCCCAAGGCGGTGCGCATTATAAGCGGGCACCACACGCCCTCGAAAATGCTTTCGGTTGAAGATAAGTAGTCGACCCCGTTTGCTGTGCTACTATAATGGCCATATGCATAAGATAAACAGTGAGGAGAAGGGGCATCTTGTTTTTGTTTTTTCTTTTTTTGTGTCGGTGATATTTTCACTCATTTCGCTCACACTCATTGGTGTTGAGGCATATGTGCGCTGGAACCTTAACAAGGAATTTACGTTCCTCGGAGGAAACGGCCTTAGCGCGCTCCTCATTGCCACCGCTATACTTCTTGTGGGGCTCAGTATCGCGCATCGCTCAAACAAAAACTCCTAGTCTCTCCATAATTTAGAAAATAAAAATCCGCCAGGTACCTCGGGGTACCTGGCGGCTAGAGAACTAGAGAAGGAGAGCTCTCGGCAACCTACTCGGCGGCGGCGGGGACTTCAGTCCTCTCCTCCACAGTGGTGGTGACAGTCGTCTCCTTTGTCCCTTCGTCGGTCGTCGTCACGGTGTCTTGCGTTACCTTGGCATAGTAGCTGTCGCGCCACTGCCTCGGGTCTTCATCGAGCCACCCCTCCGGAATGTGCTTGATGAACCAGATCCCGGAGAAGGGGTTGTCGACTTCGCGGATCACCCAGTAGATGAACGCGAAGACGTAGGTCATAGTACCCATGACGCTGCACCCGCTAATGACGCTCGGGTAGGGGAGCCCCACGAAGGTAAAGAGCACGTTGGCCGCAAGGAGGGTCATGAAGGCGTGGATGATTGGGGAGACATCCTCGTCGCGCAGGTTCATGAACTCCGCCTTATCGTGACGCTTGATCGCCATCCGGATTTCCTTGTATTCGCCAAACACGATGCCGATGATGACCGTAGCCAGCAGGCTGTAGAGGATTCCGTGGATTGAGATCCACGAGAGGGCTACGACATCGTCGAGCCCGTCGTGGAAGCCCCACTCCTTTTGGTAGAAAACAAAGTACCAGATCACGCATGCCAGCCCTGCAGCCGGGAGCGGCAGGACACACAGTACGGCGAGCTTGATGCCCGTCTCGGTGACCTTTTCGGCCCACTTCTTCCAGTCGCGCTTTGGGCCGCGGCGATAGAGTTGCATATCATTTCTCCTCGGGTTCAGTATTCGTCCAAAATGTTAATAACATATAATAATGTTATGGTCAATAGTATCTAACAATGGCCGCCTCGCGTTTTGCGAGGCGGCCATTTTCTTTCCTAACTATTTTTATATCTTACTGCGCGAGTGCTACCCTCACCGCTTCATTCTGCGGTCTGATCACGATAAAGCGTTTTTTCCACGCCTTGAGGAAATCGGCGGTAGAAATTGTTTTTTCTCCCGTCTTGGCTGCCGGGTCGTTGTAGTACACCAGATCGCCGTCGATGCCGTTGATGACCACGAGGTGGGGGATGGTGCTCTTTGGGTCGAACTTGTAGTGCACCGAGGCGATCACCGGGCCATCCTTCAACTTTTCTTCAAATTTTTTGAGGGCGGTCTTGTTGCTTTGGCCCGAGAAGTCGTAGGTGCTGCCGCCGAGTCCGTATTTTTTTGAGAGCGAGATCAAACCTTTGTGTATCCAGCCTGCTTGGTTGAGGTAGGCACCGGACGCAATTCCTTGGGTGAGGAGTGTATTGACCGACACTTTCTCATCCGAGTAGTAATCGATCACCATAGCGAGGCTTGCTATGCCGCAGCCTACCTTCTGCCACTTTGCAGAGGCAATATCTTTAAACTGCGAGTAGAAGGGGACGCTCGGGATGCTGGTTGTTGCGACGAGTACTTGAGATGGTGGTAGAGGTGCCGCCTGCGCTACTTGAGCCTGCGGGAACGTTATACTAAGAGCAATAATCGACGCGGTGATAACAGGGATCATCTCCCCATTCTGACATGCAAAAACAATGGCGGAAGTTTACCCCGCTCGTTTTTTATGGTCTAAAGGTATTTTACCTATACAAAATTACTCCTGCACGACCACTTTTGTGCCGATGTCGGCCCATAGATACAACTTTTTTGCTTGCTCGAGTGGCACGTTTACGCAACCGTGCGACCAAGGGATCCCAAAGTGGTCGTGCCAGTATGCACCGTGGATCACCGCGCCGCCTTTAGTGAAGTAGAGGTTCCATGGGACGCCGGGGAGGTCGTAGTATTGGTCGCTCACGCCCGGGAGCGGCCCCTGCATATAGCGGCTCGGCGTCATTTTATAGACAGTAAAGGTGCCGCGCGGGGTTGGGGTAAACTCTAAGCCTGTTGAGATCGGCGTCTGCATAAAAAGTGCCTCACCGTCGTAGGAGTAGAGCATCTGCTCGGAGCGGTCCACCACAATGTGTTTGGTTGTGGTTGCAGAGCCTTTTTCAAGTTGATGGTCGCCGTCGTCAGAAAACAGGGCAACCACATCTGCAGCGACATACCAGTCGGTTGTCACGCGCTCGGGGTAGCGCACTTCGCTGTCGAGCTCAATTTTATACCAGTCGCGAGTTGCTCCGTGCACTACCCCTTCAACTTTAAGCACCATACCGGTCCGCAGGTGCAGCACAGAGGGATACTCCTCGCCGGGGCCGGAGCGCAAGTTGACGCACTCACCGCCAAAGTATGGCCCGCAGCTCGCAGTTACCTCAACGTAGTGGTAGTAGCGGGGGGAATAATCGCCGTTGCCGATAATTTGTGTGCCGGGTTGGCTTGGGCGTATAAGCGTAGCCAAAAGGGTAGGGGCGTGAACGGTCTTAAACAAGGATATATCCCAACCTAAAAAATTGCCGAGCAGCAACACCGCAAGCACCATACCGGTTGCCAACACGCCGAGCCCTATAGAGATAAATACGCGATTCACAGAGACATTATATCTTAAAAATGTCAAATGTCCAATCGCGTCAATTTAGTAGGTAGCAATTATCTCCACTGCTTCACGATCTCCCACTTGATCATTGCGATGACGCCGAGGGAGAGTAGCCCGATGAGCGCTTGTAGCAGCCAGCCGAGCACGGGTATGAGCCCGAGAACACTGTATACGAGAGTGCCAAGTAGTATTGTCTTCCACGAAATTTCCCACTCGCGCTTAGAGAAAAAGTGATGAATGGCGCTGCCGAGTATGATCGGGGAGATAATGCAGGTAAATATGAGCGCGGCAGCAAACCCTAGGAGCCCGATTATCCCAAACGGGATACCTATTACCGTAGCGAGCAGAAATACCGAAAGCGCTGGCAATGCGACGAGTGTGAGCGCTCCTACACCAAACGCAGGAAATGTATACTGCGCCGCTTTTGCAACAGCCTCTTTGCTAAAGCGTTTAAACAAGAGACCAACAGCAAGCGCGCACACCAACAGCACCAAGAATTTCCCTAGCACCCAAACGGAGAACAGTGCAACCAGCGCCTTTGCGGATACGTTTGGCTTCACGCGCTCTGTAAATTTCGTCTGCCCTCGCACCACGGCGCCCTGTTCTTTAGTAAGTTCCCGGGTTGCAGTGTAGGTTAGGTTTCCGGAGATTACTGCCGCGCTCCCCAAAGTTACCCGGTCGGCATCTATGATGACATCTCCGGTTATAGGCGCGTTAATGAAGACCGTGCCGCCGCCTATACGCATCTTTCCCGCAACGGGTGCGTCGATGCGCACCGTGCCTCCTCCTATAACCACATCTCCGCCAACACCGGAGCCGCCGACGGTTACTTGGCCGCCGCCGATGATAACGTCTCCACCCACTTTGCCCTGTACAACAACCGTGCCGCCGCCTACGCGCAGGTCATCCGCTACGTTGGAAAGGATGGTGATGTTGCCGCCGCTTATGTTTGCGTCTGCTCCTACATCGCCGCTTACCACTACACTTCCTCCTGCAGCCAGAAGATCGCCCACAATGACGCCTGCGCTCGTGACGCTGCCGCCTGCTATGTACACATCGTCAGTGATGCGCTCTTGCGCTGCGACCGACGGTTGCTCCCCGACTCGAAACTCTGCCGCAAAAGAAGCTAGAGGGAAGAGGAGTGCTGCCGCTAGTGCTCCGTATGTAAAAATATTTTTCATAATAAAAATTAGACGCGCTTACTTTAGTAATAAAGTAAGTATATACCGCTCGCGCCCGATTGAATGTGTGATGTGGTACGGTATGAGCACGGGCAACGATATGGACGATATGATGGGCGGCCTCTCGGGCAGGGTAGGGGATGAGTTTGACCGAGCCTTTTTGTCTGAGATGATAGTGCATCACCAAGGTGCGGTCGAGATGGCGCAGGCGGCATTGCAAAACGCCAAGCACGAAGAAATCAGGCAGATGGCGCAGGATATAATCTCTGCACAAACAAGCGAGATACAGCAGATGCAGAGTTGGCAGAAGAGCTGGTATAGCACCGGGCAGTAATACAATCGTATAAAAAGAAAAGCCGCCCCGGGTTAGAGGGCGGCAATCGCTGCGAAAGGAACTGCTACTGGCGATCGAAGGCTGCCCGGAACAGATCTTCTTCGCTCGTGTCATCGGCATCTTGGCCGAATATGGCGCCAATGAGATCCCTCATTGATTGTGGGGAACGCACAGTCACGGCAATGTCCAAGGTTCGCTCCGCCCACACAAGGCCTCCCTTTTCTTCGGGATGCGCATCGGGCCCGGTCTTGTCGTGTGCGATGTGGCGGAGTATCTTCACCTGTTTCTCCGTTGCCGTTTTGCCGAGGAGTGCAAGAACGCCATCTTCGCCGATCGGCTCCTGATTATCGAAGATAATGTGCTTTGCCTTCTCTTCGAGTGCCGCCGCTTGCTCCGGCGTGAGAGAAATGGCCATAGCCGCCCGACACACACACTGCGGTCCGCAGCCGACGCCGGCATACTCAAGCAGAAGGATCTGCTCAAGAAATTTATCTCTATTATTTTTCATACCCCGTGCTCCTTTTTTGGGGACCTAATACCGCCGTCAATTTACTAGACATTAAATAAAAGTCAAGCCCCTCGGGGGCAAAATTCGAACCCTAGAGTTTTAAGAGGCCGGCTTCTATTTCGGTATGGCAGTTTTTATCCAATCTAGCGAAATGTCAGAAAATAGGTATAATTTCTTTGTCCTATAAGGACATATATTCCTCGGTAGCTCAATGGTAGAGCAGCTCCCTGTTAAGGAGTTGGTTGTAGGTTCGAGTCCTACCCGAGGAGCCAGATAGGATTAACATCAGCGAAAGCTGGTGTTTTTCCTTTATTGACGGGCTCTTTTGGCGGTTCGAAAGTGTTTTTTTCGTCTATCTTTTCTCCCAACATCTGCATTACCCTCTCGGAGACCATTTTAAAGGCTTTGTGGTATGAAATCTCAACTTTCTTGCCATTTATCGTCGAGTTCGAAAATAAAAGGGACATAAGCAGTTTCTTGTCGTCGACCATTTCGATACTGCTTCGGTTTACATAAATCTTTCTCGCTTCCTTGGCCATTTGCAGGAAGGTCGATCCCATATCGTAGTACTTGAG
>Ga0172379_10004227_pt1 | contig 21537 bp, 19 predicted proteins | sample GrowelOW334metaG_FD_119756 | JGI IMG/M metagenome (GOLD analysis project Ga0172379, IMG submission 119756) | Groundwater microbial communities from an aquifer near a municipal landfill in Southern Ontario, Canada - Groundwater well OW334 metaG | ecosystem: Environmental > Aquatic > Deep... | reverse complement strand
TTTTCAAAAACCAACGGCTGACTAATTTTGATTGGCCCATTTGGCCAATACTAGTCACGAGCTGCGGCGCTAAGACCTGACTTTTTTCAAAAAACAAATCTTTAATTTTTTTTAAAGCAAAACCACCGACAACAAGCGATACTACGGTCAGACTATAATTAATCTGACTGGTTAAAAACCCATCGGGTATGTGCATAATAAAATCTTAAATCAAAAAATTTACTTTTTTTTCTTAGATTTCTTTTTTGGCTTGGCCTTTGATTTTGCGGGGCCACAGCAACTGCAACGACAAGGCATAAATTTGTAAAGTTAAATGTTAATTATTATATAGCTCCGGGGATATCTTTAAGCTGCTGCCAGCTAAACACTGGCCCGTCTTTGCAGACATAATAGGGGCCAATCGCACAATGCTGACAAACGCCTACACCACAATACATCCGGCGTTCCAGTGATAAATAAATATCTGAATCTTTCATTCCTCTTTTTTGCAATTCTTCAATTACAAATTTATACATCACTGGCGGACCAACCACTAAAGCAATGGTATCGGAAAAATCCTGTTGATCATTAAACAAAGCGGTAATCACTCCTGTTGGGCCGGACCAATTTTTGGTAGGCTGATCCAAAACAATATCCAAATCAATTTTTTTCTGCCATTTTTTGTATTCATTTTTAAATAACAAATTCTTTTCATTGGCACAGCCATAAAAAACATTTAGTTTCCCCAAATGAAGTTTACCTGCCAAATAATCCAAAACAAAAGACCGCATGGTGACAAAACCGCAACCACCGCTAATCAAAAGTAAATCTTTCTCTTTAAAATTTTTCAAAGGCAAACCATTGCCAAACGGCCCACGGATGGTCACTAAATCATTAACCTTGAGTTGATGTAATTTATCAGTCAAAGTCCCGACTTTTCTCACTGCCAATTCAAAGGTGGTAGAATTTTTTGTTGAAGAGCAGATGTCAAAGGCCGCCTCACCTTGACCTAATATTCCCAGCATTAAAAATTGGCCGTGCCAAAATTCAAAATTATCCCGATCATTTTTATCAATAAACTGAAAAGTAAAAAGCTTCATGTCCGGTGTTTCCGGCTGAATCTTTTTGACTTTGGCTAGTTTTGGCAGGTAGGGATTATACATAAAAATTTAAATGTCAAAATCCTAATGTCAAATCAATATCAAAAATCAAATGACAAATTTTGAAATTTGAATTTTGGATTTGGTTTGTCATTTGAAATTTGAATTTTGATATTATTTAATCTTTCCCTTCAAAATTTTCTGCAGTGTTTCCTTAATATCAATTCCCACCGGACAAACCTTGGTGCAGCGGCCACAGCCAACACAACCAGCCAGCTGAAATTCATCAGGGCAACGGACAAACTTATGTTCATACCAAAACCTAATTCGCGCGCTAGTATTTTTCAAAAATTTTGGTTTCATTTTATCAATTTCCGTGCCAGCGACTTCGGAAAAATCCGTATAAAAACAAGTGGTCCAAAAGCGCCGCCGCTGGCCGGATTTCGGTTCAAATTCCGGCTGATCAAAAATATTGTAGCAAAAACAAGTTGGACAAACCAAAGTACACTTGCCGCATTCAATACAGCGGTTGCCAAGCTCTTGCCAAATCTCTTTATTTTGATAAAATTTCTCTCTGATTTTTAACATTTGCCCATCCGGTCCCTCTTCGCGAATCGGGCCGGCATATTCAATGTATTGATAATTCTTATAGCCAAAGTCATCTAAAACTTTTTGACCGTCTTCCGAACCGGCGTAAATAATAAATTTATCTTTCTGGACAGCAAAGAAAATATCAAATTTCAAATGTTCCAAAATATCTTCGGCAAACTTATTGATAAAAAATTGATAGCCTTCGGTCGGCACCAAACTATGGCCGACAATTATAGTCTTTTTAATTCGGTTCTGAAAATAGGGATCTTGGGCAAAAACTTGGTTTAGAAAAGTTACTGCTTTTAAATCCGGGATGGTTAAACCAAAAATTACTTGGCTGGGCGATTTAATCTCAGGTTTAATCTGATTTTTTTGATAATTAAAAAGCACCTCTTCGGGAGGCACCAAAATCTGCTTAAAAGAATACAGCGGCATTTCGCTTGTTAACTCAACTTTTTTGGGGTCAGTCACCTGCTCGATGACCAATTCCCCATCAATCCGCTGCGGCGCCCAAACAATATTTTGCTGGGCCAAATATTCTAAAAATTTAGCTAATTGCTTAGTCGTCATGATGCCTATATTATACCATAAAAATAAAAAAAAGCGGAAACCGTGCGGTCTCCGCCTGATCAAAATGATGGCTCAACATCCTTGATACAATCGCCCGATCATATCTTAAGGAATGTACTTGGCCATTTCCAAGTCAATAACAGCCTGTGCCCCTGCTTGGCGAAGACGCGTGACAAGACCAGGTACTTGTTTAGCAAGGACGACTGATTCAATAGCGAATCCCAGTTTGTCGGCCAGTTGGCTAACTGTCGGCGATCCCGCGGCCGGCAGTATGGCCAAAACGGCTTCCAATCGCTCCGCGGGTGAATTGCACTTGATCAATCGGTAGGAACGCGCGTTTATCACGGAGTCAAGCAATAGGCAGAATTCATCTTCAAGCCAAGACATAAAACTGCCGGCGTTTCCGTGAGTAAAAACGCGCAGTTGCGACCTCATGATTTCATCGATGATCCGCCAGCCGCCAACGGTTAAGGAATTACCGGTTTCGGTGTTTTCAACGATGACATCAGCGATCCCGCCGCCGAAAACTTCCGTCTTTCCGTGAGAAAGGCGAATACGTGGCGTGACGCCCCTCTCTTGCAGCCATCTCGTGGCAAGACTGGGATATTCGGTAACCAGCTCGCACTCAGGAGTGATCTGACCGATTGACTGAATCGGCGAGTCATGGGGTACTGCCACTACAATTCGCGTCTCGCCGACGCCTCCCCGGGAAATCGGGTAACGCCTGACTGCCGCAAGATCTCTTCCATAGCCAAACTCGGCAATCAAATCATCACCGGCGAATGCCAAGTCTGCCTTTTCGTCAGCCACCATCCAGACTGCATCTTGAGGCCGCATCCGAATTACCCCGTCAAACGGCGGCGGAAACAAATCGGGATTCCTGATCTTGCCGCGGTTCTGACGGTCTCCCGAAAAGTAAACTGGAATACCAGCTTCAAAAAGCAGGCGCTGCACCTCTTCTTCTAGCGAACCGTCTGGTACCAACAACCGGCAACCTCTCTGTGTGTCACTCATCGTTCAAGCTCCTTTCCTTCGTTTGTATCAGTAGTTGACAGGTTCGACGATCAAACCTATCGGTTATTTGCTTGATTGTCAATTTTCTTCTGTTCAATCTACCTATCACCCACTGTGGCCCCCGCAGAAACATACAAGGGTAGACTAAACCATCAATATCGATGTAGATACTCTCCCGACCGGCAGGACAATAGCATCGCCTCTGAGATAACTCTTGTCCTAAACTCCCAGGTCTTGGCCCGAAGTTTCCGAGCAATTTAATGGTCAACTGATCTTTAGGAATCTGCTGACGCATTAATGCCACCTGGTCAAAGACCTGCTGAATCTCAGCGACGGTTAGAACATCGGATCGTAGTTCGGGACGGATCGGCATCAAGTTGATGAACCGTAGCGTAGAGATACCATCCGCGATTGCCCGCTGGCAGATTGCTGATACTGACTGGTAGTTACCACGCCAGAGTATAGTGAAAGCTTCGGCCTTGATACTAACCTCGTGCAACAATCGGATCGCTTCATGGACAACTGATAGCGGCACCGGCGACCAGCGCCCTTGGTCAAAGTAATGAGCACTTAGCCTCACCGCCTTGATACCATTTTGAACCAGCTGCTGCCGGATTGACGGATCGGAAACTATCGCGGCGCCCGAGCTAAGGCAATAATGGTGGCCAAGAAGTGGAAACAGCTGCAGATATTCCGGGTGATCTAGCACCTCGCCAAAAATCGGCTTAATACTAGGTATACCCAGTGCCTGCAGAATTTTGACCCGCCTGACCGCTTCAGTCAAAGGCAAACCCCGCTTATCCGACCCTAGATAGCACTGCGGACAATCACGCCCACAACGATTATCTAACTCAACCATCACACGCTGAATCATGATTCCCCTCCTAAATTCTCAAAGAGCCGGCTTTGCTCACTATAAGCAAAACCCCGACCAAAGCCGGGGCAAGCTGATATTTCAAAATACCAAATTACCTCGACTCTGGCGAGACAATCTGGTGATGATGGATGTTTTGACTGATTTTATTCATATTAGTAAATTCAGCAAGTACAGCGAGTTCAGTAAATTAAGCCCTTAGGCCAGTGACTTAACTTACTGAATTTACTGAACTCGCTATTTAATTCTTTTCAAAACTAGCCTATATCCGCCTTCCCCATAATTCAGCCAATGGGCAACGCGGGTAACGGTTGAAGTACTTAAGCCGGTCTTTTTGGCGATCTCACGGTAAGGCTTGTTTTTGGCAATCATCTGGACTGCCTGCCAGCGCTTTTCCATCTCCTCCAGCTCTTCAAGGGTACATAAATCACGGAAGAACTTAGAGGCCTCAGCCGGTGTTTTGAGCTTTAAAATGGCTTTAAACAGCGCTTTACTTGACTGATTTTGCCAATTGTGACCTGCTTTCATAATGTTTTAACGTATTAGTATATTAGTACATTAACACAGACAGAAAATGACGTCAAGATTTAAAAAAAACGGCGGAAACCACATGGCTCCGCCGGACGCAAACGCGATGATGCTGGATGATTAAGGTACGTACATTTCAATACTTACTACAGTGATCTGCTCTGCGCCCTCATGTTTAAGGGCGGAAATCAAATCCGCAATTCCCTCCGCCGGAACAATTGCTACAACGCCAAAACCGTCGAACTCATTCACCAAGTCATACCGTCTTGGCTTAGATTCCTCCGGTAAGAGGGCCGAAAGCCAGCCCAAAGAGCCTCGCGGCGCAACAAAAGACAATTGCTTTACCTTGGCCGCCGCTGCCCTGGCCTGGTGAACTCCTTTTGTCCTCATTATTCCTCCTTCCTCCTTTGGTCCTGAAATGGAAACTTCAATTATTGTATATCTTAACGAAAATATTTCTTCCTGGCAAATCAAAAACCCCCACTTCAAAAATTACAAATTCCAAAATCCAAATGCCAAATCAATGACAAATGACAAAAACGAAGCTCAATATTTGGTATTTGAGCTTTGGATTTGATTTGATATTTGACATTAGGATTTTGACATTAACTAATAATTTAATACTTGAAACTTTTCTCTAAAGCAAAAACCCCGGTATCACCGGGGCCTTTGAAATAGTAAGGTATTATTCTTTTTCTTGGCAGCCGCAGGTGCATTCTGGTCCGCAGGCGCAACAGTGATAGCACAGTTCGGAATTGCAAGCACAGCAAGTTTTTTCGTCTAGTGGCATGCCGCATTCTTTGCATTTTTCCATATTTAGGTTATTAGGTTCTTAAGTTATTAGGTTTTTAGGATTTATTTGCTGGCTAGTTTGCCGATTTCTTCGGCCATTTCCACCAAACGTAAACTATAAGCCCATTCATTATCATACCAGGCCAAAACTTTGACCAAATTGCCGCCGACAACATTAGTGTATGATAAATCAACAATTGTCGAGTAAGGATTACCGGTGAAGTCAGTAGAAACTAGCGGCTTATTGGTGGTGGTCAAGACTTTTTTAAATAACGGATCTTTAGTGGCTTTTTTAAATTCATTATTAATTTGTTCAACTGTCACCTTTTTTCGTTTCAAAACCGCCGTGACATCAGAAATCGAAACACAGATTGTGGGAACCCGAATTGAAATCCCATCAAACAGTTTCTTCAGGCTGGGTACGACTTTGGTGGTTGAAATCGCGGCGCCGGTAGTGGTGGGAACAATATTATGAGCGGCCGCCCGCGCCCGACGCAAATCCTTATGTGGCCCGTCCACCAGATTTTGGTCAGCCGTATAAGAATGAACAGTTGTCATCATGGCTTTTTCGACTCCAAATTTACTTTCCAAAACCTGCATCACTGGCGAAATACAATTGGTGGTGCAGGAAGCCATGGAAATTACCGAATCAACCTTGCCCTTTTTTAAAACTTCGTTAGTCAATTTGCTCCCATAAACCAAAGTTTGTATCCCTTCATCTTGGCCCGGGGCAGAAATTATCACTTTTTTTGCTCCGGCTTGTAAATGGGCACCAGCGGATTTTTTATCACGAAAAATACCGGTACATTCCAAAACGACATCCACTTTCAATTTCTGCCAAGGTAATTTGGCCGGATCTTTTTCGGCAAAAACTGGATAAAGCTTACCTTCAATTTTTATCCCCTCTTTAGAACCCTGAATTGATTTCGGATATTCACCGTAGACTGTGTCATACTTTAAAAGTTGGGCTAAAGTTTTATTGTCCATTAAATCATTTAGGGCGACAACTTCGATATTTTTGTTTTCCAAAGCAGCTTTGAAAGCGGCCCGGCCAATCCGGCCAAAACCGTTAATAGCGATTTTTATTGGCATATGTCTCAATTTAAGTTAATAATTATCTCATTAAAATTATACCACAATCAAGAAAACAAAAAAACAATCTAGACTTAGACTGCTTTCTCGTTTTTTTATTTTCTGGTTTAAGGCTGCAAAATATCTTCAGTTTTGCCATCAATAGAAATTACCACTTCTTTAATGCCCGGAAATTGTTTAAGGGTTTGGGTGATCTGGGCCCGGATAGCGGTTACCCGGCAAGCACCGGCTACATTAGCCTGCAAAGCCTGATTAAAATCAACTGTCAGCTTATTATCTTTTAAATCAAATTTTTGGACCGTAATGCCGATTTCCGGAATATTGCTGATAAATCCCTGCTTTGTTTCTTCTTCATTTGCCCCTTTCAAAAGTTCGGCCAAAGCGGTCTCGGGTAATTGGAGTGTGGGTTCAACGACTCTTTCGGCCGGGTAAACTTTACCACAGTCCGAAACATCAGGATCTTCTTTAATATTACTAAAATAAACTTTAACCCCTGGCTTTTTGTATTCTTTAAAAATAACGGGCAGACGGATTAAATCATTATTGCTGCCGTCCTGGGTACTTTTAGCATAAACTTCCAGCCAACCGTTGTGGCTGGTGGGCGTGGCAAATTCGAGCTTGGCCTTATAATCACCCCAGTCCGGCGCGCTGACAGTAGCCGTCGTTGTCCCTTGATTCAAAATATTACCCCAAGCATCCTTCAGATGATATAAGACTATGCCTTCAAAAACTCGCGCCTGACCAGTAATCTCAACCGGACTGGAGATAATATCATTACTTAAAGGTTTAGTAATAATTATATTACTATCTAAAACGGCGACTTGACCGGGCGCTGGCTGATCGGAAACTTTTAAATTTGAATTTTGCCCACTTGAATTTTGCAAATTAGCCGGTACTCGAGTACAAGCAACCAAGCTAAGAAAAACAAAAAACGTCAAAAGAAAAAGAATGGTTATTTTTTTTGTCATCATAAATTTACTGACTGACAACACTAAATTGGAAAGACTTTTCGGCTTTTTTGCCCAAAACGCCGTAATCAAACTGCAATTCAAAATTACCGGTCTTTTCCACTTTCAACCACCACTCATCAGTAAATTGACCATCCGGTGCTTTGGAATCAGTTAGGCCAATTAATTTATGGCCTTTCAACATTATATAATCACTGGAAGTCGGGCTGACTACCGCCCATTGCTTGCCGCTGGCGGCCTCACCGGTCAATTTTAGATATAAAATATCACCTGGTTTGGCCGTGCTGCTCTGACCATTTTTTTCGGTGATGTCTAAGACTACTCCAGTCTCGGGGGCGCCTTCCACCTGGGGCTCCTGACTGAACTCAGTTTTGTTGCCCTTAAAACAGCCAACCAAGCCGAAGGCTAAAAATAAAATTACAATCGAAATAAAAAGTTTTTTCATATTGCTAATGATTAAAATTCATCCCCTATCTGGCCGGGGGTTGCCCTTTATCGGGAATTGATATTTCAATGATATTTTTTTCATCACCTTCCAAAGCAACATCAACAGTTTGCTTTAAAGTATGCCAACCAATTACTTTACCAAAACCTTGACGAGTCTTAATCCGTGAGCCAAGTGCCGGCAGAGTTTTAGCCAACTCCTGATAGTTTTCACCTTCAAAAGCCAAACAGCAGCGCAGGCGACCACAAAGACCCGAGAGTCTTTCGGAACCCCGATGGGAAATCTGCTGCACATCCGCTAAATCAGAAGTAATGCTTTCCAAGGCTTTAAGATGAGTCTTGCAACAAAGTTTCCGGCCGCAGGAACCAAAATCACCAGAAATTTTTGCTTCGTCCCGAATACCAATCTGCTGGAGGCGAATTGATTTTTGAAAATGATGGGTCAAATCTTTAACCAGGACCCGGAAATCAATCCGACCGTCAGCGATAAAAGGAAAAATCAACCGGCCGCCATCAAAAGAAAAATGAGCATCAATCACTTTCATCGCCAGACCGTGCCGATCCACTAATTTTTTACAATACTCTAAAGCCTCATGCTTTTGTTTTTGTAAACTTGACCAGGTTCCCAAATCCTCGGTCGTCACTTTGCGAATGATTGAACTTGACCATTCATTCTGGCTGGCGGCTTTGTCTTCTTGAAGATTAACCAAAGCGACAACTTTACCAATTTCTGTTCCCCAGTCAGTTTTGACGATTACTTGGTCACCAATTTCTAACTTAAAATCACCGACTGGACATTCATAAACTCGGTCCCAAAAAGCAACTTTAACTTGAGCTACTGGTATCATAAGTTAATTGAGATAAACTTGATTGTGATTTAAATTTGGTAACGCGAAAATTTAACGACCTCAATTCCTTTTCCTTCTTGCTCAATCAATTTTTCAACGGTAATTTTATCATCCTTAATATAGGTCTGCTTGAGCAAACAAACATCTTGATAATATTTATTCAATTTACCGGGAATAATTTTTTCCCACATTGCTTCTGGTTTACCTTCGGCCTTAAGCTGCTCACGGTAAATTTCTTTTTCTTTGGCAATTTCGCTTGCTGGAATATCTTCAGGTTTAATATATTTTGGTGACATGGCTGTCACTTGCATCGCTAGATCCGTTGCTAATTTTTCACTGCCGCTATTCATGGTAACAACCGCAGCTACTTTTTTATTGGAATGAAGATAAATGCCAAGAATTTCTCCAGTCAAAACTTCAAAATCACCCAGCTGAATATTTTCACCAATTTTAACGACTAATTCATTAGTAATTTTATCTTTTGCCCAAGCTTTAAATTCATCACTTCCCCGTTTCAGTAGTTCCTGGGCAAATTCATCCACCGCTTTAATAAAATCTTGGTTCAAAGCGACAAAATCAGTTTCACAAGCCAAACCAACAACCGCTGCTTTGTTACCCGCTTTCAAAATCGCAATCACCCCTTCTTTGGTTGCCCGATCAGATTTTTTAGCCGCTTTAATTGCACCTTTTTTTCTTAAAACTTCTACGGCTTTATCCAGGCTGTTGTCAGCTTCAGTCAAAGCCTCTTTACAATCAGCAATGCCAGCGCCGGTTAATTCACGCAATTGAGTGATTAATTTAGTATCAAGAGCCATATTTTATTTTTGTTAATTATTATTTTTTCCCCGCCACTGCTTTACTGACAACTGCTGGTTTTTCTTTGCCAGCTATACCTTCCTTAACGGTTTGGGCCACTAAACCCGTAATTAATTCAATTGATTTAACCGCATCATCGTTAGCCGGAATCGGATAAGTGATATTTTGAGGATTAACATTAGTGTCACACATCGCGACAATCGGAATATTTCTTTTAACTGCTTCTTTCACCGCTGTTTTTTCCCTTCTGACATCAACGACAAACAGAGCATCGGGAACCTTAGACATGCCTTCAACACCACCAACCATTTTTTCTAACTTTTCAATCTCCCGTTCGAAATCCAATTTTTCTTTTTTGGTATATTTGTCTAGTTCACCGCTTGATTTTTTCTTCTTTAACTCAGTATATTTCCGGACTAACCGTGACACCTCGGAAAAATTAGTAAAAGTTCCGCCCAGCCAACGCTCGGTAATATAGGGCATGTTGCATTCTTTGGCATATTTAATAATAATTGCCTGGGCTTGTTTTTTTGTACCCAAAAATAAAATAGTGCCGCCATTGCTCACTATTTTCTTAATAAACTCCAAAGCTTCCTGGAGTAGCTCTTGGGTTTTTTCTAGATCAATAATATGAAACCCGCTTTTAGCCGTAAAAATGTAGGGTTCCATTTTAGGATGACGTTTGCCTTGCTGATGACCAAAATGCACGCCAGCTTTAAGCATCGTCAATAAATCCGGGACGTTTGACATAAGTTGTTTCCTTTTTAATCCCGCCGAAGCGAGAACCTCTACCGCTTTTAGTTAGCCCCATTGTTAAATTGGGGAGGATTAACTAAAATTTGTGCGGTATGTGTGATTAATTAACTGCTATTTAACTTATACACTATAAACGATTGCGGAAAAAATGTCAAGCCAAATAAAAACCCTTTAAACAAAGTTAAAGGTCTAGGATCGGCAATTTGGCCGGATTCAGATACAATTAAAATATATTTTATACTCAAAGATTTTTGTCAATGCTGATGTTCAAAGATTCACTAGCTGCAGCGTCCCTATTAAAATCTTCGATTGAACTAACATCCAAGCCGATTTTATAATTGGTAAAAAAAGCCGCTGAAATATCATCGATCATCTTGTACCATTGCGTTCCGTAAAGATTGACTGCCAGGTCTTCATTTTTAATCCACCTTAAAGTGCCACCTTTAGCTACAGCGTAAGTCTTGGGATCGGTTTGGATTTTAACCATCCGAACTCCGGGCCGATAAGTAACAATGCCACCAACGGGGTAAGCAGCCAGTTCCGTAGCCATTATCGTTTTAACTAGTGAAAAATCTTGATACCAAGTTTTAAAAACATTAGCATCGGTAAAAACATAGCGCTTGCCATCAGAACCGATATAATAAACCGCTTTGCAGGGATTATCAGCCATGGCCTCAGCGGGGCAGGCAATTTTAACCAAATCATTTGCCAAATCAACCGTCGCGCTAATCGGTTTAATCTTTATGTCAACAATATTGCCATTTAAACCAGCAAAAGTGACAAAAATATCATTTAGGCCATCATTATTCAGGTCGACTTCTTTAGTTTCCTCAAAATTTAAGCTGAGATTTACCGGAGCGGATTGAATAACCAAAATAATCTTTCTGTTTACTGAATCGATACTGATTAAGGTAATACTGTGTTGCTGGCTGCCGCCGCTAATAATTGTACTAAAATTGGTTGGACTGTTAACCGATAGACTGAAATTTGAACCGCTGGAGTTAAGAGCTGTGACCGTTGGTGTTAGGGTAACAGAAGATGAACTACCTCCCCCAACACTGGTAGAACTTGGCGTTGCCACTGGTGTAGCAACCGCAACTTTTTCTAAATTAAACGTATGCGAAGACCAGCCGCCAGTGTAAGTAAAGACGATTTTGCCGCTGCCATCAGAAGTGCAAACGGCGCTGGTGCAGGTGTCACCTAATATTATCGTTGAGGAGGCACTGGAGTCTACTTTAACCGTATAACCAGTACTGGCCAAAAGATCGCCAATCGTAAAAATTGTGGTGGTAGCCACCGAAGAGCTTATTGTCCATTGTTTATTTTTATTGCCGGTCGTCTCCCAAGAATCTACCGTGACATTCATAAATTCAGAAGAAGAAGCGGCATCATAAGAACCCCAAAGTGGCGTCACTTTGAAATCAGCCGTTTGTGAACCACTCGTCGCTTGGGTGTAGCGGAATTTGCCGTTAGTGTAAATTCTAAACGGACTAGTAATATCAATTAAATTCGTACCTTGAGTATAAGTGGGAACATAATCGTGGGCGCCGATGTCGGGCGTACCGTACAAACTGGCTTCAGAATAATCAACAGTCAAATTAACATCCACGCCGGCGTCAATGGCCGGTGAGGTGGCTAAAACCGTGAAGTCATTTGAGGCTGCATTGGTAAAAAGCGGATTAGAATTTAAATCCGTCCCCACACCGGTTAAATTATTCCAGACTGTGCCAACGGCCGGATTTGAAGTATTCCATAAATACCAATTCATAACATTGGGCGCATACCAGATATTGTTGGTGATTATTGGATTATTATCGTAAGAATAATTATCGACGTAAATTGCATAAGCAGAATCGGCCGTCGCATAACCGATGTTATTTTTGATAACAAAATTTTCCTGGTCGGAAACCGTACCGCCGGTTACTCTAATTTCTCCCATTTTCGCTGTTTGGCTATCACCGCTATTAAGGTTATTGCCGTAAGCCACGTTGTTATAAATCACATTGCCGCTATCGGAGGCTAAGCTGATTCCTGGTCCGTCATTGCTATAACAAACATTGTAATAAATTTCATTATCGTCAGCATACATATCCACGCCGATACCGCTGCCATCAACGCCGATCGAAAGGGTGTTATATACCGTATTGTATCTGACAATATTATCATGGCCCGTATCCGCTGTCGGGCTGCCGCTGGCCCCGCCCCAGATATGGATGCCTGACCAACCGGCCTCGGTGGTATGATCACCATTATTATAAACCGTATTATTTTCCACCAACCAATAGCTGGCATAAACAAAAATGCCAAAACCGGCATTGTTATATATTTGATTATTATAGATATGAGTCCTGGTTGAATCGGTTGAACCATCTGTACCAGCATTAACATGTATTCCGGAGTTTCTGTTATCATGAATAGTTGAATTTGAAATAGTATGGGCACCAGCCTGAGCATTAGTCGTAAAAAAAAGCACGCCGTATAAATTGAATTTAATATCACAATTGTTGACCACAACTCCCGTCGCCCCCACGCCGCTAAGATACACGCCCGCCCCGGCCGAGGCATGATTGGCGCCGTCTAATTGCAAATTTTCTATTGTAATGTAAGCCTTGGTGCTATTAATCACTTTATCCCGCACGCCCGCTTCAACCACCTTGCCGGCAATATCAGTGGTACTATACACATATAAAGTGCTATCGGCAAAATACCAGTCGTTATTGGCTGCTAATGCCCCTAATGAATCTTTTTCCGTTCCCATGACGCCGTCGATTACCGCCACGTTAGGCGTAGTGGCGATTTCCGCTTTTGAATAAACGTTGGCTGTTCCTGTGATCGCCGCCCCGGACACAATATCAAGCCCAGTGATTCTGGGTTTATTTCCGGTTCCGTATGAACCATAAGTAATTTGATTACCGGCGGTGCCCGCAACCTTAGTGGTTAACTGCTCGCGCCAGGTTTGGCCTTTGCGAAAATAAATATTATCGCCGGCGGAAAAAGACTTCAAATTAACATCCGCGATAGTAACATAAACACTATTTGTCCCACTGCCACAAGCAAAAGTGGTTGGGTCATAATTAGTACAATCCGCCGTGGCTGAAGTGATGTTAGTGTCTGTAATGGAAGAGTCTACATAATAAGTATCTGCAGCTCGGACAATCGCCGTTGGCGCAAAAATAAAAAATAATATGGCAATTATTTTAGAATATTTCATAAATTAATTTTATCATAAATAATTTTTTCTGCAAGCACATTTGGATGCCAATACCGGTCAAGCTAAAAAGTTAAGCGAAAACGCTGGCATCATCGATTAATGATCACCGGTCCAAAACCGCTAGAACGGTTTATAAAAAACAAGGTGACAGCTTAAACCCTATTACTCTTTTTAAAAAAAGTTAAACAAAATAAAAACCCCTTAAAAAAGCTAAAGGTCTGGGTAGCTGGGGTCTTTTCACCGAGTTTTCCTCCGCCGACCCAACAAAGTCCGACGATAAGCCGGGCTGCCTCCCGATAGGCGTAATAGTCTGCCTTCAACTTCATCGGTGCTCCGCGGCCGATTGGCCCAAATCATCTGCCAAACTCTTTCTTTGGCTCCTTCAATGATATCCGTTAAGATCGGCAATCTAGATGAAGCAATCGCCACAATCAGCAAAACCAGGAGTGCCAAACCACAAAGTTTAGCCTCAAATGCGACGTTACGCTTCAGCAGTTGATAGGTCTGGGCGGGGTTAGCCAAAGAAATGTCAATGTCTTCCACTTCGTAGCTGGGCAGGTCAGTGACAAACTGCTGTTGGGGTTGACCAAGGCTTTGTTGACCAAGGCTTTGATAAAGGGCTATACCAATCAGAATCAAGCCCAAAACGACAACCAAAAGAAGTGATAGTCTGACTCTCATTCTCCATCCTCCTTCTTGATCCTTGAATATACTCCTCCGCTCTTATTGAATTGGTAGATTATTTAGAATAGCGTAATGCCGTTACCGGGTCAAGTCTAGAAGCGGCTATGGCCGGAAATACGCCGAAAGTTAAACCAATGATAAAAGATACACCAATTGCTAGCACGATTGAGTTTAGAGAAATGACAAATTTCCAACCAATACCTTGAGCCGTAGCAATGACAGAAATTAGATAAGACAAACCAATACCCAAAACAAAGCCAATCAATGCACCAAAAAGAGTAATGACAATTGCCTCCCACAAAAACTGCCATAAAATATTATGGCCGGTAGCGCCAACAGACTTGCGCAAGCCAATTTCATAAGTCCGCTCGGTAACCGAAACATACATAATATTCATAATACCGATACCACCGACCAAAAGTGAAATGCCGGCAATCGCCGCTAAAAGTAAATTAATCGCGCCAAAAACCGTATCGTAAATATCCAGTGCTTCGGCCATGGACATTACGGCAAAATCATCTTTGTCCGGGTTATTGCCCAAAATATCATGGCGCTGGCGCAAAAGTGAATTAATATCAGATACGGTTTCATCAGCAATGTCTTTGTTATAAACTTTATTCATAATTACCGAAAGATATTCAACACCCATCAGCTTTTTCTGCAGAGTCCGTACCGGCACATAAATAAAATTATCCATATCAAAAAAAGCAATGGCACCACGTTTTTCCATCACGCCGATGACCATAAATTTTTCTCGCCCAAGTTTAATTGATTTATTTATTGGATCATCCAAACCAAAAAGCTTATCTTTAACGGTCTGACCGATTACCACCACGTTAGCCAAACTTCTATCTTCTTCATCGGTAAAAAACCGGCCCTCAGCTACTTTAGTCGTATCAACATTAATAAAGGAACCGGTGGTCCCCCATAAAAGTGTCTGCTTATTAGTTCCTTTATAAGAAGCAATTTCCATTCCCATTAAAACTGAATAATTATCTTCAATGTTTGGTAATTTTTTTATCGCTTCAGCATCTTCTAACTTCAAGGTGGTAATTTGAATTCCCATCGCCTGGCCGCCCGCATTGGAAGCGGACATCTGACTGGTATTTGGCACTTTAACTTCAACCTCAATCAAATCAGTACCAAAAGCTTCAATTTGACCGGTAACATAACCTTTCAAGCCATCACCGGCAGACATGACTGTGATAACTGCCATAATACCAATGACAATACCTAAAACCGTCAAAGAAGTTCTGACTTTGTTGCGCCTAAGCGACATCAGTGCTATTCGAAAAGGCACAATAATATCACAATAAAAATGAAACGCATTAAAGAGGATGAATTTACTTCGTCGACAGCGTTTGATTGGTTGTGGTTTATTATTATTCATGATGATCAGGAGGTTAGAAAATTAGGAAGTTAGGAATTTAGACTTCTTTAATAATTTACCAATTTTAATTTTCTAATTCCTAGTTTCCTAAATTCCTAAATTCCTCATTCATAACGTAGCGCCTCAATCGGATCCAACTTTGCTGCTTTGACTGCTGGATAAATTCCAAAAACTAAACCAATTATGATAGAAACACTGCAGGCAACAATAACGGAATTAATGGTAACGATAAAATCCCAGGCATAACCTAAATACTGAGCAACTAAAGCAACAATGGCGGCAATGATAATACCAAAAATTACACCAATTATTCCACCGCCGAGGGAAATTATAATAGTTTCAACTAAAAATTGATTTCTGATATTTTTATTTCTGGCACCAACGGCTTTACGCAACCCGATTTCTCTGATTCTTTCGGTAACTGAAACTAGCATGATATTCATAATCCCGATACCACCGACAAGTAAAGCAATGGCGGCAATGGCGGCTAAAAAGAAGGTCAAAGCGCTAGTCACACTGGTAAAAGTATCGAGTGCCTGCTGAACACTGCGGACAGTAAAGTCATCCTGTGACGGATCGGAAATATTATGCCTCTCTCTTAAAGTAGCTTTAATATCATTAATCGTCTGGTCTAAATTTTTGGCATCGTCAACTTTGGCCCGGGCAAAACCCACATGATCAATGCCTAAAATCAGTTTTTGTGCGGTTTTAAACGGAATAAAAATCTGGTCGTCTTCATTTTGAAAAGCCGCCGATCCGCGTTCTTTCATCACACCAATTACCCGAAATTGCTCCCGCTTGACTTTGACCAGCTGACCCAGCGGATCGGTGTTGTCAAACAAATTTTCCGCGACCTGACTACCCAGGACAATAACGCGCGACAAATTTTTTTCCTCATCAACTGTAAAAAACCGACCAATTGCAACTTGGGTGTCTTCTACTTCAATATAATTGGCAGTTGTACCGGTATAATTAGTGTCAATGTTACGATTCTGCCAGCTGATGCTGCCCACACCTTTGACATAAGCGGCACTGGCCACCACGTGCGGCGCGTTTTGCGGTTGGGCAATCGCTATAACGTCATCATATTTTAAAGTCGTGACGGAAATTCCCATTACCGAAGCGGGCGGTCCATCTTCATCAGAAGCGCCAGGCAAAATACCAATCAAGTTTGAGCCAACGCTTTTTATCTGATTTAAAATTAAACCTTGGGCACTGGCACCAACAGCCATAATAATAATGACTGAAGAAATCCCGATAATCATTCCCAACATCGTTAAAAAAGCCCTCATTTTTCGTGAGGCTAAAGTTTTTATTGAACCTTTGGCAGTCTGATAGAGATTCATAGATAACGACAGTTAACAATTAACCATTAATAATTAACGCCTCTCCGAGAGTTTCATTTGAAGACAAGATTAGAAGTTAACTGCTAATTGTTAAATGTTAATTGTTACTTTCTAAGTTCACCATCCTCAGCCACCCGCCGGCGATTAGTAACAATTTCGTCAGCAACAATCAAACCATCGCGTAACTTGATTACTCGTTTGGCATGATCGGCCGTGTCTTGCTCATGAGTAACCAAAATAATAGTATGGCCTTTTTCGCTTAAGCCTTCCAAAATCGCCATAATTTGAGTACCAGATTTGGAATCGAGGTTGCCCGTCGGCTCATCAGCAAAAATTACCTTCGGATCATTGACCAAGGCCCGGGCAATGGCAACGCGCTGCTGTTCACCACCGGAAAGTTGATTAGACAAATGATTAATCCGGTGATAAAGACCGACTGATTTTATTGCCTGCTGAGCCCGTTCTTCGATCTCTTTGACCGGAATGCCCGAATAGACCAACGGCAACTTGACGTTTTCTATAACCGAAGTCCGGGGCAATAAATTGTAACTTTGAAAAACAAAACCAATTTTTTTGTTACGTAAAATCGCCAACTCATCGTCAGAAAAATCCGCCACACTCCGGCCTTCAAAAAGATAATCCCCACTAGTCAGCCGATCCAAAAAACCTAAAATATGCATCAAGGTTGATTTGCCCGAACCAGACGGCCCCATGATGGCCACAAATTCGCCTTCGGCAATGTCAAAACTGACGCCCCGTAAAACATTGGTAGTGACTTCATCGGTGGTATAATCTTTTTTGAGATTTTTGATCTGAATTAAATGATTGGTCATAGAGTTGTTAACCGGTAACCGTTTACCGCTCACCGTTAATATGATTAGTTATTAGCATTTTAACATACCGACCGTCGGTATGTCAAAGTTATCAATACACCCTAATGCCAAACATTAAAGGTTTTTTAATCTCTGAACTATGACAGTACTTCATCTCGCCCGCCGAATCCGCCTTTGGCCTTTCGATGAACTCAAGGCCACCTTGAGCTGATCGAAAGGTGGCGGAGAAGGCGGGTCAAAGTAACAAAACTAAGATAAGCTAGTATAATTTTACAATTTTTTCCTAATGAAAAGAAGAGCATCACCGTCCTGGCTTTGCTCTTCCTGAATCTGCAAATGTCGCGCTACCCCTCCTTAGGCAGCGAATGCACCGGTCTGCTAGCCGACCACGTGCGGCGGGGCGATTGCCTCACCAACGATGCCGGAACGGATCCGCAGCCCGCTATGATTGGCATCTGCTTCCACCTGGAATACCTGCCCACCGCCTTGAACGAACAACGAGAGACTGCCCTTCTGCTCTCCGCCCTGGAGCCTGCCGCATACGGCGATTACCAGTAGCTGATTGCCGGCAACATCCCAGGCGTGATGGATCGCATCGGTATGTCGAGGCGCAGGCAGATACGGCGGGAAACCAGCCATCTCCGGCGGCACACTGACGCCGGCCGCAAAGAAACGCAGGGTCGGCGGTTTCGTGCAGTTCGACTGGCTCAACCGGATCTCGAAGCCCCGACCATTGGCCGAGTAGACGTTGAGGGCCGGGTTGGCCGCGGCAACCGCATTGGCGAGACACTGACTGATATCAGCCAACGCCGTTGTCTTCGCGGTAATGCCGGCTTGCAGCCACTCATCGCCGCTCTCGCCAGGCCGCTGCATCCCTTGGAGGTGCTGCAGATCACGCAGAGTCTGTTGAAGCGGCTCTTCGACAATCTGAACGACGTCGCCCAACCGCACCCGCACGGGCACGTTACCAACGGTTAGGCCGGTGACGAATTTGCCGTGATCATCCTGCTCGACCCGCAGGTTCGCCAGACTTTCAGCCGGCAACAAATCGAGCTGAACGCCGACTGCCCCGTAGCCAACAATTGAACTGGGTGAACCGCCTGAACCTTTGCCTGAACCGTGGTTGTTCATGACCGAATCTCCTTGTTTTCTTCTCCCGCCGAGGCAGGGAGAACAATGAGGGTATAGCCCTAGACCATAGCTAAGGCTAGTCGAAAAATCGACCTTAAAAAATAGCATGATTTGCCAAAAAAGTCAAGGTTTTGCCAAAAAATCAAGAAAATAAAAAAACAAAGCCAGGCTTTGTCTTGTTTTCTTGATTTCTTGCTTTTTTGAACAATAGAACTACTCAACCGGCATGTAAGAAGCCGGACTAAAAATATCAACTTCGGGCAAAATCTCAATTTGCTGAACTGATGGCAAAGACTCGTACCATCTCATTTCAACATTTCTGGTTTCCCCGGAACGAAATTGATCTAGGGACAAATAATTAGCCGCGATTGGATCTTCACCGCTGAGCAAAACCATGAAAACGCCAACCTGCCAATAACTATAAGCAGTACTATTAGTAATTTTAAAATTCAAAGTGCTGACCGGCAATTCACCGCGAATACCGGAGTCCTGAGCTGATTTGAATTCAATGCCACTAGTTTTAAAGTTCAAGCGGGGCGGGGCATAATCAGAAAATTGATGAACCCGGCGCCAGCTGATATTGCTAATTTTCAAAGTTGGGCTGCCGAAACTGTCTAATTCCTGACCGAAAACGGCAATGTATTTTTCTTCGCCAGGATAAACAAAACTGTTTTTTTCTGCCAATATTTCACCGCCGGCGATCAACTGAAATGAGACATTGGCGGCAAACCACTGAGGATTGGGATTTTTGATTTTGGCGACAAAATCATACCGGTTTTCCCGACCACTCAAAGAATCAAAACTTAAAATTTCTAAATCTTTCGGCTGGTTAACCTGATGAAAATAACTGTAATTAATTGAATCAGCCGAAAGATAATTTAATTCCCGCTTCAAATTTTCGTCATCAATAAATAGAATTACAACCGCTTTATAAATACTATAAGTGTAAAAACCAAAACTTAAAAGAATCAAAAAAACAATTAACCCCTTCCTTAATTGTAATTTATGGGTAACATACCAATAATTAAACTTGAGCTGAAAATTGGTAATTTTGCTGGGTTGATTATTAGGTTCAGGCATAAATTTATTATACCATAAAACAAGGAATAAACTAAAAAAATAGACTGGAATTTAGCTCATTTATCCACTCAAAAAACTATTGAAAAAATCTCCTGCTGTGCTATAATTAAAGCAGATAAAATTATTAAAATTTAAACCAATTTAAGCCAAAAATTATAGGCTAACCTCGCCTAAAGGACGAGTAAATCACCTATATTTTTATTGATTCCAAAATTATGGCAAAACATAAACTAGCTAAGTTGAAAAAAACCACCGCTAAAACAGCTGACGCCGGCAGCAAATCTGAGTATACTGCCAAGCAAATTACGGTCCTAGAAGGCCTGGAACCAGTCCGGAAAAGGCCGGGAATGTATATTGGCAATACGGCCAGCGAAGGCTTGCACCATTTAATTTGGGAAGTTGTTGATAATGCCCTTGATGAAGCCATGGCCGGTTATTGTAATGAGATAATTGTCACATTTTTACCCGACCGTCTGGTTTCGGTGACTGATAACGGCCGCGGTATTCCCGTTGATATCCACAAACAAGCCAAAAAGTCAGCCCTGGAAGTGGTGATGACTAAACTTCATGCCGGCGGTAAATTCGGCGAAGGCGGCTATAAAGTTTCTGGCGGTTTGCATGGTGTTGGTGTATCGGTAGTCAATGCCCTATCAGAATATGCCAAAGCTGAAGTTAAACGCGACGGCAAAATTTGGCTTCAGGAATATAAACGCGGCAAAGCTTTAAGAAAAGTCCGGCCAACCGGTAAAGCCAAAGAAACCAGTACCACTATTACTTTTCAGCCGGACCCAGAAATTTTTACCGTTTTGGATTATAATCTATCGACTGTCCTTGATCATTTACGCCAACAGGCCTATCTGACTAAAGGAGTTAAAATTATTGTTGTTGATGAAAGAGAGCCAAAAGCCAAAACTAGTTATACCTTTTATTTTGAAGGCGGAATTGCTTCCTATGTTAAATTTTTAAATCAGCACGTTGAACCAAAGCATGAAAATGTTTTCTATGTTGATAAAGAACAGGAAGATTGCCGCGTGGAAGTTGCCTTGCAATATACTAATGAATACAAAGAGAACATCTTTGCTTTTGCCAATAACATTCTAAATTCCGAGGGTGGTATGCATTTAGTTGGCTTCCGGACAGCATTGACCCGGAGTTTAAACAACTACGCCCGCAAGCAAGGTTTCTTGAAAGAAAAAGATGAAAATTTAGGCGGGGAGGATTCTCGTGAAGGGCTGACCGCGACAATTTCCGTCAAAATTAAAAATCCGCAATTTGAAGGCCAGACTAAAGCCAAGTTGGGCAATGCTGAAGTTAAACCAATTGTTGATGGCATTGTTTATGAAACACTTAACGCTTGGCTGGAAGAACACCCGCGTGATGCGGAAGCCATTATTTGCAAATGTATTTTGGCGCAGAAAGCCCGGGTGGCTGCCCGCGCCGCTCGAGAAACGGTTTTACGTAAAGGCGCTTTAGAAGGCTTAACTTTGCCG
>Ga0172379_10004226_pt1 | contig 21538 bp, 18 predicted proteins | sample GrowelOW334metaG_FD_119756 | JGI IMG/M metagenome (GOLD analysis project Ga0172379, IMG submission 119756) | Groundwater microbial communities from an aquifer near a municipal landfill in Southern Ontario, Canada - Groundwater well OW334 metaG | ecosystem: Environmental > Aquatic > Deep... | reverse complement strand
CGTTAGCATTACCAACTGTGGCGTTACCACCCTGGACGGTTATTGTTCCGCCGGCTACGGCTGTTGTTGTGCTGCCGGTGCCACTGATTGTAAAGTTGTTTGGGGCTGCGGCTGTTACACCATTGCCAAGGTAAAGATTGCCAGCATTATCAAGAGTTCCGCGTGCAACACCGTTGGTTGTTAGTGTGATGCTGCCTTTGGCTTGCAGGGCAGTCGTACCAGCAGTAGCCGAACTTCCTGACCCAATTGTTACGTTGGTTGTGCCGCCGGCAGTGTTGTTGGTACCAATGTTGATTGTTTGTGTGCCGGCCGCTAGTGCAGTATTGCCGATTTGAACAGTATTGGTATTTGAATTGCCTAAGTATATATTTCCGTCAGCACCACTGCCAAATTTGATACCGGCGTTCAATGATAAATCGCCACCAGCTGAGTTGCCAGCAGTTGCATTGCCGCCCTGAATCGCGACTGCGCCGCCAGCACCAGTCGTTGAACCACCAGCACCACCTTGCAGGTTAAGTGCGCCGCCAGTACTGCTTGAACCACCCGTGCCGCCTTTGACGGTCAGTGCGCTGCCAGCAACTCCGGCGGTGCCGCCAGTTGCGCTGACTGTGAATGGGTTGACTGCGCCAGTTACGCCATTACCAAAATAAATTGCGTTTGAAGTATCAACTGTCACGCGGGTTGTGCTGTTGGTGCCAATTGTCGTGTTGCCACTGCTGGTGATGCCGACCGTTCCGGCGCTGCTGCTGAGGGTTGAATTGCCGCTACTGCTGATTGACATAGTACCTGTTGTGCTTGATATTGAGGTGTTTCCATTTGTACTGGAAAGTGATGTGTCGCCATATCCGGTTACTTGCAAAGTACCGCCGGTGCTGACTACTGAAGTGTTGCCGCTGCCACTGATACCCAATGTGCCTGCAGTGGTGCTGATGCTCATATTGCCGTTGCTGCTGGTCATAGTCATATCACCCTTGGACTGAATAGTTGTGGTACCAGCAGTAGCCGAGCTGCCCGATCCAAGAGTAACGTTAGTAGTACCACCAGCGGTGTTATTATTGCCGATGTTTATTGTCTGAGTACCGGTTGCCAGTGTTGTGCTGCCGATTTGGATTGTGCTGGCATAACTGTTGCCGATGTTGATGGTACCATCAGCGCCCGTGCCGTTATGTGCGCCAGCGTTAATGTTGACGTCACCACCTACGCCGTTTGTTCCGCCACCGGCACCACCCTGCAAAACCAAATTGCCGCCAGCCAGGGCGGATGCGCCGGTGCCGGCATTACCGGCTGTCATCGAAAGGGAATTGCCAACGGTGTCTGCGTTGGCAGTTGTGACAGAAATCGTGTGGTTGGCATTGTTGCCAAAAAGGATGTCACCAGCGTTATTTAGGGTGAAAGCATCAGTACCGCTGGATTGTAAAGTCATCAGATTGCCTGTGCCGGTTTTGTTGACGTAGATACTGGTTGTGTTGGTCGATGCGTCGGTCTGAACGCCTTGGGCAATTTGCAAGAATTGGGCGGCGGTCAGGCCGTTTAGTAACCCCGAGTTAAGAGCAAATGGGGTAGACGACAATCGTTTCATTGGAAGCATCTCGCCGTCAGGGGTGCAGGCGCTGAATGGGGTACAAGCAGCACCAGTACCGGCGATATTCATCGACAACCACAAAGTGTCTTGATTCCAGTCAATACTTGTGCCAAAAGCAGTTACTGAACCAAGCTGAACTGACAAATAGCCGTTTTTGACCATTACGCCTTGGGTGTTGGCGTTTAGGTGATCCTCGGTCCACTCCAATGATCCAGCGGGTGTGCCAGTGGTATTGCCCTCGGTTTGGCCATCGCCATCCTGATAGATTTTGAATTCGATATTGTAGTATCCGTCAGGTACGACTGCGCCCTGTGCGTTTAGCAGGCGGCCCTGGAAATTCAATTGTTGGTTGATTCCAGCGCCGGCATGAGCAGTTGTCGTGGCAATAAAAAAGCCGCAGACCATTAACACGCCCAATATCAGGACGTATGTTAGTAGTTTGCGGTAAACACTTAACCCTTTAACATGCATTTTTGTATGATGATACCCTTAGGAGTAAAAAACCACTTTTTCCCTCACGCTTTTTACCTACTATAAGCATATACGCCATGGGGTGTTTTTACAAGGGTTAAATAGGGGTAAAAACGTGTAGTATTTACGACAACAGAAGGCCGCGTTTTTCGAGTATGTGTTTTTCGCGTTTTTCGCCAATAAAAAAGCTGGTGACAATAGCAACAACGGCAGCATAAAGCGGCCAAAGAATTAGCAGTTTGCCAAGTATCGAAGTCGGCGTGGTTGTTGATGTGCTGCCGGTTGCGGTACTGGGTTGGCCATTGACTATGACGGCAACCGTTAGAAATGATACGTTGCCCCTAGAGTCGGTCACCTGAATCGTTACTTGGTATGTGCCGGCTTTTTGGTAGTTGTGGGTTACGCTGAATGTGGTGTTGTCGTTGCGCGAAATAACCTTGTTGTTAGAATCTCCAAATTGAACGTTGACGGCATATGGTGGAGTGCCGCCAATGATGTCGATTGGCATACTGAAGTTTTTGCCAGGAAATATACCACGAAAGACCGAATCGGTATTCAGCAGTAATTGGCTGCCAAGGTCAAGTAGATTCAGAGGGTCAGATTGAGGCGGCAAAGCATCGTAATACACGACGACCTTATTAGAATCTGGCCCGGGTTGGTTTAGGGCATCATAAACTCTGGCCATTAGGGTGTTTTTTCCAATCATCAAATCAATATCAATCGAAAATATATCAACATCAGTACATGGTGTTGACCCGGCAAAAATATCGTTTTTGAACAATTCTACGATTGTGTTAGACGGGCAGGTACCCGAAACGGTGATTGGTGAGGTGGTAAAATGCTGACCGTCTTTTGGAACTTTAATGACCGCCGCAACAGTGGGGGCTTTGGCAGGCATTGTGCCGGTTATGCCGATAGACGCTGCCTCTGGTCCATCGTATGGCGTCGCAGCGCGCGCAGTATATGCCATCAGTGAAAGGCCAACTACCATCAGGATTGCCAAAAGGGGCATGTATGCAGTGTGCTCGTGCGGTCTGATGCGGCCACTGTGGCGCACATGAATCAATTTCAGCCTTAACATAGGTCAATTATAGCACGAGCATTAATGACTATTTTTTCGTCTTGTGCTTTTTAACAGGCTGTCCTGTTGCTTTGGCAATGATGCGCTTGTTGTAGTTTCTCAGACCAAAGCGGAGGATAAAGAACAGGGCGACAAGTATGATGATAATAGCGGCGATTAGCTTGTACGGTATTACCCAGAAAGTAATCGTCTTGGATATTTTTTTATCACCATAGGTTAAATCAAGCTTGGCGTCATAGCGGCCGAACAGAATTCTGTTGCTTGTTGCTTTACTATTGAGGTCTTGGTTAAATAGGCGTGTACTGTCTGGCAGGATATTGCCCGGCGGGGTCACTTGATTTACTGCAAGAGTAGACAGCCTTCTGCCGAACATATCAGTTACTGTAACCGTGCCCGTAGGTTGTTCGTGTATGTTGCCGTTGTTCGTAATCCTTTCGCTAACTACTATAGGGGTTGACTCAAAGAACCAGCCTTTATTACCGTTCTGACTGACGTAAAAATCAGTCAAAGACAGGTCTTCCTTAACATCGCCATTAACCCTTAGTATTATCAATGATCCCAAGCTTGCGGAAAGCGACATACCGGTACCTTCAAGCTCTGGAGGTGTGCCAGTAAAGCGCACAACGCCATAATGGCCTCCAGGGGCTGCATCCTTAGGAACAGTAACCGTTACCGGCAGCTCCTCCATTTGTTTAGATGCGAGGTTAAGCTCTGGCATTGGACTGACCCAGTTGATAATAGAATACGGATTTTTCTCGGTATTTTTTTCATCCTCTATTATTTTCGGCGTACCGTCTTCGCCGGCTGCTAAGAAGTCGTTAATCTGTCCACTGATTACTAGACTGCCACCAGATATATTTCGAATATTTATTTTAGTAGTAAACGTTTGGCCTGGGTCTACCGCCATATTTATCACTGGAGGTGAAATTTCAAGAGCTTGGCCGTGATTGCCGCTATCTGATGACGACTGAGCTGTTGCTATATTAACACCTGTAGTAATAGCCAGGCATAATATCGAGCTGAGCGCCGTAGTAATAAATATTGTTCTTTTTTTCATGTTCTAGAAAGTTGGTGTACAGACGTAGGTTAGGGTTGTTGAGTAAGTACCAGCTGCCAAACTACCAGGGACGTTAGCGATATACGATACTGTGAAAATCTGGCCATCTGTAGGTCCAAGGACGTCATTAGTGGTACCATTGTAAGCGCTATTTGCTACGGTGGCGCCTGAAACAAATCGGAAATAATCAGCAACGTCGTATCCAGAGCTGGGGGCCGGCTGACCTTTGTAGTTCGTACCATTCGCTGCTAAGGATACGTTTGCACCGAATGCTCCATACGTTGTGTATGGTACGGTTCCGGCAGGTGGTACCATACCGGTATTAGCTACTAGGTTGAGGCCGAATTGACTAACTCCGTGTTTGCTTACATCAGTGGAACCCATAGCTGCAATGCTGTAGCCTCCATTTTCCAGTGTGTTTCCGTTGACCGTAATTATATATCCAGTACCAGCATTGGTTGATGCTGCCATTTCTGATATTGCGTATGCTGTGTCTGAAGGCGAGAATAGCTGGTTAAAACTAACTGTTCCTGAGTCAGCTGTCGAGCAATCCGGAACGTTTTCGACGGCATCAATATCATCACCTACGCAAAATATTAGGGACTCTGGCATCGTACCAGACAGAATAATTTGTAAAACTGTAGCTGCTGCGGTAACGCCACTATCAATCACATTGGTATATGCTGCATCTGAGTATGTAGCTATACGCATATAAAAGGTCATTCCGTCAGCGTTGCTAGGGTTGTGAACTCCGCTAAAACTTACGATCACGGTGTCGGCCGTAACCTGGTCTGTCGAGTTGCCAGAGTTATTTATGAGCAGAGAGTAGTCCAGGCCACCAGTTGCTGTGGCGGTATCTATTGTCCATGTACCAGATCCTAGATTGGCTGGTTGACCGTTTAAGGTTATTGCAGACCTGGCTCCTCCCTGGAGAAAACCAGTAGGGGCCGTACAGGTACCACTTGCAGTAGTACATGGCATGAATGACGCAGACTTAACCGCCGTTGTCGTAGCAGATTTAAACGAAAAAGTATACGTCACGTTAGCACCATCAATCTGCGAGCTGCTGATAGTTACCTTGCGACTAGTAACCGTAGCCGCAGATGCAGTCTGACTTAAAAATATGTAACAAATGGTAGGCGCCAATAATATAACGCTGATCGTCACCCTAAACATTCTGTTTATTAAACTCATGTTACCCCTCAAATCTTATTAAGAGGATTGTAACATAAGCTTTAAATAGCCGTCAACAACATTGGCGGCTATTTATCCACAATTACTTGTTAGAAAGTAGGAGTACAGATGTAGGTAAGGGTAGTGGAGTATGTACCAGCTGGCTGACTACCAGTTACGTTCGCGATGTATGATACTGTATAAATCTGTGCGTCAGAAGGACCATAAGTGGTATTAGTAGTGCCGTCGTAGGCACTGTTGGCTACTGTGTCGCCAGTCGTAAATTTGAACTGCTCGGCTGTGTCATAAGTACCGACCGCAGCCTGACCTTTAAGGTTAGTGGCGTTAGAAGCGTCTGTGATGGCTACGCCGAAACCGCCGTTGGCCGCAGCATAATCAGAATAGTTGACGGTGTTGTATACGCCTGTATTGTGCACCAGGTTAAGCCCGAACTGCTCGGTGCCGCGTATAGGGTGGTTTGCAGCGGCCATAGCTGCGATGTCATATGATCCGTTTTCTAGTGTATTGCCGTTGACTGAAATTACGTATCCGACACCAGCATTAGTTGATGCTGCCATCTCAGACGTTGCATATGCCGTGTCTGATGGCGAGAACAGCTGGTTAAATGATATGGCGCCTGTCGTGACTGTGCGACAGTCTGCGACGTTGTCGGTTTCATCAATATTTGCACCGGCGCAAAAAACTAGGGACTCAGGCATGGCGCCCGTCAGGACGATTTGCCTGGTAACACTGGCAGCTACTGTGCCATGGTCAATAGGTGTAGTGGCTCCGTCTGTTCCGGTATATGTTATGATACGTACAAAGAAAGTACCGCTTGTTGTTTCTAGGTCGGGGGTTGGGTTGGTGATATTCGTCATCGTGAATGACACATCAGTACCTGCGGCTATATTGGCGGCCGTTCGGGTAAGGATGATTGTACCGTTAGGCGACCCACCCGCAATTGTAAAGACATTTGCTTCAGATTGGTTTGCAATAGCTGTTGCGTTAGGGGCATCGGTCGCCGTGTCCATTAATAGCGGCATAGTACAGTCAGAATCAAAAGCCGCCGCAATATTCGCTGGTCCTGCTGTCGTACAATAGAGTAGTTTTATCGAGCCAATGTCGGCACCAGTTGGCACCCTAAAAGCAAAATTGTGATCCGCTATTGCGCCAGGCGCAGAACCACCACCGCCGCCAGGGCCGGTTCCATGTTCAAGTTCTAATTCGCTATAACCACCAGTAAATCCTGCGGCATTGGCGGTATTGATTGGTATGTACTGGGCTACTAATGTAACTGCAACCAAAGCAGTGGCAACTAATCGCTTGAATGATATTGTTTTTTGTTTTACGATCATTTTTTACTCTTTTTGTTTTATATTACTTTTATTGAGTTAAGAATAACACGAGTATTATAGGACGTCAACAGTATTGTATGGTTATTTTTCCACAGATTTCAATCAGTAAGTGCCAGTGATGATGATAGTTTGATTGCTATCATAGTGCCCACCAGGGGTAAGGCTGGTGACGTTTACTATATAACTTATTGTATACTCGGTTATGCCAGAGCTCTTTGGCGCGGTGGCAATTGTTTCACCGTTAACATATCTGTATGAATTAGGGGTGTCGTAATTTAAGGCAGCCTCGCCAAAGCCAAATTGACCATTATCAGGGTCGGATCCAAAAGAAATTGGTTCTGTATTTGCAACTAGGTTGATACCAAATTGCTCTACTCCTATAAGCGATTGATCGTTCTCGTCCATAGCCTGAATTGTGTGTCCGCCATTTTTTGGTGGGTCACCGATAATTTGAACGACGTACCCATAACTGGTGTAATTCGACACTGTAAAAGTTGCTGTTGCCGTGGCGGCAGTTGCTGGCGAGAAGTCATTAAAGCTAGCTCCGGTACCAGTAATAGCAACCGAAAGGGAGGGGTCGCCAGTGGTCTGTGAGCCGGTCTCTATTTGATAGTCGGTGCCCGTAGTATTACCAATTGATAGGTCGCCCGTGGCATCACCGCTGCCCGTATAACTATCCGAGCTGGATTGGACCAATCCTCCAGAACTAAGAGTGGTTTCGTCTATTTGGTAATTCTGTGATTGTGACGTTTCGGCATAAGTTGCGGGAGGCATCAACAACAGGCAACACATAATCAATAGTGTCGCGCCTAACCATCCCCCTAACTTTTTTGGCATATATATATTGTTGATGAAAATGGCGTAATTTGCAAGCCAAACACCTTGCGCTTATTTTTATACTTTGGCGGTACTGTGTTGTGTTAATATTGATTCAACGAGACTAATAATCATATGGGGGATGTATGAGGAATAAATGGTCATTTAGCTTAATTACAATGAAAAATATATTTATATCAGCATCAGCGACAATATTAATAGCTGGTGCTGTTAGTTTGGTATCTTCGATAATAAGCCCAGCTATAGCTTTTGCTTCGTCCCCAGTTTCATATTATGCAGTACCATTTGGAATAAATGTCGGGTCGGCTATGGCTGCTGGTTCGGATGGGTCCATATGGTTCAATAGCAATGGTACGCAGAGTTATGAGAGGCTGGTTGCGCGTATGACGGAGTCGGGTAGTTTCCAAAAAATCCTTTGGCCTTCTGGCTGGAACTATGCTGCTTATGGGGCATCTGTTACGGACATGGTAATTGGCTCCGATGGAGCGCTATGGTTTACCGATCTTAATGGTAGTGAGATATTGAGGATTTCGTCTGGTGGTCAATTTACTAATAGATATTTTATATATTCTTACGGTAGCGATGTTCGTGGCATAGCAAGCGGGCCTGACGGCGCTTTGTGGTATACAAGGCCTGTGAACAATAAAATTGGCCGTCTTACAACTACTGGAGAGAAAACTGAGTACCAAATACCTAGCGCAGGTAGTCGCCCATCTTCGATAGCTACTGGATCGGACGGCAACTTATGGTTTATAGAAACCCAGACCAGCAAAATAGGTAAAATCACGATTTCTGGTGAAGTGACCGAGTATTCTTCGGTATCTCCTAATATGAGTCTATATAGTTCTAAGATTGCCACTGGCCCCGACGGAGCACTTTGGTTTTCAGAGCGTTCTAATGATGATGGCTCAAGTAAAATTGGTCGGATTAGTACGTCTGGAGATATCACGGAGTATCCCCTTGCAGAAAATCATAATATTATGGCGGGGCCAATATCTGGACTTGACGGTGCACTATGGTTCACTGAATACGCGTATGAAAATGGATTGTACGAAAATAAGCTAGGTCGCATTACTGCGGCTGGGGAAATTAGTGAATATTCAGTTTTTGGCGAACCACAAGCCAGCCTTTCTTATATTGGCGGAATGACGGTGGGTAGTGATGGAAAGTTTTGGTTTACTAATAATCAAGCCAATCAGCTTATTCGTGTGGATCAGTCGCAGCTTATGGCCCCATCTGGGCCTGAAAATCTGTCCGCAACTTCTCCGACAATACAGAATCCAGCGCTTTCGTGGGATGAGGTGTCCGGTGTGTCAGCGTACAATATTTATAGGAATGGTGTAAAAATCGACACAACCGTCAATCTATCTTACATCGATAACGTATCGGAAGGATCGTATGCGTATTATGTCACGGCTGTTAATGATAGTGGTGTTGAGAGTGTCGCAAGCAATTCGGCTGTCGTAATTGTTGATAGGACAAACCCAGTCATAACCTATACTGTGAACCCATCACCAATTAATAATGGCTGGTGGAGCAGTGAGAGTGTAACGGTGACTTTTCATTGTAACGATGATGGCGCCGGAATTGAATCTTGTAGTGCGCCGGTAACATTGACTAACGAAGGTGGTAATCAGCAAGTAACTGGAAATTCCGTTGATAAGGCGGGTAATACATCAACAACTACTGCTACGGTGAATATAGACAGGACTCCTCCAATCATAATCGCCCATATATCCGCCGAGCCAAATAGCTATGGATGGTATAATACAGCCCCAACAATAACATTTGATTGTACTAGTATTTCGGGGATTGAAGTTTGCCCAGATCCAATAACCGTAGGCGAGGGCGAGGGCCAGACCGTAACGGGCGAGACTACCAGTAATGCTGGCGGATCTTCGTCCACCACAGTGCCCGTGAATGTTGATGAGACTGCTCCGACGGTTGATTATGTCGTCGGTGACCAGCCAAATATTCATGGTTGGTATAACGCCCCTGTGACGGTGTCGTTCACTTGTAGTGATGCGTTGTCGGGCGTCGCATCATGTACCAATCCAATCACATTGACCGAAGACGGAATCCACACCGTAACTGGTGCTGCGGTTGATAAAGCTGGTAACGCCAAAACCATTACACTGACTATTAAAATTGACAGCACACAACCGACGATCGAAAGTCACGTATCAAACACAAACAGTAATGGTTGGTACAACGGTGACGTTATCGTATCGTTCACCTGTAATGACAACCTTTCGGGCGTTGATGAATGTCCGAATGCAGTTATATTGAACCAAGAAGGCGGCCAAACCCTTACTGCTACCGCGGTTGATAAAGCGGGTAATCCAAAGACAATCTCGGTCCACGTCAATATCGACAAAACAACTCCAACCATCAGTTACACCCTCAGCCCAGTACCAAATTCAAATGGTTGGAATAATGGCGAAGTTGTTGTTACGTTCAATTGTGACGATGCATTATCTGGCATAGAATCGTGCACCGGTCCAGTTACTTTGATTGAAGATGGTACGTATGCAGTAACGGGCACAGCTGTCGACAAGGCCGGCAATACATTCGCAATCAACGCGATTGTCAGCGTTGATACGACAGCGCCAGCTGTAGTATCGAATCCTTCGACGAATCCTAATGAAAACGGTTGGTATAACGGTGATACGACAGTTGCATTTGACTGTTCTGATGCTTTGTCTGGCATAGATACTTGCTCGGACCCAGTAACCTTGTCTGAAGGTGCTGGTCAAATCGTTGCAGGCACTGCTGTTGATAAGGCCGGTAATTCATCATTGACTTCAATGTCGGTTGATATTGACAAAACCGCGCCAAATATTAGCTATAGCCTCAGTCAATCACCAAACGCTAATGGTTGGAATAGCACGGATGTAACAGTGACATTTGACTGTAATGATGCATTATCCGGAGTCACATCATGCACCGACCCGATTACATTAACCGAAGAAGGTATATATGTGGTTACTGGTACGGCGGTCGATAACGCAGGTAATATTGTCTCGATTAACGTAGAAGTCCAAATCGATAAAGCGTCACCAGTTGTTGGCGACCCGGTTTGGTCGGCAAACCCAAGTGCGCTTGGAAGCAATACGACATTGACCGTTTCTGCCACTGACGATATTTCAGGTGCAACCGGAGGAGAGTTTTTTATCAATAGTGACCCAGGCGTAGGCAGCGGCACGGCTATGACATGGGACGGCGCCAACCTATCTGCAATATTTGGATCGGACTTGCCGACGGGTTATTACACTATCGGCATCAGGTCATATGATGCGGCTGGCAATTGGAGTGGCGCGACCTATGCCTATTTGGTTGTCTATAATCCAAACGGACCAACACAAATATCTGGGTCCAAGGGATTTGTGCCATCGCTGGCAAATGGCGATATTTTGCCAGGATTAATTAGTGCCAGTCAAAACGACAGGGCTACGATGAGCTTTGATATAAGTTATGATGCCGACGGAATGGTCAGCGCGATCAGCAGCTTTGGCTTTACTTACAGCACAGGGCAAGCTTGCAACAGCGTAGACTATTTCAATTGTTATAATACCGACATAACGACCATAAATATAAATAGTTTGACCTTTGTGGGCACAGATTATTCTGTGGGTATCTTCGAAGGCGTAGGAACACTTACTATAAATGGCGTCCCAACAGAAGTGATATTCAGGGTTGAGGCAAAGGATGGTAAGATAATCGGAAACCGTATTCCTGACACATTCTCTATGAAAGTTTATTCTGCAGGAGTAAATCCCAGCGATCTAAATGCAGTGCCAATATATCAAGTTACTACGTCATTGACTGGTAACGGTGTCGTTGTTAGTCAATAGATTATTGGTTTGCCTGGCGAAAGTATAAGCGGTATAATACAGCTATTGTAATTAATGTGTGGGTAAATGAAAAACGAAGAAAAAACAACCAGCAACGATCCGCCAGCGCCTGAGGTGTTAAAGCCACAGGAAGATGGCGATAAACCGCCGATTGAATCGAATGCGCCGTCAGTTGTTGCCAAAAAGCCAAAACTCACCAACGTTAAATTACGTCATTCAACTTATCGACCCAGTCACAAGGCGACTTTTATTGGCATAGCGGTGGTGATAGTGATTTTGGCGATAAACGCTGTTATTATCATGTTCGTTTTAAACGGTAAAGATGAGGCATCAACAGATACTAACAACAGTGAAGTGGTAATCAGTACTGACGTTTTGGATAAATTAGGCGTCAGCCGTAATCCAGTAGAAACCGCGGGTACTGAACTTGCAATTGGCCCCAACACCAGCTTTGGCGGTACAGTGACAGTTGCAGGCAACACCAGTATCGGTGGTCAACTCAGCTTGAATGGCAAATTATCGGTTGCGGATGCTAGCGTGTCAAAACTGCAAGCTGGCGATACTTCATTCAACAAGATAAACGTTAGTGGCGACGGCACACTATCAAGCCTTAACCTGCGTAAAGATTTAACAGTTGTTGGTTCGACTAAATTACAGGGCGCCGTGACGGTTAGCCAATTAATGACAGTTTATAATAATTTGAACGTATCCGGCAGTTTGTCAGTCGGCGGCACGCTGTCTATTCGTGATTTTCAGACCAATACTTTGACGATTGGCGGTCACATTACGACGCGTGGTTCGGCACCAAGTGTCAGCCCTGGTGGTTCAGCGCTGGGCAGCAACGGCAATGTAACCCTTAGTGGCAACGATGTGGCGGGCACAGTGGCTGTTAACGTCGGCGTTGGCGCAACTAGTGGAATCGTTGCTTATGTGACTTTTGTGACACCTTATGCCACCACTCCACACGTGGTTATTACTGGCGTAGGCGGAGCTATGGGAAGTTATTATATCAATCGCAATGCCAATGGTTTCAGCATCGGAGTTACCAGCCCGTTGACTTACGGGGGCTATGCATTCGATTACATCGTGATGCAATAGCAATGAGCACGGGATTGGGAAATAGGAAATAGGAAATAGGAAATAGGAAAGCTTTTTTATTAAGTATTAATTGGTAATTACCCCATTGCCCATTTCCCAAACCCTATTCCCTAAATCGGTTAGATATTAACGAATAGCATCACTTCGTTATCGCGGACGGTGATAATGCCGTTTTTTATAACAAAGTTAATTGGGCCAGATGGGGTCTCTATAATAACGTCTCCAGGGCTGAGGACCGAAAAAAAGTCAGCATGCCCTGGCATAACATCAAAAATGCCAACTTTATTGGCGGCCGATACCGATTGGGCTGCGCCTTCATAATACAGGTGAAACGGCGCGCGGGCGATTACGTTTAACTCTGGTTTTTCGACAGGTTCTTTCATACTTTGCCGCTGAGTATTTCCTCAACACCACTTAATGTCTGTTCGATCGTAAAGTATTGACCTGGCTTGCCGTTCAAATGCTCGGCAACTGAAAAGTCCTGCGAGAAAAACTGGACCAATTTGCTGGCGCTTTGATAGTCGGCACGGTCAACTGGCGATAATTCGTCTTCACCGACGATGGCGATAATGTTTTTGAGTGATTCGTACTTTTGCATAATAGCCTGCACGCGGCTGGCTAGTTGGTAGTGTCTTTCGCCAACAACTTGTGGAGTTAACAGGGAAGACGTCGTTTTAATCAGGTCGACCGCTGGGCGGATGCCGTTTTCGGCGACTGAACGCGACAAAACTAGGACCGAGTCAAGCTGTTGTGAAATGGCTTGCACCGCTGGGTCGGTAAGGTCGTCAGCCGGCACATAGATGGCCTGGACCGATGTGATAGTACCTTTGTCGGTTGACGACAGGCGGTCTTGTAATCGGCGCAATTCGCTAAAGATTACTGGTGAATAGCCACCTTCGGATGGAATCAGGCCCATATTGGTTGAAAGTTCGGTCAAGGCCTGGGTGTGTCGATAGATATTGTCCACGAAAAACAAAATGTCGCGTCCTTCTTCGTCACGGAAATATTCAGCGGACGTAGCAGCGGCTGGACCGACCATTGCCCTGATTGCTGGCGTCGAGTCCATCTGTCCAAAGAACATCACAGTGTTTTTTAACACGTCGGTTTCTTTGAGGGTTTGGTATAATTCGTTACCTTCACGGATACGCTCACCAACACCGCAATAAATTGACAAGCCTTTGGCGCTGCGAGTAACGTTGTGAATCATTTCCATCGTTAGGACGGTTTTACCAACGCCGGCGCCGCCGACAATGCCGATTTTGCGGCCTTTGACGAATGGGGTTAAAAAGTCGATGACTTTTAGTCCGGTTTCAAGTAACTCTAATTTTTGTGCATCTCGATAGCTTTTGGTGCCGGATGCTTCGCTGACGGCCCGGCGATTTTCGTGAATTTCGGGACCGTCATCAAGTGGGTCACCAGTGGCGCTGAATACTCGGCCTAGTGTTTTTGGTCCGACGGGTACAGTCACTTTGGTGTGGGTTCTAAATATTTTTTGTCCGCATCGCAAGGCTTGGCTGTTGGTTAAATTCGTGCAAATAGCGGCACCTTCACGAAAGAAGTTTACTTCTAGGGCAATCTCGGGATGGTCCTCAACCGATAATAATTCTTTTTCCTCTGGTGTTTCGTCGCCGATTATCTCGACCTCGACGATAAGTCCACGCAAGGCTTGGATGATACCGATACTTTGGGTTGGAAGTTTTGTAGTCTTTTTCATAATTAAAATCCTCCGGAATGTGCTTTCTTTTTCTTTAGGCTGACCATAACTTCGCGTAGGCGCCTGTCGCTTTCACTTCGTTTGGCGCGGTGAAACTCAAGTTTGTATGCAAATAACAAATCGCCAGCACGTTTTTTTGCAACCGCCATGGCGTTAAAACGGCTGGCTGCTTGGGCCAGGCTGGATTCCAGAATGGTCTGGCTGAGGGCAAGTGTCATCATGGTTGTTTCCATTTGGTCAGCAATCTCGTCCAGGGACGGTTCAAAAATCGTATCCTCAGCGGTCATAGTATCTTCGCCGTTGTCAGTTTCGATTCCTTCTTCGCTCATACTGCGCATACTGGATATAAGGTCAATCTTTTTTACTTCCTGGACACCTAACGACACATACACTTCATAGTAAACAATCACTTTAGAATAGGGCATAATAGCTTCGATGACTGGACTAACATCAAGATATTTGTCAGTCTCGGGCACCTGAAAATAGCGAACATATTTAATGTCGCGTTGGGTCAACTGGCTGGCGCCATGGGCACCAAGGACGATAATATCAGTGGTCGAACTGTCATAATCTGCAAGCATTGTCTCGATTAAACGAAGGTCGATACTGCCGCTGAGTCCGGCTTCGGCTGAAATAATAATAAAGACAGACCTGGGATTATCTTGTGATAGGTCGCGGTTGGTAATGCGAGTGTTAGGGTCCATTTTAATCGAGCTATATTTTGACCATAATAATTTAAAGAATTGAGTCGACAATTCTACTTTGTTGCGAACTTTTGCAACGTGAGTACTGGCGATACTTTCAAATACGGCGGTCAGGTCCCTGACGGTTGCGATTTGTTCGCTTTCTTTCTCGATCGTACTGGCTCGTCGCATCTATTTTTTCTCGCCTTCTGCCGTCACGGCGGCTGGTTGTTCGGGCTGAGCTTCGGTTGAACCTTCGGTTTCGGTTGAGGCAAATTGGGTAGAATGTTTTTTAAATAAGTCAGCTTCGACTTTATCGAAATCTTTTTCATCTTTGACCAGATGGACTGCTTTGACGGCCGATTCTTTCAGGGCGGGAACGTCGATATTTACGCCGCCACCTCCCATCAAGACAGTCTCGAGCATTAATTGTTGGGCAACAAGATGGTAGCGCTCTTCTGGTGGTTGTTGCAAGACGGCATAAATTTGTTTGCCAAGTTCAAGGTCGACTTTTGCTTCCTTTGAAAGGCTGGACCCAAAGTGTGAAAAACCTTCGGCTTGTTTATACCGAGCGAGTGACTTAAATAAAGTACCCGATAGACGTTTTTGGCGAACAGTCTGGGCTTGGCCACCAACGCGCGAGACGGAAAGACCAGCATTAACAGCTGGGCGAATGCCTTGACGAAAGACCTCAAGGTCCAAAATTATCTGTCCATCGGTAATTGACATAATGTTGGTTGAAAGGTACGCCGTAAAGTCGTCATTAGGCGTCAAAACTACCGGTAGCGATGTTAGGGTCTTGCCGGTTGACAGCAATTTTCCAGCGCGCTCCAAAAGGCTGGAGTGAGCGTAAAACATGTCACCTGGATACGAATCACGGCCTGGATCGACCTCTTGCAACAAAGATAGCTGCCTGTAGGCCTCGGCGTGACTTGAGAGGTCGTCATAGATAATGATGACGTCCTTGCCGCCATACCACAAATGTTCGGCCATGGCGCAGGCAGCGTAAGGTGCCAGATATGATTGCGTTAACGCATCAAATATATCAGCCAAGACAACAATAGTATGGTCCATAGCGCCCGATTCGCGCAGACCCGCCAGTAATTGTTCGATATCGACTTTACGTTTGCCGATCAAAACATAGACAACTATTCGGTCTGTGCCTTTTTGGTTAGCGCTCAGCTGACTTAGAATTGTACTTTTACCAGATTTACTGTCGCCAAGTATCGCGATACGCTGGCCCAAGACAACAGGGAAGAACATATCGATTGCCGACACGCCACTTGGTAATTGCTCATTCAAGACGCTGCGGGCCATAATGCCGGGGGCGGCGTTAAAGATGCCCGAGGTTTCAGTTGTTCGTAAAGGACCTTTACCATCAACAGGGTCGCCCATAGGCGTGACAACTCGCCCGACTAGGTTTTTTCCGACCGGTACGTTCAGCATCTCATTTTGGACAACAGCCAGCGTGCCGGGTTTGATTCTTTCGGAGTCAATGTTAAATAGGGTTGCTTTGTCGCGGCGGGTAGCACGGACCAATCCGCGCTGTCCGTCCTCGAATAAGACTTGCGATCCCAACTGGACACCCTCTAGGCCCTTTACTTCAACCAAAAAGCTGTTGACGGCAACTACTTCGCCAGTCAGGTTGCCACTCTCAACTAATTTTTGAAAAGTCGGGTTATCAAACATTGCGTAGTACCTCTGGGAATTTGTCGCGACCCGCCAGTATTTGGCGCCTATATGACCAGTCGAAAATGTGGCTGCCAGCGCGAACAACCATACCGCCAAGCAGTGTGGCGTTAAATTGATAATTAACCAGGATATTTGAAGCGATATTTTTGCGCAGCCAGTCATTCAGTATTCTTTTTATGTCTTTGGTAGCTGGGGCTGCCAGTGTAACAGTAATGGTCGGAGCATCGTCTTTGAGTTTATCCAAGGTGTTGATTAATTCTTCGATATTTTCGGATTCTTTTTTGTTTTCGCGCAGCAGATCTTTGAGGGCGGGCGACATTGCAGGCGGCTCTTCGCTGACACTAGACGATACTTTTTTTAGGATATTGTAATGATTCAGCCAACGCGAATATTCGCGCAACTCTAGCACTAGTCCGCCCAAATCTTGCCCAGAAGAAATCACGCTAGGCAGATTAAGCTTCATCGGCGACACCTTTCTTTAGCTCGTCCTTGTGCTCGTTCAGCATGGATATCAGGTATTTGCTTTGTGAGCCCAGGTCAATGTCGTGCTGCATCGTTTCGGTCAAGAAAGAAATCACCGCGTCGGCCAGTTTGGTATCGATATTTTTAATCATAACTTCTTGCTCGGCTTTAACGTTTTCAACCATCTGGGCTTCTAATTCTTCTTGGCGTTTTGCCATTTTGGTTTTAAGATCCTCTTGGTGTTGGCTAATCTGACTTTGCGCACCAGTCATGGCGGTTTCGGTCGTTTCACGTAACTTTTCGATATCCAAGTGGTATCGTCGCATTTCGGTACCAATGATTTCGCTGCCTAGGCGCTCAAGTTTTTTGTTTAGCTGGCCAGTTGTAATTTGCAAATCATGTTGCAATTGCTCGGCTGATTTGTTTAAAACACTTTCAAATTCGGCCTCGGACTTTTCAATCATGCGTTCGCGAACAGCAGGCGGCAGATGGGCGCCTTGTGGTTTTTCGTGTGGCTTGGCGACCTCGATAGGGTCATTCTTGTGTTTGAAGTGTAAGTATAGGTGCCTGATTGCAACTGATACTAAAACCCCCATAAAAAATATGTCGGCCAGGATTGAATATTGCAATATTTGTTCGCCCGTCATCTTATAACCTCGTTAAAATTACATAAATTGATATCAATGCGACAGATAATATGCCTAGAACCAGGGCTGACAATTGAATCACGTCGCGATACACGGCCGATTGTGACATTGGATTGCGCCCGACTGAAATGATACTACTTTTTATCATTGAATAGATGATACTGACGACGACAATAAGGGTAATGATAAAGATTCCAGCACTGATAATTATCGGCAAAGTATCAACTGTTTTGCCGGCGATAGCATTGGCAAGGTCCTGCAAGGCCTGTGGAATAATCGTTTTTTCGGGTTGTTTGTAGTAGTAGGTGACGTTGACTAATATTGGCACCTGGGTCAGTGTGATGTCTTGTTTGACACCATTATCCAGAGTATATGTTTGGGTGTAGCTTCCTTGGCTGATTGGGTCGCCCTGAGCGATACCGACAACCTTGGTGTTGTTAGTAGCCTTCATGCCGACGCCAGCGATAGGTGAGGCGGTAATCTGGTCACCTTGGGCCACAACGCCATTAATATCTGATATTAGTACGTTTGCCATACCACTGGTGGCAACTTGAACTTGGTTTTCGCCGTTGGTCAAGGTAATCAGTGAACTGCCACTGTTGATTGTAACGCCCAGAATATTATTTACGTTCTTGTTGGTGGCGGCTATGATATGGTCGGTCGAATCGTTCTCTAGGCTGACAATCGATCCCTGGGATATTTTCTTAGAAGCGGTGTAGCCCTGCGAGATAGAAGTGATGGCGCTGACGGCTGAAAACGAGGCAATAGCAAATAATACCACCCCAAATCCAAAAACTCCTATTCTAAAAAAGGTGAAGCCTGGACTCTTTTTTGTTATCAACATAAACGACATTGCTCCTACTTAAGCATAAGTATAACAAAAAGCTTCGCTTCGGGCTATTGATTTTGTGTTATCATGTAACCATAAATAGGCGAGGGTGAATATGAAAAATCTTCAAAATCAACAGGACGGCTTTACTATTTTGGAACTTGTAGTCGTAATAGTCGCTGTTATTATTCTTACTACAGTCATCTATCTGATGAACAATTAATATTGGGCATGGCGTTATCGGGGTAAAATGTCGAACAGATTATAGCGGATTATTTTGGCCGAATAATCTTTTTCGTCGTTAAGGACGGCTTCGCAATCTTTGCCGGGCAGCGTAACAAGCTGGTCAGTGCATACTTTGAGGGCGCCGTCACCACTGGCAAACAAACTTTGCCCAAACATCATTTGGTTGGTTTTTATTCCAGTCAAATCTAAAATCGTCGGCATGATATCCAGATTAGTGCCGGCTTTTTTGTAAGTTTTTCCATCGGATTCATTTGGCAATTTAATCATTAACGGTACTTCTTTTGCTTGGACTGACGCCGAATCGTATTTTATGGTGCCGGCATTAAATGATGGCAAGACTGGCGTATGGTCACCATAGACAACAATCAGCGAATCGTCGTACAGCCCTTCGCTTTTTAGCTTGTCAAAAAACGCGCCTATCATTCGGTCGGTATAGTTGATATTCTGCAAATACCCACCAATACCGTCCGGATAGGTATTGGAGTCGATGTTTTTTAGGCCCTTGGTGGCGTCGGTTATCTCGAATGGCGTATGCGATGTCAGTGTAATAACATAACTCAAGCTGGGCTTTGGTTGGTCCTTGATAAACTCAGCGGTTTTAGACAAAAAATCACCATCATTTAGACCCATATTTATCAGGGCGCCCTTTGGGTAATTGTCGGCTGCGTAAAACTTTTGATAACCCAGTGACTCAAGAGCAACACTACGATTCCAAAAATTGCGGTTATATCCGTGAAAGGCATAGGCGCTGTAACCCTCATCTATCAGGGCCTTGGGCAAACTAGAGAAGTCGTCGCGACCATATCGGACAAATACCGAAGCGTCACCCAGTGGGAAAAATGAAGTGTTGGCAACAAAATCAGTATCCGAAGTATGTCCGGCGCCAATTATGAATCGGTTGTTAGGGAAGAATTGTGATCCCTGTGACAGTTTATTTAAATTTGGAGTGATTTCTTGGCCGTTGATTGTCTGATTAATAACGAATCCGCCCAGTGATTCAACCTGCAGCAAAATAATATTTTTACCTTTAGCGATACCAGTAAGGCCGCTAGCCGCTTGATCCGATTTAATATTTTTGACCCAGTCGGATATTGCTTGTTTTTCGTTCGCCGACAGGCTGACGGTTTCTTCTTTAATGAATCGGGTGATATCGATGCCATGGGCCATAAACAATCCATAATATTGGGCCGTTGATACAGTGTCGTATCCTTCGTCCAGCACATCGGACAGCTTGTTAAAGCCAAGTGACGAAATAGCAATCATCAATACGACAAAACTAATTACGGCAAAAACAACTGAGGCTTTTTTGGTGGTCTTTCGGCGGTTATTTTTTTCTATTAGGTGATTAACAAAGTGTTTGATATGTTTTTGGAAAACAACAGCCATGGCAATATCAGCAAAATATAACAACATCCACCATTGCAGTAATGTACCGACTGCCGGTCCGACGTCGCCAACTTGGCCCAACGCACTCAGCAATCCGACACTAGGCAAAGCCGAAAAGTACAAAAAATAAACGGTGTCGATCAGCAATAATACTGTCAGCAGAGTTGCCAGTGCTACGGCCCATTTATTTTTATGTTTGTTGACAAAATACAGTGGCGAAAAAGCAACGGCAGTGGTCAAAAAGCCAATAATTATACCGTAAATATACTGATTGGTCGGCCAGGTGACGCGCATGATAAATGTGTTGACGATGGCCAATTTAATTGTGATTGTCAGAACAAAAAATAAAACCAAGTATTGTTTAAGCAAGAATGCCAAGATTTGTCGTAAATGCTCTTTGGTAAATTTGACCACTAGCCGCCTATTCTTTATTGGTTGTTTCGTTTCAAAATATATCCCTAGTCTAGTATATTTATGGGCGATTCTGCAAATCATAAGTATATTTGTTTTGGCTATGGGCATAGTTTATAATAAAAGCCAATGAATAGGGTTTTGGTAGTAATTGGGATTATACTTTTGGCGGTCGGCAGTATATTTTATTTAAGCGGCGGCAACGTAACTAACAAAAACCTATACGAAGTATCGCTGAGCCAGATTCAGGAAAACATCGACTCGGGGTCGCCACTAATTGATGTACGCACGCCCGAGGAATTTGCCGAAAGTCATGCCGTCGGCGCGATTAATCTGCCAGTCGAAAAAATCCAAACAGGTGACATTCCAAACGTCGCCAAAGACAGAATCATCTATCTGTATTGTCGCAGCGGCAGGCGAGCAACCGAAGCCAAGACTATTCTAGAAAAAGCCGGTTTTACCCACGTCATTAATATAACCAGTCTTGATAACTGGAAACACTTGGGCGGAAAAGCTACTTAGCTTCGTCTAGTTTAAAGACAGACTCAAAATTAGCTCGGTCAAATCCAAGGATTTTGCGCATTTGTTTGTCGCCATATTCGACTGTACTGAAAGGCACGCCCATTTGACCGCTTAATCTGACCATTTCGCGGGCAGCGATAGGGTTTTCGTCAACCATATAGTTGGTGTACTTTACACCTTTTTCATCCAACCAGCGTTTTAACATTACGCAGTATGGGCATTGTTTGGTGCTATAAACTGTTATTTTCATTATATTAATTTCTCCTTCTTTATACATTTGTTGCATATTCCACTAATCGTCAGTTGACCGGATACGCTGCAGTCGCCAATTGAGGCTTCCAAGACCGGAATAACTTTATCTTTGATGTCAGTATCTTTTAAAAGTCCGCACTGTGAACATTGAAAATGATCATGCGGCTTGGTATTGGTATCGTACTG
>Ga0172379_10004225_pt1 | contig 21540 bp, 24 predicted proteins | sample GrowelOW334metaG_FD_119756 | JGI IMG/M metagenome (GOLD analysis project Ga0172379, IMG submission 119756) | Groundwater microbial communities from an aquifer near a municipal landfill in Southern Ontario, Canada - Groundwater well OW334 metaG | ecosystem: Environmental > Aquatic > Deep... | reverse complement strand
TACTGGAGTGAATTTTATAAAAGCTAAAAATTTGATGGCACAAACAAGTAGCCAGACCGATTTCTTGGTTGTATCTCAATTTCTAGTCTCGCTATGTGTGGAACTTTCAAAAATTGCAAATGATCTTAAATTTATGTCATCTGGGCCGAATGGTGGTATTGGAGAAATAATTTTACCAGAATTACAAAAAGGTTCTTCTATTATGCCCGGTAAGATAAATCCAGTTATGCCTGAAGTTGTGAATCAGTTATATTATTTAGTTTCTGGTAATAATTTAATCATAGAAAAAGCATCTGAAAGTGCTCAAATGGAACTTGGTGTTATGCTTCCGATAATTGTAGATAAGTTGTTGGAGTCGTTGAAGATTACGACAGAAGTTATCAGCCAATTTGATACACTTTGTATCTCTGGTGTAAAAGCAAATAAAGAAAAATGTTTGTTTCATTTAGATAATTCGACAGCTTATGCGACCTTGCTTGTGCCCAAACTTGGATATGATATAGTATCGAAAATTGTAGCTGAATCCATAAAATCAAAAAGAAAATTTAAAGAAGTCGTTATTGAAGATAAATATTTATCGAAAAATGATTTTGATGAAATAATTGCTTCTTTCCTAAAAATGCTATAATGAAAAAAAGATTATTAATTAGATTAAAAAATAAGCGAAACAAATTATATTCTAAAAAAGTCCTCGGATGAGGGAGGACGAGGAGCCAGACATTTTTTTATAAAATAATTTGTTTCGCTTCAATCAATATGAAAAAAGGATACAAAGACAACATAGAAAATTTAACAACAGACAACAATAATTTCCGTAAAGTTTTATACACAGGGGAGCATTGCCAGCTTGTACTTATGAGTTTGCTTCCAAATGAAGATATAGGAATGGAAGTGCATAATGACAATGATCAATTCTTTCGTTTTGAAAAGGGAACTGGCAAAGTCATAATAAATGACACAGAATACGATGTCGCCGACGGAGATGCTGTGGTAGTGCCTAGTGGAGCAAATCACAATGTTATCGCAGGAAGTGATGGACTAAAACTCTACACAATTTATTCTCCAGCTCACCATCAAGACGGTGTTGTCCGTGCTACAAAGGCAGAAGCGGAAGCAAACGGACCAGAATTTGATGGAGTAACAACAGAGCAATAAATTATGATAGGAACCATCTATAAAAAAATAATTAAACCGATATTGTTTCATTTCCCGGCTGATGATGTCCATGTCTTTTTTTTGAAGACGGGGAATTTTTTAGGAAAATATTCTTTTTCTAAATCTATCACCGAAAAAATATTTTCTTATAAAAATGATATTTTGAAACAAAATGTTTCTGGAATTTCTTTCGCGAATCCTGTCGGTCTTTCTGCTGGATTTGATTATGATGCGGATTTGATTGATATACTTCCTTCTGTTGGATTTGGATACCATACCATCGGTACAGTTACCAATCTTCCTTATGAGGGCAATACTAGACCAATGCTCGGACGGCTTCCAAAGTCTAAATCACTACTTGTAAACAAGGGATTCAAAAGCATGGGGATGGAGTCTGTCCTTAAAAAGATAAACAAAAGAGAAAAGAAAGTTCCTCTTGGAATAAGTATTGGTGCCACAAATACATCGTATAAAGATATAGATGAAATGGTAGAGGATATACTCGTGTCCTTCAATAGAGTTTTGTCTGAAAACTATTTTGATTATTTTGAATTAAATATAAGTTGCCCAAATCTTATTAATTCTGAAAATTTAAAAGACAAATTTGACCAACCAATTGGTTTGGGAATTTTATTAAACAAATTATATTATTTGAAAATCAATAAGCCTTTGTTTATAAAAATGTATTTAGAGAAAAGTGTCGCGGATACTCTTTTGCTTGCTGAAGTCGCAGACAAATATTCTTTTGTGAAGGGTTTGATTTTTTCAAACTTGGTGAAAGACAGAACTAATCCCGCTTTCGATAAAGATGAAATCGCAAATGCAGGAAGGGGGAACTTTAGTGGTAAGCCGACATTTGAATTGTCGAATAATCTAATAGATGCTGTTTATAAAAAATACAAAGATAGATTTATCATAATCGGTTGCGGTGGGATTTTCACAGGTGCCGATGCGTATGAGAAGATTAAAAGAGGTGCAACTCTAGTGCAGATGATAACAGGGATGGTATACGAAGGTCCAAGTGTGATAGGCAGTATAAATAAAGAGCTTGCAGAATTGCTCAAAAAAGATGGATATAAAAATATAAAAGAAGCTGTGGGGAGTTGGGGTAAATAAAAAAGCGACAAAATAATTTTGCCGCTATAATTAATTCGTCAGTCATTGCATTTATTTTGTACTTTTTTTCCTCTTTCTTTTGCCGTGTCGAAGACTCTTTTTTCTGCTTCTCTGGCAAGCCTTTTTAATTTTTCCCATTTTGTTTCAGTTATGGGTTCGTTTTTTACATTTTTTTTGCGATTACAGTTCAAAGACATAAATTTAAATTTTTAGTGGAACAATATAATGAATTAATTTGTTTTGTATAGTACAAGTTTTATGAAATAAAGTCAACCTTTTTATTCTCAATTTAAATCATGATATACTTCAAAATATGAAGAAAGATATGAGCCATCTAAAAAAAGATAAGAATATTCTCTATACTGGTTTTGGAGACAAGGGCACCACGACTCTTTTTGACTGCAAGCAGACTCGCATTTCCAAGAGTGCATTGCTCATAGAAGCACTTGGCTCAGTGGATGAACTCAATGCTTACTTGGGGATTATTAAAGTACTTCCTGATGTTAGCAAAATAACTTTAAAAGTTGGCAATAAAAAAGTATCCTTTAATAAAATAATTGATGATATTCAACAGAATTTATTTATCATTCAGGCAGAACTCGGTGGATCAAAAATAATTTTAAACAAAAAAGAATTAACAAATATTGAGAAAATAATAAACCAAATAGGGGAGATCCTTCCACCCATTACGTCGTTCACGATTTCAGGGGGGAGTGTCATTAGTGCTGGGCTTGATTTTTCAAGGACACTTGCTCGCAAAGCTGAACGTAGGATCATATCTGTTGCAGAAGAAAAATCTAGAATTATTAGTTCTGAAACCATTTCTTACATGAATAGACTTTCTAGTGTGCTTTTTGCAATGTCTCGCTATGCGAATTTCTTTTTCTCTATTCCCGAAGAACATCCAGATTATAATAAAAAGTAAACTTTACCCAGCTTTTGCTATCGTGCGTTTTGGGTAAAGTTTTATTTATTCTCTAAAATCCATTTTAGTAGTATATTAGGATGATGGAGAATGATGATGGATATCTAATAAAGGAATATCTTGGGGGGAATCAAGATTCTTTTAGAGCGTTGGTAGAAAAATATACACCATCTATTTATAACTTCTCTATACGTTTTGTAGGAAGTGACTATGTAAAAGATACCGTCCAAGATGTTTTCATTAAAGTATGGAAAAGTCTAAAAAGATTTGATAATGAGAAGTCTAGTTTCAAGACGTGGATTTTTACAATCACCCGCAATACTACCACTGATCATTTGCGGAAGAGGAAAATGATATCGTTCTCCTCATTGGATGAAGATGAAGCGACTTTTGAAGAAAATATAAAAGATGAAGTTGTCTTGCCCGATGAGGCTTTGATCAAACTCGAAGATAAGGAATTCTTAAATAAGCTTCTTGATGGTTTACCTAGTAATTATAGAGAAGTTCTCATCCTATATTATCAAGAAGAAATGACTTTTAACGAAATAGGGAAGTTGCTCGATAAACCATTGAACACTGTAAAAAGTTACCATAGAAGAGCGTTAATTTTATTAAGGGAAATGTTTTGATATAATTTGCACCAAAATTACAAGTTAATCCGTATATATAAACGTGGAACAAAATCTACAAAAATTATTCAAAAATGCAACATACAGCCCAGAAGGTCGACTTTCTGGTGATGTTTGGAAGGCTATTGAATATAAAAGCACCCAAATAACTAAATGGAAAAGATTTGGTTATTTGGGTGCGAGCGTATTATCACTATCTGGAAGTGTCTTTTCTATCAAGAGTCTCATAGCTGAGTTCTCAAAACTCGGTTTCTACGATTATTTATCATTGGCATTTTCTGATAGTGGTGTTATTGCTACGTATTGGAAAGAATACACACTTTCGCTTGTGGATTCATTACCAATAGCAAGTCTCGCGGTTTTATTTTTCTTGTTATTTGTTTTGTTTATCTCAATACGCCGTGCTTCTTATCAGTTTAAAAATAGATTATTGACATCGTAAATTATATGGATAAAAATAAATTAAAAATTAATATAAAAAATATTTTAGAATCAAAAACTTTTCATACTGTGATTTATACCTTGGGAGTTTTGTTCATCGCACTCCTTATCTTTAAGGCTGGTATGATAGCGGGTTTTCGCAAGGCATCATTTGGTCGTGATTGGGGAAATAATTATGCTATGAATTTTGGTTCTCCTCATAAGGGTCCACAAATGATGAAAGGTGGGTTTGGTGATTTTGACAATCTCCCAAATGCTCACGGAGCTATTGGAAAGATTATAAAGATTGAGTCGCCTACGATGATAATATTGGATGAAAAAGATAATACAGAAAAAGTTATTTTAATGAATGAAAAAACAGAGATTCGTAAAATGAGAGACAGTATCAAACAAGATGAATTAAAATTGGATGATCATGTAGTAGTTATTGGGACCCCAAATTCTGCTGGGCAGATTGAAGCGAGACTCATAAGACTCTTGCCTGCTCCGTTTGAGATGCCATTAAAACAAATTAATTAGATAAAATTATGTTACAAAAAATAAAAACATTTATCTTGTCGCACAAGATTGTAAGTGTGATTTCCTTGTTGATTATTATAGTCGGTAGTTATCTTATATTAAAAAATAACACAAGCAGTGAAGCTAGTTATATTACTGAAATTGTAAAAAATGGTGATATCACAACCTATGTCACTGGTACAGGTCAGGTTGAAGCCACAAATACTTTAAACCTAAAACCAGGAACGTCTGGAGATGTTACCTATGTGGGAGTAAGAGTCGGTGATGTTGTAAATAAGGGAAAACTTATTGCGAGCGTAGACTCTCGTGACGCAAAGATGTCGCTTGAAAATGCTAAAATTTCACTAGCAAAACTAGTGGATAAACCAGACTCTCTTACCTTACTTCAAAGAGAGAATTCAGTGACCGAATCTTACAATAGTAGTTGGAATACAGTTTCATCTTTTGTTACAGGGGCAAATTCTATTGTTGAAGACCTACACGATATTTATGATAGTGGTTTTTTAAGTTATAAAAACTCTTCAAGATTATCTTCTTTCGGTAGAACTAAGGTAGGATTGTCGGAGGATAATTATTATGAAGCAGAAAAAAATATTAAGGAAGTTACAAAAATTTATAAGACTTTATCAAGATCAAGTTCTAAAGAAGAGATAAAAAATTTATTAGATAAGTCATATGATTCAGCAAGGATTTTAGCCAATACAGTGAAAGATACCAAAGCTACTTTTGACTATATGGTTAATTATTTAGATTATCAAAATAATTCAGATGCTTTGTCTTCTGAGGCAAATATCAATTCTTGGTTAGACAGTTCAAATAATTATGTGACAAATCTTCTTACTTCAATTAATTCTATTAATGAGAATACAGAATCACTAAATAATCTTTTGGCTGGGGAAGATAAGCTCGATATAAAATCAGCAGAACTAACAGTTGAGAGTAAACAAGACTTATATAATGATTGTTTTATTTATGCACCGTTTGATGGAGTTATAGCTACACTGACAGCAAAAGTCGGCGAGTCATCTGGTTCTAGTATTGGGACAATAATTACAAAACAAAAAGTTGTGACTCTTGCTTTGAATGAAGTAGACATTGCTTCTATTAAGATGGATCAAAAAACAAAATTAACTTTTGACGCTATTCCAAATTTATCTATAGAAGGGGTTGTCTCTGAGATTGATTCTATCGGGACTGTCTCATCTGGGGTCGTTACTTATAATATAAAGATTAGTTTTGATTCAAAAGATGAACGCATAAAGCCAGGGATGAGTGTAAGTGCAGAAATCATGACTAATGAAAAACACAATATTCTCACTATTCCTAGCTCTGCTATTAAAACCAAAAATAATAATAAGTATGTAGAAGTATTAGATAATAATTCTTTTTTAGTAAAAAAGGAAATTCAAACTGGAATTTATGACGATGCTCTAACTGAGATAATTTCTGGTCTTTCTGAAGGTGATAAAGTTATTACAAAAATTACAACGGGAACAAAAACCACTACAACTAAAACATCAAATAATACTAGAAGTGTTATGGGGGGTGGTCCTATGGGTGGTTCTGCTGTAGGAAGTATGATGAGATAAAATTATTTATGATAGAAGTAAAAAATATAACTAAAACTTATGATTCTGGAGGAGAACCATTTCAAGCACTAAAGGGAGTTAGCTTTACTATCAATGATGGGGAGTTTGTAGCTATCATGGGTCCTTCTGGTTCTGGTAAATCTACGTTGATGCATATCATAGGAGCCCTCGATAGTCCCACTAGTGGCTCATATTTTTTGGATGGTAAAGATGTTTCAAAATTATCTGATGATGAACTCGCAGATATAAGAAAAGATAAAATAGGTTTCGTTTTTCAATCATTCAATCTTCTCCCGCGTACGACAGTCCTAAGAAATGTAACTCTTCCGCTTGTCTACGATGGTGTTCCACAAGAGAAAAGAGAAAAGAGAGCCAAGGATGCTCTTATACAAGCAGGTCTTGATGAAGAAAGTCATTTTGGTCATTTATCAAATCAACTCTCCGGTGGGCAAATACAACGTGTAGCTATTGCTCGTGCTCTTGTAAATAATCCGTCTATAATTCTTGCCGATGAGCCTACTGGTAATCTTGATACAAAGACAGGGGATATTGTTTTGGCGACATTTCAAAAACTTAATAAAGAACAAAAAAGAACAATAGTACTCATAACTCACGAACCAGATGTTGCTGAACATGCAGATAGAATACTTTTTATCCGTGATGGTTTACTTAGTGAAAATCCCATTAGTCATAAAAAAAGAATTGCTGGAATATAAATTATTATGAAAACAAAAGACATATTACAAGAAACTTTTTCCGCTTTGAGATCAAATAAAATCCGTACCGGGCTGACGATGCTAGGTATTGTTATTGGTATTGCATCTGTCATTGCGATGACTGCCATCGGGCAAGGGGCGAAGAATTCTATATCATCAAGCATTGAATCAATCGGGGCCAATCTGGTTATGGTTACTCCTGGAGCACAACGTTCTTTTAGTGGTGGACCAAATGCTTCTCGTGGGGGAGCTAAAACTTTAACTTTGGATGATGCTCTAGCTATTTCCAAAGAAGTTGCAAATGTTTCCGCTGTTGTGCGTGAAGTTACGACAAGGAGCCAAGTTGTAGGATCAGGGACAAATACAAATACGAGTGTGATAGGTACTGAATCATCATATGCAACTGTCCGCAATATAACTATCGCCGAAGGGAATTTTATTTTAGATCAAAATGTTTCTGGTAGTTCCAAGGTTGTAGTTCTCGGTTCTACTGCAAGAGATGATTTGTTTGGTGAAGGTGCGACCGATCTTGTCGGAGAAAAAGTTCGCATATCTGGTTCTGAATATAAAGTCATCGGAGTAGCAGAGTCAAAAGGTGGATCTGGTTTTAGCAATAGTGATGATGCGGTTTATATTCCGTATACTACTGCACAGAGATATTTGTCTGGGAATAAATATTTGAGTCAGATCGATGTCTCTGCTGTAGACTCTGAATCTTCAACAAAAGTCCAAGAAGATATCACTACTTTGTTGCTGGATCGTCATAATATCACTAATGCAACAAAAGCTGATTTTAGTACTCTCAACCAAGCTGATATTTTAGAAACTGCTTCTTCTGTGGCAAGTACTTTTACAACTCTTTTAGCGGCGGTAGCAGCGATTTCTCTTGTTGTTGGTGGAATTGGGATCATGAATATGATGCTTACTACAGTGACAGAGCGTACTCGCGAGATCGGACTTCGCAAAGCTATCGGAGCAAAGAGGAAAGACATAAGTAGGCAATTTTTGATAGAAGCGATAACTCTTACTTTTATCGGTGGAATATTTGGTGTTATCTTGGGTTGGTTGGTATCTTTTATGATGACGTATTTTAATGTAATTCAAGCACAAGTTTCCACCTCGTCGGTGTTACTTGCTTTTGGAGTCTCTGCATTTATTGGAATTGTTTTTGGTTATTATCCAGCACAACGTGCAGCCAAACTAAATCCTATCGAAGCACTCAGGTATGAATAGGTTTCTAAATAAATAACAAATTTGATATAATATACAGATAGTGAAGGCAGTAATTTTAAATAGTCTTTCCAAAGGGGCTCTGCAGACTGACGAGTCGAAGCCTGAGCAAATTTTTACCAAAAAATTTGCGTACCCTTTGGGGAGAGCTATTTAAAATTACTGCCTGATTATAATTATATGAACGACTCAATAAAAGAAAAAGAAATTGTTTGGCTACAAATATTATATTTGTTTATAGTTCCGGTATTACTTTTATATTATAAAATTTTACCGGGTAATTTTCGTTTTATAATGCTTTTAGTTGTGGCGGTTTTATTATTGGGAATTGTCAGACACAATCATTGGACATATAAAGATTTAGGAATAAGCAGAGATTTCATAAAAGATATTATTCCATATTTGCTTTTTACAGTTGGAGGGGTTTTGTTTTTAATATGGCTTTCGGCTATTGTTGATCATGATCCGTTTTTAAATTGGTGGAATAATCTGGAGTTTTTATTACTTTTTATTCCAATCAGTATTCTCCAAGAAATTATATTTCGAGGTGTTCTTATGAATATGTTTCGGAGAGCTTTTAAAAGTCCAATATTTATTATTGGATTAAATGCATGTATTTTTTCTTTGATGCATGTTATTTATCTCAATTCTACTTTTGTCCTCCCTATGACTTTCATTGCTGGAGTTGGCTTTGCTTGGATGTATTACAGATATGAGAATCTAGTTCTTATCTCTATTGCACACACATTTCTAAATTTTGTAGCAATGATATTGGGATTTTTCGTTATTAGATAAATAAATTAAAATATATTATAATATTCACATGAAAGAAAATGCCAATAAAAGACCTTCTTGGGATGAATATTTTTTGAAAATAGCTAAAGTTGTTTCGGAGCGATCACAAGATCCCTCTACTCAAGTAGGGGCAGTCATTGTAAATGATAAAAATGTTATTATCGGTACTGGATATAATGGTTGGCCTAGAGGAATTAAAAATGAGGATTTACCATGGAAAGGAGGAGAAGGTGATTTTGAAAATACAAAGTATGCTTATGTTTGTCACGCAGAAGAAAACGCTATTTATAACTCAAGTAATCTAAAGCAAGATTGTAAAATTTATTGCACACTGTTTCCTTGTAATGAATGCACAAAAACAATTATTCAAAATGGGATAAAAGAAATTATTTATGAAAGTGATAAATATGCAAATACTCCACAAGTGCGGGCTTCCAAAAAAATGTTAAAATTAGCAAAGATAAAAGTTAGGCAGTTTAAATTAAAATCTTAATATATGATTGATCTAAAAGAATTACAAAAAGAGGTGATGAGGAATAAATTGGAGAAGGGTTTTAATACTACTGATATGGCAGTAGAGTTTTGTCGTGCGCACGAAGAGCTTTCTGAGGCATTTTCTAAATATAATAAAAATCATGATGGAGTAGCTGAGGAATTTGCAGATGTGATGATTTTTGTCCTCGGTATGTGTGAGAAGCTGGGATATGATTTAGAAAAAGAACTTATAGAGAAAATAGAAAAAAATAAAAATAGAAAATATCTAAAAATCAAAACTCCCGATGGGAAAGATACATTTATAAGAGTAAAAACAGATATAGATCCATAAAATCAAAAATCCGCTTAAGCGGATTTTTGATTTTGTTTATAGGCTAGGATGTCATATCCGTCATAAATACAATCTTCTTTTGATATTTTCCAAGATTCTAGAATATTTTGTAATTCAGTTTGGATTTTTTCAGTTTCATTATATTCTCCGAATTTTTCTAATTCTATATATGAACCAAGTCCTACTACGTCATCAACACATATCTCAATATTTCCCATTTTGTATGTTTCTCTATCTTTCTCAGTTATACAAAATTCATAAAATCCTAGTGTAAGTATAATTGATTCTAGGTTTTTAATATCATCTTCTTTTATTTCAATCTCATGTTCTTTACAATCAGATTGATTTGTTTGCGGCTGTTTTAGTGTAAAGATAACTTTCTTCCCTTTTTCTGATGTTTGATTTCTGATTCTTAAATAATTTATACCAAGCAAGTTTGTCCCATCTTCTATTTTTCTGATTTCATTTGGCCAGAATACAATATCTTTTTGATGTTTCTTTCCTAAAAATTCTGATCCAGAATTTTTTATATATTCTAGAACTTTTTCTTTGTCTCTTAATTTTGCTTTTACTTCTATTTCATTCATATTATATTTTTTCGTAAATTATAAAATTACAATCATAAATATTTTTCTCATCTTTTTCATGTTTGTCCTCAGAAACTTTTTGCCATTTATTCATATCAATAGCAGGGAAGAATGTATCGGCGTCAGGGACGGAGACGTCTACATGAGTGATGTATAATCTATCTGCTTTATCTATAAAGAGTTTGTATATTTGCCCTCCACCGATAATAAAGAATTCTTCATCTTTTTGTGATGTAGTTTCTAGCAGTTTGTCTAAATCTTCTAGTGAATAGACTACTTCGGCATCGGTTCTGGTAAATGTTTTATCTAGGGTAAGAATAATATTTCTTCTTTTTGGAAGTGGTTTGCCGGGTTTTCCATCGGCGCCTATCCCCAAAGACTCAAAAGTTCTTTGACCCATTATTACAGGGTGACCAGTGGTAGTTTCTCTGAAGTGCTTCATATCAATAGGCAAATCCCATAGAAGGGCATTCTTCCTGCCTATTTCATTATTATTTCCAATGGCTGATATTATTGAGAGAATCATTGTATTTTAAGCGAAACAAATTATTTAACCTTTTTATATTGCTATCTCAAAAGATATTTTATCATAGCTTTGATAATTTAATAATTTTGTATTTTCCGCATGCCAGTTAAATATTGATGTCCAATTTTCTGTTTCAATGTTTGGAAGTGGGAATTTATCGGGGTCACGTGTGATTTGCTCGCGTGCTCCATCTAAATGATTTTCATATATATGCACATCTGCCAAGAATCCGACGAGCTTGCCTTCTTTAAGCCCTGACTCTTTTGCGAGCAAGTGAAGTAGGAGCGCATAACTTGCGATGTTGAATGGGAGTCCGAGCATTGTATCCACTGATCGCTGATTCCAAAGTAAATTTAATTTGCCGTCTATCACAGTCACCTGAAAAGAATAATGACAAGGAGGAAGAGCCATCTCTGAGAATTGTTGTGGGTTCCATGCAGTCACGATCATTCTTCTGTCGCGTGGATTATTTTTTAATGTCTCAATAACTTTTTTTATCTGATCGATTCCTTGTTCTGTATAATCAGTCTTATAATCTACATATGGTGCATTGAAATGTCTCCATTGGAATCCGTAAATTGGACCGAGGTCTCTTTCCTCGAGCATTTTCTTTTTTGATTCTTCATCGTGACCATAAGGTGCGAGTTGTGGCTTTGCCCATTCATCCCAGATATGGTTATTCTTATATTGGAGCCACTTTTTATCTGTGATTCCGTTTATGAAAAATTCTAATTCTGTGGCAACTAATTTGAATGGCGTCTTTTTTGTTGTGAGGAGAGGGAATCCTTTTGACATGTCGTGCTCAAACATAGCACCGGCTATGGTGTAAGCTTTTATACCTGTCCTTGTATTCTCCAGCTTCCCTTCTTTTAATATTTTTTCTACGATATCTAAATAAGCTCTCATATTGATTCATTATAACCTTTTCTTATTTTTTGCCAATTGTGATAAAATCAAAGTATTACAAATCTAATTGCCATTCTAAATATATGCTGGATAAACAAATAGAAAAACTTATAAAAGAAGAAGAAAAAAGACAAAAAAGTGTTGTGAACTTGATTGCTTCCGAAAACATTGTTTCGGATGATGTCTTGCGGGCACTTGGCTCAAAGCTTACAAATAAATATGCAGAAGGATATCCGGGTAGAAGATATTATGGTGGAAATCAGATTATAGATAAAATAGAATTACTTTGCATTGCTCGTGCATTGAAACTTTTCAAACTAAATAAAGATGAATGGCATGTAAATGTCCAACCTCTCTCAGGAAGCCCTGCGAACTTCACAGTCTACTCTGCTCTTATTCCGCTCGGAGGGAAAATAATGGGAATGAAGCTTTCTTCAGGAGGGCATCTCACTCACGGACATCCATTTTCTATGACAGGTAAACTTTGGAAGCCGATTCAATACGAACTTGATAAAGAAACTGAAGTTATAAATTATGAAACTTTGAAAGAAAAAGCAATTACTGAAAAACCAGATATTATTGTTTGTGGATTTACTGCGTATCCTCGTATTGTTGATTTTAAAAAATTTCGCGAAATAGCAGATGCTTGTGGAGCACTACTTCATGTAGACATGTCACACTTCGCAGGACTCGTGGCAGGTGGAGCATATCCGTCTCCATTTCCTTACGCTGATTCAGTAGTGACGACAACCCACAAATCTCTCCGTGGACCAAGGCATGGACTTATATTTGTAAAGAAAGATCAAAGAGAATTTGATAAGAAAATAGACAAGATGATAATTCCCGGTCTCTTCGGTGGTCCTCATGAGAATAGTATCGCAGCTGTTGCGGTAGCTTTGAAAGAAGCAGACACGGGAGCTTTCAAGAAATACGCAAAGCAAGTTGTAAAAAATGCAAAAGTATTAGCGAAGGAATTACAGAAATTAGGCTGGCATATTATTTCTGGTGGAACAGACTCGCATCTTATTCTTATGGATACATGGATGGATGGCAAAGGAATTCCGGGGAAAATTGCGAGCGATAAACTTGAGAATGAAGGTATTATTGTAAACATGAATACAATCCCCGGAGAAACTCGCGGAGCAATGGATCCATCTGGAATTCGTCTCGGAACTTGTGCAGAAACAACTCGAGGTAAAAGGGAAAAAGATATGATTAAATTAGCAACAAGAATAGATAAAATTTTAAGAGGTTAAATATATACATATGCCACATATTAATGAAAAAATTGATTATACAGTAGAAGTTTTTATTGTTTATAAAAATAAAGTTCTTTTGCGTATGCACGACAAGCATAATATTTGGTTATCGGTTGGAGGGCATATTGAACTTGATGAGGATCCAGTTACTGCTGCTATTCGTGAGGTTAAAGAAGAAGTAGGACTAGAAATAAAAATAGTAGAATCAACTAAAATTCCAGAAGATGTAAATTATAAAGGTTTAATAAATCCAAAATTTCTTGGAATGCACAAAGTTAATGATGTTCATAGTCATATAGTTTTTGTTTATTTTGCAACGTCTAATACTGATCAAATTATCGATTCTGTAAATGAACATGAAAAAAGTGAGACATGTTGGTGTACAATGGAAGAAATAAAAGAGATGGATTTAAGACCAAACATTAAGTTTTATGCGTCGGAAGCTTTAAAAGAATTATCATTTTAAAAAGATATGGCCGAAGGAAGAGAAAAAATAAAAGCATGTGTTGGAGTATTGATTTTTAAAGATGGGAAAATATTGCTCGGGAAAAGAAAGGGTTCACATGGAAATGGAGAATACTCTTGCCCCGGCGGGCATTTGGAATTTGGTGAATCGTTTGAAGAGTGCGCAGAAAGGGAAACATTAGAAGAAACGGGAGTTAAAATTAAAAATATTAAATTTCAATGTGTTTCAAATATTTTTAGGCATGAAAATAGACAAGATGTTTTAGTTAGTTTTGTTGCTGATTGGGAAAGTGGGGAGTGTAAAATAATGGAACCTGAAAAATGTGATGGTTGGGGTTGGTATGATTTTGATAATTTACCCTCACCTCTTTTTTATCCAAGCGAGTTGATTATTGATTCATACAAAACAGGAAAAAATTATTATGATAAAGAATAAATTTTTACAAATATTTTTTAATATAATTCCCATTTTGATGATGATTGGATTAATTCCTTTTATTAAAAATGATTATTATTTAAGTATAGTTTATATTGTAATTATTTTAATTTCTTTTTTGATTAAAAAGGAAAGGAATGATGTTAAGGTATTTATTTTGGGTTTAATAATAATGACGATATCAGAAATTATTTTTACAAGTACAGGAGTAGAAGTGTTTATTCGAAATAGTTTATTTGGATTAATGCCCCTCTGGCTTCCATTGTTATGGGGTTATGTTTTTGTTGTTATAAAAAGAGTAATAAAAATTTTAGAATTATAAAAAAATAAAAACATAGGAAATAATAATCTAAAATAATTCAATTAATAACATGGATAATAACACGGAAACAATCTCTGCCATGGCAGAGATTGTTTCCGTTTTGTAAATAGCTTATATTCAGGTATAATTTAAAATATAAATAGTAAAAAACACATGAAAAAACAAAAAGGAAAATTTATAGTTATAGATGGCACTGATGGAAGTGGAAAAGCGACGCAGGTTTCTTATTTGACTGAGCATTTAAAGAAAGATGGATATAAAATAAAAGTCGTAGACTTTCCAGAATATTATAAGAATTTCTTTGGTAAATTTATTGGACACTGCTTGTCAGAGCAATATTATAATTGGCTTGGTGTGCATCCTAAAATAGCTTCTATTATGTATGCTGCGGACAGGTGGGAATCTAGTGAAGAAATTCGTAAATGGATTTCTCGTGGTTATGTTGTTATTGCAAATCGCTATGTTTCGGCAAACCAAATTCATCAAGGTGGAAAGATAAAGAGCGCTAAAAAAAGAGCGGATTTTATGAAATGGCTAGACCAGATGGAGTATGAAGTATTTAAGATTCCACGACCAGATATTACTTTGTATTTAAGTTTGCCGATAAAAATAGTTTTGGATCTTTTGAAAGATCGTGATAGTAGTAAAATGAAAAGGGAATATCTAAAAAAGAAAAAGGATGTACATGAGAGTGATACAGAATTTTTAATTAATTCTAGAAAAAGTGCTTTGAAGTTAGAAAAAGAAATTCCCAATTTTATAAAAATAGAATGTTCAGAAAAAGGTAAAATTTTATCACGTGAACAAATTCACGTCATGGTTTATGAAAAAGTTAAAAAAGTTTTACCTTCCCGCTGAAATGGAGGGAAATAATATATGGAAATAAAAATAAAAAAATTAAGAGAAGATGCGAAGATACCAACACATGGACATGAAGGTGACGCGGGGATTGATTTTTATGCGATTGAAAGCGTTACCTTTTTACCCGGAAAACAAGAGAGAGTTCCTACTGGAGTGTCTATAGAAATTCCAGATGGTCATGTGGGTTTGATTTGGGATAAGTCTAGTATTTCTTTTAATATGGGGTTGAAGATCATGGGTGGAGTTATAGACTCTGGGTATCGTGGGGAAATTATTATGAGTTTGATAAATACTGGAGATAAAGAAGTTACTCTAGAAAAAGGACGTAAAATTGCTCAGATGATTATACAAAAATACGAAAATTGTGATATTGTAGAAGTATCTGAACTTTCCGATACAGTGCGCGGGCATGGTAGGGAAGGAAGCACTGGGCATAAATAAAATGAAAGAAAAAATACAATTAGAAATAAATAAAGTTTTGAAAAATCTTGGCATTGAGAATGTTTCTTTTTCTGTTGAGCATCCAGAAGATTTTAAAAATGGGGATTATTCTACAAATGTAGCGATGGTTGCATTTAAAGGAAGAAAAGCTTTTGAGAAAGCGATAGAAGGAAATTCTGATACGATTTGGGTTAAAAATGGAGTTGAAATAACAAATCCTAGAGAATTGGCAGAAAAAATTAGATTAGAACTAGAAAAAAATCTACCAAAAGAAATTTTAAAAGTAGAAGTTGCGGGAGCGGGATTTATAAACTTCTATTTATCTCGCGAATTTTTCACTGAGAGTGTAAAAGATATTTTAAATAAAAAAGAAAATTGGGGGAAGAGTGAAATGCTCTCTGGTAAGAAAATAATGGTGGAGTATACAGATCCAAATCCTTTCAAGCCTTTTCATATTGGGCATTTGATGACAAATGCAATCGGGGAATCGATTTCTCGCATTGTAGAATTCTCAGGTGCAGAAACTGTCAGAGCCAATTATCAAGGTGATGTAGGTCCTCATGTAGCAAAGGCTATTTATGTTTTGTTAAAAAATAAAATTGTAACAAACTCTGCCATGGCAGAAAATGTTACAGCTTCTGAAAATGCACAATATATAGGTAAGTGTTATTCTGATGGAAGTAATCTATATGATACAGACGAAAATGTAAAAAAAGAAATTGAAATAATAAATAAAAAAGTTTATGAAAGAAGCGATGAAGAAATAAATAAAATTTATGATTGGGGAAGGAAAATAACCCTCGATGCATTTGAAGAAATATATGAACTCCTTGGTACTAAGTTCAAAGATGGTTGCTATTTCTTTGAAAGTAATATGGCTCCGATCGGAGAAAAAATTGTCCGAGAAAATATTGGCAAAGTTTTTGATGAATCCGACGGTGCTGTGGTTTTCCATGGAGAAAAGTATGATCCTAAATTACACACGAGAGTATTTATCAATTCTCAAGTACTTCCTACTTATGAAGCAAAAGAGATCGGACTCACTGTGACAAAGTTTGAAAAAGAGAATCCAGATATTTCGATAGTTGTCACTGCGACAGAGCAAGCTGAGTATATGAAGGTGGTGCAGAAAGCTATATCTTTAATTCATCCTGATTATGAATCTAGGATGAAGCATATTACTCACGGGATGATGAAATTTGCTTCAGGTAAAATGTCTTCACGAAAAGGAAACATCATAACAGGTGAATCACTTTTGCGTGATTCAATGGATATTGTTCTTGAAAAAGTTAAAGATCGTGAATTGACCGATGGTGAAAAAAAGAAAATATCAAAAATTGTTGGAGTTTCAGCTTTAAAATATTCTATACTTAAGTCTTCTCTCGGAAGTGATATTATTTATGATTTTGAAAAATCTATTTCTTTCGATGGAGATTCCGGCCCTTATTTACAATACACTACGGTTCGAGCAAATTCTATCCTAGAAAAATCAAAAGAATTTGATTTGAGTGATAAAAAAGAAATACCAGAAGAAATTATAGATTTGGAAAAAACACTTTATCAATTTCCTGAAATCATAAAGCGTTCCTACGGGCAACTTGAGCCACATCATATCGTAACATATCTCACTAAGCTCGCGAGTGAATTTAATTCATTTTATGGGAACACAAAAATATTAGTAGAGGATAACAAATATGCTGATTATCATTTGGAGTTAATAAAAGCATTTTATCAAACCATGAAAAATGGTCTCTGGTTGCTCGGTATCGAAACTCCAGAGAAGATGTAGTCGTAATTAAAAATTATGAATATTTTTATAAATGATGAAATAGTTAATTTTTCTAAAGAGGATTTTCCTGTACTTATAAATGGGGCAGATAAAAGAGGAGCTTCATTTTTCAGTATTGTTTTGCTTGCAAATTTATTTAAAAATGGACACAAGATTTTACTTTTTTCAGCTTATCCTCCTGCAAAAGAAGAATTTAGAAAACAGCTTGGTGATTTGATTAATGGCAATGCTTTAATAGTTGAATTAGGAGATGAGGACAATTTTATCTCGGAGATAGATAATATAATTGATTTACCAGAGAGAATTATTTTGTTTAAAAATATAGAAAACTATAGCACAAAACTGTTTGATAAATTAAAAAATCAGAAACTTATAATTTTTTCTGGGGATGTGGATAAATGTGAATTCGGGGAACATTTAGCTGGTAAAAGTTTTAATACAAAAATATTCTTTTCATATTCAGATAAAATAAAAATAGAAAATAAGGTAGATTTACCAAAATATAGTGGATATATTGAGAGTAGTAAATATAATGGATTAATAAAATTGGGTGATTAATTTTCTTGCAAATAGTTAATTTAGTGGTATATTTAAATATATGCAGTGAAGACTATCACTCTTCGCCCTAATCAAAAATGACGGGCATGCATTGGGAAGAAATGTATCGTAGTCCGCCTTCGCAACAAGGCTACGGCGAGACAAAGTAGAACCCTGTAAATGAGAAGTCCCGCGTGGATATGGCGGGTAAAAAGCGAGGTGGTACCACGAGAGAAACTCGTCCTTGTATAGCAATTATTATAATTGTTGTATGAGGACGAGTTTTTTAGTTTTTATTGGTATTTTATGAATCTATACATTCTCTGCCATGGCAGAGAATGTATAGATGATAGATTTGGATAATAGTTAAAGAAATTTATTATTTATTAATTTAAAATTATAATATGGAAGAAAATAAAAAATCACAAGCGGCACAAAGAGAGGAAGTTGTTTTGCAATATTGGAAAGATAATGACATTTTCAACAAATCTCTCGAAAAAGATTCTCCAAAGGGCGAATATGTTTTCTACGAAGGTCCTCCGACTGCCAATGGTAAGCCAGGGATTCACCACCTCGAAGCTCGTGCTTTCAAAGATATAATTCCTCGCTATAAAACAATGCAAGGTTTTCATGTGCGCCGAAAAGGTGGCTGGGATACACACGGACTTCCCGTGGAACTTCAGGTGGAAAAGAAACTCGGACTTACTTCAAAAAAAGCGATTGAAGAATATGGAATTGCAAAATTCAATAAAGAATGTAAAGAAAGTGTTTGGGAATATTTAGGATATTGGGAAAAATTTACTGAGAGAATTGGATACTGGGTGGATCAGAAGAATCCTTATGTGACATATCACAATGATTATATTGAATCAGTTTGGAATGTTATAAAAACTGCAAATGATAAAAAATTACTTTATAAAGATTATAAGATTGTGCCTTGGTGTCCACGTTGTGGGACTGGGCTTTCTTCTCATGAGCTTGCACAGGGGTATCAAGATGTGAAAGATTTGTCGGTATATGCGAAGTTTAAATTAAAATCTGGTCAAAAATATGGGGAAGACAAAGAAACAAAAGATTCCGCATATATTCTTGCTTGGACTACAACCCCATGGACTTTACCTGGGAACGTGGCTTTGGCTGTAGGAAAAGATATTTCATATACAGCACTAAGAGTTGAAGGTGTCTCTGAACTTTATATTTTAGCTAGCTCTAGGGTTGAAAGTATTTTTAAGGATCAAAAAATTGAAATTGTTCACGATGATATAAAAGGCTCAGATTTAATCGGACTAGAATACGAACCATTATATCCATTTCTTTCAGAGACTATTTCAGGCAGCGAAAAACCAAAATTAGAAAAAGCATTTAAAATATACAATGCTGATTTTGTGACGACCGAAGATGGTACTGGCGTTGTGCATACTGCTGTCATGTACGGTCAAGATGACTTTGATCTCGGGAATACTCTTGGTTTACCAAAACATCATATGGTGGGTCTAGATGGAAAGTTTTTAGCAGGTAGTGGATTCCTTGAAGGAAGATTTGTCCGCGACGAAGATGTGGCTGTGGATATAATAAAAGATTTGGCTCATCGCGGACTTTTATTTAAGAAAGAAAAATATGAGCACTCATATCCACATTGTTGGCGTTGTAAGACGGCACTCATATATTATGCGCGTGATTCTTGGTATATTAGAATGACAGAACTTCGCGACAAGATGGTAGAAGAAAATAAATCTATAAATTGGGAGCCAGCTTATATTAAAGAAGGGCGTTTTGGTGAATGGCTTAAAGATATAAAAGATTGGGCTATTTCTCGTGAGCGTTATTGGGGTTCACCACTTCCTGTATGGTCTTGTGAGAATTGTAAAAAGATTGAAGTTATCGGAAGTATTGAGAATTTGAAATCAAAAACAAAAAAATCTGGTAATAAATATTTTGTGATGCGACATGGGGAATCTAAAAATAATCTGACTGATACTATTAGCTCAGCATTTAATAATGACGATGGTCTCACTGAAAAAGGAAAAGATGAAGCAAGGAAATCTGCCGAACTTTTGAAAGATAAAAAAATAGATTTGATAATTGCTTCTCCGTTTTTAAGAACAAAAGAAACAGCAGAGATAGTGGCCGAGATGATAGGTATAGGCAAAGATGCTGTTATTTATGATGACAGACTTCACGAGATGTCTCTACCAATGTATGAAGGAAAAAAGTGGAGCGAGTATCATAAAGATTTCCCTAATACTGAAGAAAGTTTTTATAAAAATTTTGATGGAAATGAATCTTATTCTGATATGAAGAATAGGTCTATGAATTTCTTGTATGAGATAGATGGAAAATATAAAGATAAAAATATTCTCGTAGTTACTCATGGTGGACCGTCTTGGCTCATGGTTGCAGGGAACCTCGGTTACAATGCTAAAGAGTCACTTTCGATGATTAAGGACTTTAATTATTTAGCCAATGCTGGATTTATGGATTTTATTTTGTCTCTAATTCCTCATAATGAAAATTATGAACTTGATTTGCATAAACCATATATTGATGAAGTAGAACTCGTCTGTGATTGCGGTGGAAAACTTACTCGCACAAAAGAAGTAATGGATGTATGGCTCGACTCTGGCACAATGCCATTTTCTCAAGATCATTACCCATTTGAAAATCAGGAACTTGTGGGTGGTCCGGGATATCCTGCTGATTTTATTTCTGAAGCGATTGATCAGACTAGGGGATGGTTCTATACACTTCATGCTGTCGGAGCTATCATGGGCAAAGGTAAAGCCTATAAGAATGTGATTTGTCTTGGGCATTTACTTGATGCAAATGGAAAGAAAATGAGTAAGTCACTTGGTAATATTGTCGACCCTTGGGTGATGATGGATAAATACGGAGTTGATACACTTCGCCTCTGGATGTATGCAGTGAATCAGCCAGGGGAGTCAAAAAACTTTGACGAGAAAACTGTTGCTGAACTTCACAGCAAGGTATTTAACTTGCTTTACAATGTTCTAGCTTTTTATGAGCTTTATAGAGATAAAGATTTAGAAAAAGAAGAATATAAAGAATCAGAAAATGTTTTGGATAAATGGATTGTTAATAGATTGAATTGGCTTATTGGATTTATAACAATGCATTTAAATGAATATGAAGTGATGATGCCAGTTCGTGAAATTCGTGATTTCATAGATAGTCTTTCTACTTGGTATTTACGAAGAAGTCGTGAACGTATTAAGGAAGAATCAGTAAACCCCGAAGGAAAGAGTACTTCCTACGAGGCAAGGCAGACTTTATATTTTATCTTGAAAACCCTTACAAAATTAATGGCACCGTTTACTCCGTTTGCGTCTGAAGATATTTGGCAGAAGTTAAAAAATGAAAGCGATGAGGAGAGTGTGCATCTTGCGGAATGGCCAGAATTTAATAAAGTAGATTCAAATTTAATGGAAAAAATGGCAGAAGTTCGTGAAATC
>Ga0172379_10004224_pt1 | contig 21541 bp, 30 predicted proteins | sample GrowelOW334metaG_FD_119756 | JGI IMG/M metagenome (GOLD analysis project Ga0172379, IMG submission 119756) | Groundwater microbial communities from an aquifer near a municipal landfill in Southern Ontario, Canada - Groundwater well OW334 metaG | ecosystem: Environmental > Aquatic > Deep... | reverse complement strand
AGACTGATCTAAGGTGGTGATGGTGTTTAACGCCTGGTTGAGTGCTGATAAGTCTTGTTGACGCTTACTGTCACGGGCTTGGGCTAAGAGCTGAGCGGGATTGAGGGTTATAACGATGGCGGCCACTAATACTGCTAAGATACCGATGACGATGAGCAGTTCGATGAGGGTGAAGGATTTGGGGCTGGACATGGGACTAAATGCAAAATGTAAATATCCTACCTACGGTAGGCAGGCAAAATGTTCCCCAAGCCCGCAGGACATCCACTGTTTTGATTTTTGCATTTTAAATTTCTGCTCATTTTACCACACTCCCGCGGCTTCTTCTATTTCGTCCGCGATCGCCTGCGGCAACGGTGCGCCGGGCTTAGTAACTCCCGGATACCGCCACGCAGAAATGATTTTTACCTTCCGCTCTCCCGTGAGCGCACGGCGCATTGAAGCGATCCACGCTCGTGCTTTATCATCTTTTTTTTCTTCCCCTTTTTCTGCGCTTTTTTCCGTTTCTCGTTTTCCGTCCAGCGCCCCCCCCATCGTTTGTTGTTTGTTGTTTGTTATCTTATACATCACCCATATTTCCTGGCCCCACAACCGCTTTCCTTCTTTGGTTTTGTATGAAGTGGGCTGGAGCGCAGCGACTGTTCCGGGCGCGATTCCTTCTTCAATGCGCAATGGACTATGTAAAACCCGCCGCACACGCGACTCAGAAAGTCCATAGAAATGCATTTTTGCCTGCGCGTGAGCCGTCCAAAGATATGAACTTCCGGCCGGGATTCTTGGTGCGTAATTTCCCTGCATATTATTTTATAGTATACTCCATTCAAAGATTAGATTCACTTTTATGAACAACGCCCCATGGCTCAATCGCGCACATCCCTTCACTGGACGCGCGCCGCTGGTCGTTCTCGGAATTATCATCCTATTGAGCGCCTCCTTGATGCTCAATGCCGCCGCTTCCGATTCGGCCATCATGGATGAGCTGGCGCATATTCCCGCCGGCTATAGCTATGTCAGTCAGCTTGATTATCGCCTCAACCCCGAACATCCCCCTTTGGTCAAAGCGTTAGCGGCATTGCCATTGCTTTTTGCACAGGTATCACTTCCCACCGACATTCCCGCATGGCAGACAGCCGTCAACGGCCAATGGGATATGGGAACGGCGTTTCTCTATCAAACAAACGACCATCGTGCCGATACCATTATTTTTCTCGCGCGTCTTTTCCCCATCCTCATCACGCTGGGACTGATTCTGCTGGTTTATTGGTGGAGTAGAAAACTGGTCGGCCCACTTTGGGCGTTGGCGCCAACATTTTTTACTGCACTTTCCCCCAACATACTCGCTCACGGACATTATGTGACGACCGACATTGGTGCCGCGTTAGGATTTTTGGCAACGCTCTATACACTCAATGCTTTCTGGGCCGTACCATCAAAAAAAACACTTGCTATTGCCGGCATCGTCTTTGGACTAGCACAATTAACGAAATTTTCGCTCGTGCTCATGATCCCTATCGCCGGTTTCTTGGCGCTTATGCACTGGCGGGGAACGATGCGCACCAATAATATGCGTCTTTCGGAAATACTCTCATGGCGACTGCTGTGGAAATATCTCTACTCATCGACGCTTATTTTTATTATCGGTTATGCCGTGGTATGGGGAATGTATGCACTGGTTACCGCGCGTTATCCGATTGAAAGACAAGTCGCCGATACAACTTTCATACTCAATTCATTTTCCGGAGGCTCGCATGGAGCATCGTTCCCCTCCTGCATCACCCACCCATCCATGCGCTGTATTGCTGATCTTGATATTTGGATGGCACATACGCCGGGCATGCGCGCGATGGGACAATATCTTCTGGGAGTCCTTATGGTGATGCAGCGATCCGATGGAGGGAACACTGCTTATTTTTTGGGCAATCTGGGAGGAGGGGGCTGGTGGTATTACTTCCCTATTGTATTTCTCATCAAGGAGACGCTTCCCGCGCTTTTCTATATGGCCATTGGTGCGTGGGCCGCACTTCGACGCATGAGTCGCACATCGATGAGGCCGCGCATGCAACGGTGGTGGGACTATGTCGCCCGACACTTTCCGGAGTTTTCCATGGCAACGGTCATTGTGGTGTACTGGGCCTACAGCATGCATAGTCCGCTGAATATCGGCTTCCGACACATTCTCCCGACGGTCCCACTTCTCTATATGCTGGCGACCATTTCGGTTAAAAAATGGGTTGTCAGAGAAGACGCGACCAGCGATGAGGAGCCGTCATTGCGCACCATGTGGCACACACTTAAAAAGATCGCACGCATGTCAGCTCAAGGAACGCTCATCGCCGTTCTCATCTTGTGGGGATGTTTTGAGACCGCATTAGCATCCCCTCACTTTCTTTCATATTTTAATGAGATGGGCGGCGGCACCTGGAACGGCTATCACCTCGTGACTGACTCAAATTATGACTGGGGACAAGATTTAAAAGCGCTAGACGCTTACGTCAAACAAAACAATATTCAAAAAATCGCCGTAGATTATTTTGGCGGTGGTAGCCCGCACTATTACTTGGGAGATGCCGTGGCAATCTCTTGGAACTCACCCATGGGGAGCCCAGCCGATCATGGAATCGATTGGCTGGCAGTATCGGTCAACAGCATTCAGTCCGCAAAAGCACATCCCCTCTTTGATCAAGCTCCCGCCAATACCTATCCGTGGATTACCGATTGGGACCATCCGTACGCCCGTGCGGGGACATCTATTTTTATCTATCGCCTTCGATAGAGAGCCCATTCCCCATCTTTATGTGATGTGTGGCAAAACTATTTATAGTAGATCCGATTGGGAACTCGGACATCAATATATGCAATAGTTGAAAATGTTGACTGGAGTTTTTGCCGAATGGCATCAACGGCAAACAAAGGATCGGTGCGTAGATTAAATAAAAACTCCGGCGTGCCGCTGGCGTGCGCCGTGATATCGGTGGACACTGTATCAAATGAAATAGTCGCGCCAACGACACCAACCGCACCGAGAAACGCAAAAACATTCTGTACGTTTTGGCAGGCCCCCCCATCAACGATAGCCGATCCAATCGGCACGGTATGCGATTGATTGTCAACAATAAAGGGAATGAGAGCCCCCTCTGGTTGCGGTCCGGGAGCAAATGCCATGCATGAAGCATCAAACCACACACATGACCGGGCCGCATCACACCACAACCCAACCCGCTGACGCGGCTTGATGGTCACCGTCAATTGACGGGAAAAATAATACGCGCCGACACGCACGCTTTGCCACTCGGGATGATCGGCGAGTATCGCTTGAGCGATGTCGTCTGATTCCATCCGCGCCAAAACAAACGACCGATGACCGAAAAATAAACTGGTGTGCGCATCAAGAAACGAAAAAACCTCGTTGGTAATCGCGAGCTCATTTGTTTGAGCCGATGCGGGGTCGATGGTGATCAACACTCCCCGCACAGACAAAAAAGGACGATGCAAAAGGTATTCAATCCCAATCATCCCCAAAACAAGAGAGGCGAAAATAAGAATGGCATACATTCTTATCCTTTTTTTCCGCCGTTTGCGTATTCGCTCTGTCTGTGTGTAGTCGATCATGACGCAATGCGATCCGTCCCCACGTAAGCGCGCAATACTTCGGGAACAACAATGCTACCGTCTTTCTGTTGATTGTTCTCCATGATAGCGATAATGGTTCGCCCCAACGCCAATGCCGTCGCATTGAGCGCGTGCGCATAGCCCGACGATCCATCGGAACGCTTTATCTTTGTATTAATACCGCGCGTCTGATAATCGGTCGTGTTTGAACACGATGCAACTTCTCGATAGGTCTTTTGCGATGGAATCCACGCCTCAACATCAAACTGCCGCGCGTCGGTCGGTCCCATATCCCCCGTGCAAATACCTACCACGCGGTAGGGAATCTCAAGCCCTTGCCAGAGTTTTTCCTGCATTGAAAGCATGAAACGGTGCTCCTCTTCCGAGTGATCGGGGTTGGCGAAAACATACATCTCCACTTTATCAAACTGATGCACGCGCAAAATCCCTTTTGTGTCTTTGCCGTAACTTCCCGCTTCGCGCCGAAAACAGGTTGAAAAACCGACGTAGCGCTTAGGTAGATTTTTTTCTGCGAATGACTCGTCCATGTGCAGCGGCCCCAGGGTATGTTCGGCACTCCCCACCAAATACGTATCGTCTTTTTCCAGATAGTATCGCTCTTCCTTCTGGCTATCGGTTAAGCGCCCCATCCGTTCATACACCTCAGGCTTAATCATCACCGGCACAATCACCGGAGAAAATCCCTCCGTGGTCAGCACATCAATCGCGTAGCGGATCAGCGCAAACTCCAAAAGCGCACCTGCATTTTTAAGATAATAAAATCGGCTCCCTGATACCTCGGCCGCTTTTTTGGTATCAATAATATTTAGTGCCTCGCCCAATGCTAAATGATCGCGCACTTCAAAATCAAATGACGGGATATCGCCAACGGTTTTCAACACGACATTTTCCGATTCGTCCTTGCCGCGCGGCACGTCCGAAAACGGCACATTAGGTATCTCCAGAAGCAAGCGTCGGCGCTCAATAGCACAATCGGCAAGCAAGCCTTCCTTTTCCTGCAATTGTACCTTGTTTGATTTTGCCAGCTCAATATCGCGCTGAGCGCTTAATTTTTTTTGCAGGGCGCGCATTTCTTCAATCTCTTGCATCAATGCACGCCACCGAGCATCGGCATCCAAAAATTGATCCACCAGATCGGTGGTTTTGTTCCGCGATACCATCATCTCCTTGACCACCTCGACGTTTGTGCGAATAAAATCGATATCAAGCATGATTATAAGTAGTTAATGAAAGAAGTATAGTCAAAAAAGAATTTGTTTGCAAAAAAGCCGCCCGTGGCGGCATCTGCATTTTTTGATTTTCTACCATCGTCATATCCGTGCCAATCCGTGTTTTTTTATTTCCTCTTCATCGGCGGGAAAAAGACCGTTTCTCGAACCGGTTTGTCGGCAAGAACCGCGAACAATCGTTCGGAGAGCCCAAACCCCGCCGTGGGAGGCATGCCATATTCCAACGCTTCCAAAAAATCTTCATCCAACATCTGTGCCTCCTTGTCACCCGTTGCGCGCAATTTCATTTGTTCCAAAAACCGCTGGCGCTGATCTTCTGGATCGTTTGCCTCAGAAAATCCCTTCCCTAATTCCGTACCGCACGCCACAATCTGAAATCGCTCTACGACATCGGGGTTCCCCTCTTTGCGCTTTGCCAGCGGCTCAATGGCCGCGGGTGGATCAACCAAAAAGCATGGCTGAATCAGTGTCGGTCGAACCGACTTTTTGAAAATAAGATCAATTAGTCGCCCCCGTCCTGCGCCAAATGGAATATCGATACTCAATCCTCGCGCTCGTTCTTGCAGTTCCTCTTCCGATGCGCGCACCGGATGCAAACCATTATTTTTTTCTGCAAAAATCGAGCAATAATCAACCGTCGCCCACTCCTTTTCCCAGTCGATCACCTGATTTTTCCACGGACGCTGAAGCGCGCCAAATGTTTTTTTGATCACCGATTGATACATTTCTTTAACCATATCCATCAACTCCCGATAATCGGCGTACGCCCAATAAAACTCAAGCTGGGTATAATCCTGCAGATGCTCGGCATCGATTCCTTCATTGCGAAAGATGCGACCTATTTCATACACCTTCTCAAATCCGCCCACCAAAGCTTTTTTGAGCGCGATCTCCAGAGAAATGCGCAAATAAAAATCTTGATCAAGAGCGTTGTGATGCGTCACAAACGGTTCAGCCTCTGCGCCCCCCGGCGTCGCTTCAAAAATTGGCATTTCTACCGCCATAAATTTTTTCTCCTCCAAAAATCCACGGAATGCATTCCAGAAAACCGCCTTCTGCATAAACAGATTGCGGACATCTTTATCGAGAATCGTATCCAGATACCGCTGACGCAATCGCGTCTCGGCATCCTCAAGACCGTAAAAATCCGATGGTAGCGAACGCAACGCCTTAGCCAGCATGGTTACGGTATGCGCGGCAATACTTTTTTCGCCTCGCTTTGTGGTTGTCGGCATGCCGCACACCGCAATAATATCACCGCCATCAAGCGTATCGCGCCAAACGTCAAAACGCTTAGTCTCTTCTTCGCGGATAATCGCTTGTAATTTTCCCGAACCATCCTCTAGATCAATAAAAATTATTTTCCCTTGATCTCGGACGCTCCGAATGCGCCCCGCAACACAAACATTCTGTGCCGCTGTTTCACGCGCGACAAAATCAGCGCATACGCTTTCAATCGTTTCGCCACGTTGATTCATTCTGGCCGGATACGGATCAATGCCGGCATCGCGCAAACGAGCCAGTTTCTTTTTTCTTTCGCGGATAATGTCCTCAAGCATACGCGCTTGATGTTATGCTATCTCAACGATAGTATACTCAACTTCGGCTCCTCGCGGCGTCTTAATCGTTGCTCGCTCGCCGACTTTCTTGCCCAAAAGCGCTTTGCCGATCGGCGAAGCATTGGATATTTTATTATGAAACGGATCGGCTTCCTGCGACCCAACAATAGTATATTGTGCAATTGTTCCTTTTTTGTCCTTCAGCGTTACCGACAATCCAACGCTCACGGCACTTTTGTTCTTCGGTTTGGTGATAAGGTGCGCTTCTTTTAAAAGATTCTCAAGATCAAAAATCTCGCGCTCAAGTTTTTCCTGATCTTCCTTGGCCTGCGCATATTCGAAGTTTTCCGACAAGTCGCCATGTTCCTTAGCCCGCTTTAAACGACCAGCAATATCAATACGGCTCTCCGTCTTGAGCCGTTGCAGCTTTGCTGTTAATTCCTCTGTTTTTTCTTTGCTCAGGTATGAATCCGCCATAATGGAATAGGTTTAGCCGCGGGTTTTCTCCCCCATGAATGGGACGAACTATACGCGATGTGCAGTTAAAAGTCAACCGAGATTTTGCGAACACTATCGCTCCCCATAGTACCCCCGCACAAACCGTGATCGTATGCGGACCACATCAATAAAAACGCGTATATATGAGCTCGCTTTTACAGTTGAGGCAAAATCATTAACCCACACCACGGGCATTTGAGCAATGCGAAATCCAAAGTGGCGCGCCAAAGCCAAGACCTCAATGTCAAAAGCGAACCCGACAATATCCGCAAGTGGGAAAATCGTTGTCGCGGCTCGTTCTGAAAATGCCTTAAAACCGCACTGCGTGTCGGCGATACCCTTAAGAATAACCCACTGGATGAAGAAATTCCCCCGCATAAATTTGCGATACCACGCTTGCGACGGCTCCATACGAGCACCCGGGATATAGCGGGACGCAATCACTACGTCATACCCCTCTTTAAAATAATGCTCCATCTTGAAAAACTGATCAATGGACGTCGAATTGTCGGCATCGGCGAACAGCCGTATCTCTCCGCGTGCTTCCAGCATTCCTTTTTGAACCGCAATGCCCTTGCCCTTTGTGGGGCATTCAATAACGCGAAGATTTTTAATAATGGACGCAAAACGATGCGCGATTTCCTTTGTCGCATCGTTCGATGCATTATCAACGACGATAATCTCATAGAGAAATGCCGCCCGCGCTAAGTGACGGTCAATATCAATAAGCGTCAGCGGGAGCCGCTTTGCTTCATTGTGCGCCGGAATAATAACGGACAGGTATGGTTTTGATGCCATGATAACAGTATAGACGATGTTTTAAATCTCCTCAATATAACCGGGTCGCCATTATGGTTTTGCGGGTGGCGCCATCGACGGCGTGATGGTTACGCCCTTGGGAGACAACGAGACGAATGAAAAACTTTGCGGATAATGCGCATTGTCGCGGGTCAACGATACATAATAATACGGCTTGTATGGTTCTTTGATGATCGGGGCGGCATCGACAACCACGCGCACCATACTGGGATCAAGAAGCCGAAAGTCACCCTCCGCGCCGCTCAACGACAACGATGCTTGCGCGGGTTGAATGCGATCAATGGTCATCCCCGCTGGAACGTTAGCCACCTCAATGTGCACCTCGAATTCTCTCTGCGTTATCGCCAAATTCGGATAGGTAAGAAAAAGCCAGAGCGAAGAGGACATCACGATCGCAATAAACGCGTCAACGGCAAAACTACCGATGCGCCGTCGCCATGCCGTTGGCGCGACAGTCTCAGAAAAATTTCCCGTTTCTTGCAAAAATGCCCGCAGGGCTGCTACCAAATCCCCTTCGGCACGCATGCTACGCGCCGCACCGTCACGAAAAACCGTCACCTCTCCCCGCTCTTCAGAAACAGCGATAGATAGCGCATCGCTCCGTTCAGAAAGTCCTAGCGCCGACCGATGACGCGTGCCAAATTTTTTAAATTGCGCCACGCCTTCCTTATCTGAGAGCGGAAGAAAAACACCGAATTTTCGAATCTGATCTCCCTCAATAATGACCGCACCATCGTGTCCAGGCGATGAGGTATCAAAAATACTCAAAAGCAATTGCTCGGACACTTTTCCATCAAGGTCAATCCCCTCGGCAACATATCCCTCAATTGATTCTCTACCGGGAAATACCATCAATGCTCCTGTTTTTGTTCCCGCCAACACCCACACCGTATGCGCGATAGTCTCAATGGCATCACGATACTGCCGCGGCGTCATCAGATTTTTAATATGTGCGGAAAAATTTGCCAAACGACGCACATTGATTAATTCAAAAAAACGCCGTAATTCTTTTTGAAAAACGATCGCTAAAATAATGACGATATTCGCCAACAATAATTTCAAAATCCGCACAAGCGTCGAGAGCCCGAACCAATATGATGCTGTGTAGACCAATACCATGGCCACCAATACCGTTGCGGCCATGGAAATCGTCTTAGTGCGCTTGAACGCACGCAAAAGAATAAATAGAAAAACGGCTGTCGCAATAATATCGGCGCCGTCAATAAGATTAAAAAGCCCCCCCATATTTCCCACGGGGAAAAGTGACGCCGACAACGAAGAGAGCGCCGTACCCAGTGGCGGAATAATCAACATCATATGTTTGAGTATACTATCCCCAAACACGAAATGCTACCCGCCCGTCGCGCATCACTCAGTCGGAAGAACGCGTCAGCACCTGGATCCCCCGATCGGTCAGCGCAATTGTATGCTCAAAATGAGCCGTCATGCTTCCGTCGGCCGATGAGTAACTCTCATCGTGATTTTGCACAATGTCGGAAGACGAAACGGCAAACATAGGTTCAAGAGCAAGAACCATTCCTTTTTTAAGCAATCCCCCCGCATGCCGCTTACCGTAATTAAAAACGACCGGATCTTCGTGCAATTCATGACCAACGCCGTGGCCCGTCAATCCGCGCAAGACAAAAAAACCGTCTTTATGTGCCTGCCGTTCAATGGCGTATCCAATGTCTCCGATGTGACCTCCTATTTTTGTTGCGGCAATCCCCGCCTCCAGGGCGGCGCGTGTTGATGCGATAAGCCGACGAGTACTGGGCGCCACTGGGCCAATCGTCACCGTGGTCGCCGAATCGGTATACAATCCCCGATAAATAACACCCATGTCAATTTTGAGTACATCGCCCGAACGAAGCGCGCGACCATTTGGCACGCCATGCACCACCACATCATTGAGCGACGCGCATATCGCCGCAGGATACGGATGATTAGCTCCGTCGGGACGATATCCCAAAAACGCCGGGGTAGCGTCGTGTTGTCTGCACAGATCTCTCGCGCGCGCATCAATATCCAAAAGTGTTACGCCGGGTTTTGCCATTGTGGCACAGGCATCCAAAATATGCGCCAGTATAACGCCTCCTTGAGCAAGAACTGAAATCTCTGTATCAGTTTTGAGAGAGATCATGAGAAATGCGACGCAATGGATTGGAAAACACGATAGGGCAAGGCGCTGCCATCAATACGACAAATAGTTATTTTTTTTGCACGTAAAGTGACAAAAATTGGTTGCGTACGTTCATGGTACTGCTTCATGCGCATAGCCATAACTTTCGGATTATCATCAACGCGACGCGCCAATTTTCCGCCACAAAAAGGACACTGTTTTAATTGTCGATGCACTAATCCCAAAATAGGCGATCCACAGATTGAACAAATTTGCCGGCTTCTGTTGCGCTTCTTTGCGTCGCTCGCCGGGACATCGAGTTCAAAAAAGTGAACATTTTTTCTCCCGTAGAGACGCATCAAAACATCGACTAAGCCCGCGCGGTGCGCATCACCAAATGCTTCATAAGCAGTACGTGGCGACCCGGAAAAAACAAGACCGCTCCCAATGCGCGCAATCCGTTCGGCTTGTGCGGTTACCGCTCCCAGCACAAACGATGGCGTCATTAACTTACCCGCGTCGTACAACGCACGCTCACGCGCAATAATCGCATTGTCCGCACGCCGTCGATCATGCACCATACTGTCCAAAAAACGCCCCGTATCAAATAGGAACAAGTGCTGAGCATCAGCGATAAGACGCGCCTGCGTGCTCTTACCCGATCCGGGAGGACCAAAGATGATTATCGCCTTTTTATACGTCGGCGAATGCCGCATGATGTAGATAAGAAGGACCCGTTATTCAAATCCTTCGTACTCTCTCATTATAAGCTGCGCGTTCACTTTGTTTAATATCTCGAGAGCGACAGAAACGACGATAAGCAGCGCCGTACCGCCAATAGAAAGAATGGAAATACCGGTGATAATCATCATGATATTAGGCAAAATGGCAACGACACCAAGAAAGATGGCGCCCCAAAGCGTGACGCGAGTGATGATTTTACTCAAATATTCCGTCGTTGGTTCACCGGGACGAATGCCCAGCATGAATCCTCCTGATCGCTGTAAATTTTTTGATATCTCTCCGGAGTCAAAGGTGACCGCGGTATAAAAATAGGTAAACAAAACAACCAATGTGAAATACGCACCGGCATAGATCCATTGATTATTAAAAAGGATATTCACCCAATCAATGAGCCGTATCGATATTGTTTTTGAAAAAAGAGCGGAAGCCTGCGCAATAAACTGCGGGAAAAGAAGAACTGAAATGGCAAAAATAATCGGAATGACGCCCGCCTGATTAACTTTTATCGGTAAATAACTCGAAACGCCGCCGAACAACTTGTTCCCTCGCACTCGCTTGGCGTAGGTAATTGGAATTTTGCGCTCTCCCTCGTTGACGAAAACAACACCCGCGATAACCAGAATGGCCACAAGCGCAAACGCCGCGTAGCTCGTAAGCATAGTGATATCAAACGAAGCCACCATTCGCTGGATAGTAACCGGAATGCGGCTCACAATACCGCCAAAAATAATGAGGGAAACACCATTGCCAATATTCTGCTCAGTTATCAAATCACCGATCCACGTCAATACAATAGAACCGGCGGCAATAACCAACGCATCACGAATCAATGCTAGACCCGAAAGATGCGGGAGAATTTGTTGCGATGCCAAGAGATTTAAAAATCCGTATCCTTCCAAAAACGCCAGGGGGACCATGAGATACTTTGAAATGCGATTGAATTTAGCCATTCCCGTCGCCCCTTCCTCAAAATACATTTCTTTCAGCTTGGGAAAAATCATCGTCAATAATTGCATGATGATGGTCGCGGTAATGTACGGCCCCACCGTCAACATCACGATAGAAACATTCGATAGCCCGCCACCGGAAAAAATATCTAAAAATCCAAATAATTGATTACCGGACAAAAACACCCGCAACCTTCCCAAGTCAACATCGGGAATAGGGATGGCGGCCATCAAACGGAAGACAACAAGCCAGAGCAAAACAAAAAACACCCGCGTGCGCAAATCCTTCACCCGAAAAATGCTCATGACCTTTTCAAACATAATTAGATAGAAACGTTTACGCCTTAGTGACAATCTTTCCGCCCGCCTTTTCAATCAATGCCCGTGCAGTGGCAGTACACGGAATTTCCACAACGATTTTTGCACTGGTCAGCGCTTTACCGGCAACGATCTTGGGAAGTTCTTTGGCTCGAATTATTTTGTGCTTAATTAAAAGTGCTCGATCGATGCGCTCATCCTTGATAGCATTCAAACGATCAGTCGCAATGGTGGAAAACGGCGCCCGAACCGGTTTGTTGGCATAGCCGCGCAATTTTGGCGTCCGAATCAAAACATCACGTAGCCCCGGACGAATATTGTGTCCGGCACGAGATTTCTGTCCTTTTTGTCCGCGACCCGAGTACGCGCCTCGCTTGCCGCCGCGTCCAATTCTTTTTTCTGCCCGCCGTGCATGCGCGGGACGAAGCGTATGAATTTGCATAGATCTTAAGCCGACAATTGTCGCAGCGCTTCCGCCGCAGCCAATGCGTTCGTTAATTTATTTTTTGTGCGACCCAAAGATTTTGCCGTTGCATCCGTGATACCAGCCATAGACAACACGGTGCGCACCGATCCCCCCGCCTTAAGACCCGATCCCTTCTGGGCGGGCTTGATAATGACCCGCGCGGCACTAAATTTCGCACCGACTTCACGCGCAATGGTCGTTCCCTTCAGGGGAACGCGGAACAAATTTTTCTTTGCGTCATTGCGTGCCTTGTCCATTGCCTGTGCAACATCCTTTCCCTTGGCAATGCCGACGCCAACCTTGCCCCTCTCATCTCCGATAATCAGCGTGCAACGGAAAGAGAATCGTTTACCGCCCGCCATAACACGGGCAACACGGCGCAAATCAATGGTGCGCTCCTTGTACTCGCTCTTTGGTTGGATGGGCCGTTCCCTTCTTTTTGCGTTCATCATAATTATTAAATACGAATTCCCTCTTTACGGATGGCTTCAGTGAGCATTTTTACAAAACCGTGATATCGGAGTGCGCCTCGATCAAGAACCGCCGCAGTGGTGCCGCGCTCCTTGGCCTGCGCCACAAAATCAGACGCGAGCTTCTGCGCCAATGCCTGGCCAGTAACCCGCACCGGCTTTGCTCCAGCATTCTTTTTTGTTCCGTAATCAGAAACGCTCGCTAACGTCTCACCCTTCTGGTCATCAATCAATTGCACAAAAACATGCGCATTACTGCGGAAAATGCTGATGCGAGGCCGCTCTGCGGTGCCCACGATTTGCGCATGGACTCGTTGCGCTCGCCGTTGCCGTTTTTCGTTGTATACTTTCTGTTGCGTCATACTGTTTCTATTATTTACCCGCACCCGCTTTTTTACCCGCCTTACGGCGCACAATCTCTCCTGCATAACGGATACCCTTGCCCAGATACGGCTCCGGCTTCTTTATTTTTCGAATTTTTGCCGCCGTTTGTCCGACTAATTGCTTATCAATGCCCGTCACCACAATTTTGTTCTTCTCCACCGTCACCGTGGTATCGGCGGGGATTGGGAACATAACTGGGTGAGAAAAACCGACTTTCAGCTGGAGCGTGCTTCCTTCAACGTTTGCCTTAAATCCGATTCCTTCAATCTCTAATGTTTTTGAAAATCCATTGGTAGTTCCTTCAATGGCGCCCGCCAAAAGCGATCGAGCAGTCCCCCAGTTCATGCGCGTTTGGACCTTCTCATTGACCGGCTGAAAAAGAGCCTCCTGTCCGGACACTGTTATTTCAACACCGTTCATCTTAGGAACGTGAAGCGTTCCCTTGGGTCCGATGACCACAATGTGTCCGCCCTGAAACTCAAGCGTTACACCCGTGGGGATTGTGATTGGTTTTTTACCGATTTTTGACATAGACCTGTAAATAAAGCTCTGATCGGACTTACCAGATAGTAAATAATATCTGCCCGCCCACTTTTTCCTTACGCGCACCAGCGCCGTCCATAACGCCCCGCGATGTCGTGAGCACAGCAATGCCATGACCTTGTTTCACGGATGGAATCTTTGTATACGGCACATACACGCGACGGCCGGGCGTACTGGCTATTTTCATGTCTTCAACCGCTCCTTTGCCGTTTTTATAAGACAAAACAATATCAAAATAGCGTTTCGGATTTTTTCCTTTTCGCTCAAAGCCAGCGATGAAATGATGCTGCGCCAAAACGGTTAAAATAGCCTCATCGAAAACAGCATAAGGCGTCTTGAAACGCTCTTTGCCAACCTGCTGCGCATTCTTCAATTCTGTAAGTAAACGAATATACATGCTTACCAAGATGATTTTTTAATACCGGGAATTTCTCCACGAGACGCTATTTCTCGAAAACAGATCCTGCACAGATCAAAATCGCGCATATAGCCATGTTTACGTCCGCATCGAAAACAGCGGCGGACAATACGCGTTGAAAACTTCGGCGTCTTTTTCGATCGTGCAATAACTGATTTCTTTGCCATCTTATTGTTTCTTAAAGAGGAATCCTATTTTTTTATACAAGGCTATGGCGTCTTGGCGGGTACGCGCATGCACCACGCAGGTTATCTGCAACCCAAAATCAACCGATGATGCATCCTGGCTGATTTCAGGAAATACCACATGCTCGCGAAAGCCAAAATTGAGATTACCTGTTTTGTCAACGTTTTTCAAGTCGAGCCCCCGAAAGTCACGCACCCGAGGAAATGTCGCCTTAACGATCTTATCCAAAAAACCGTACATGCGAGCGCCACGTAACGTTACCTGCAGCCCGACGACTTGTCCTTGACGCAATTTAAAACCGGCGATTGATTTTTTTGCTCCGCGGGGCGCGGGACGCTGACCGGTAATAATAGCCAGCTCCTTGCTTATCTCGGGAAGAATTTTGTCCGAAAATCCAGCCGCCTGACTTGCGCGGCCGACACCGACATTGACAACGATTTTTTTGATCCGCGGGGTGGCATGAACATTTTTCACGCCTAATTCACGGGCAAGCGCCGGAGCAATTTCTTTTGTATATGATTCTCTGAGAGTGGTATTTTTCATACGTTCGTTCTATAAATCGGCCACTTACAATCGAGCTCCGCAGCGTTTGCAGATGCGCTCTTTTTTCCCTTGTGTGATTTGCATACCAACCCGAGTCGCCTTCCCGCACGACGGACAGACAATCTGCGCGTTGGAAATTTGCAACGGACGTGGCACAATCACCTTCTGTCCCTTTTCGTTCGTACTGCGCGCCCGAACATGCTTGGTGTATTGATTAATGCCCTCAACCAGCACCCGCGCACGCGCGGGATAGGTCTTGAGAACTTTCCCGGTCTTGCCCCGATCCTTACCGGCGATAATTTTTACGGTATCGCCTTTTTTTATAATGAATGTCTGCATATGCGTGCGTATAATCTTAGACGATATCCTGAACCATGGTCGCTATTTTTTCAAAACCTCGCTCTTTTATCTCTCGCGGAACCGGACCAAAGATGCGCGTCCCTCGAGGTTCTTTCTTGGCATCAATAAGCACCGCTGCGTTTTCATCAAAGCGAATATATGAACCATCCTTACGCCGCACCGCATTGCGTTGCCGCACAATAACCGCTTTGATAATATCTTTTTTAGCAACTCCCTTGCGCGGTTCTGCTGTTTGTACGGACGCGACAATAATATCCCCGATTTGCGCATAGTGGCGGTGCGTCCCACCTAAAATACGAAAACAGCGGATAGTTTTTGCACCCGAATTATCGGCAACTTTAAGAATGGATCGTTCTTGAATCATAGTTGGTATACTCTTTACTCTGTCGCGTTTTGCTCGTGAGCATCGGACGCGATCTCTTCCGTAGCCACCGGCACGGGAGCCGAACCAATGCGCTCAATAATAATCCAGCGTTTGCGAGCGGACAGCGGACGTGTTTCTTCAATCACCACCACGTCACCGCGATGATAGGCATTCTGTTCATCGTGCGCAACAAAACGGGTTGTAACCGTATAATACTTGTGGTAGCGCGCATGCTTTTTAGCGCGATCAACTGCGACGACTCGCGTTTTGTTCATCGCATCGGAGACAACCGTTCCGGTCAATCGCCGTTTCTGTACCTGTGATGGAGCGGTGTTATTCATGTTTTCTTTGGCTGATAATCGTTGAAATAATAGCGGTTTCCTTTTTGGCCGCGCGCAAATCTTTTAAATTTGCCGTTTTCCCCGCACGCAAATCAAACCGCATCTGGGAAAATTTCTCCTGCGCTGCCCGTTGCAATGCATGCAGTTCTTCGGTCGTTTTAGCCAGGAGTGTTTTTTGTGCGTCTTTTTTCATATGCAGTATTGCGTGTCTTATTCTAGCGGAAAAATGCTCTTTGTCAAAAATTTATTTTTTAATGATTCGGCACTTAACCGGCATCTTGAAGGCCGCGCGACGCAAGGCGTCGGTCGCCACTTTTTCCGGAAGACCGTCAACTTCATAAATAATCCGACCGGGCTTAACGGGAAACGCATAATGATCAACCGCTCCTTTTCCGCCACCCATCGTCAATTCCGGTGGCCGTTTAGAAATCGGTTTATCGGGGAAAATGCGAATCCACATTTTACCGCCACGTTTTGTCAAGTGCGTAATCGCCTTGCGGCCCGCCTCCAATTGTTTTGAATCCACGTAGGCCATGGACAATGCCTGTAATCCGTACGATCCAAAATGAAGCTGCGTCCCGCGCGTTTCAACCGAGCGTTTGCGCGAACGTCCCTTTTGACCCTTCCGATGTTTTGTTCTTTTTGGTGCCAACATAGTCAAGTTTATTTCTTAAATACGTCTCCTTTATAAATCCAGACTTTAACACCAATCGTACCGTAGGTGGTAAACGCAGTTGCTTCGGCATAATCAATGTCGGCGCGCAATGTTTGCAGCGGCAAACTTCCGGAAGACAACTGTTCAACGCGTGCAATTTCGGCACCGCCCAAACGTCCGCTCACTTTTATCTTGGCACCGCGCACACCTTTTGTCTGCATAACCCGCTCAAGATACTTTTTGATAGTGCGGCGATAGGGCATGCGCTTTTCAAGATCCCACGCGATGCTCTGCGCGGTCACACGTCCCGAAACTTCATAGCGCTTTACTTCATCAATCGTAATGCTTAATGCGATTTTTTCCTTTAGCCCCGCTACTTTGCGGAAAGCGGCCAATTTTGATTCGAGCAAACGAGTCAATTCTTCAACCCCCTTGCCACCACGTCCGATAACCAGCCCCGGCTTGGCGACGCGAATAATAATCTTGTAGTTATGAACGGTTTTTTCAACAACAATAGAATCAATGCCGGCAGGACCAATTTTTTCGGTAATCAAACGACGCAGCAATGCATCCTCCTGCAACATCACGCCAAACTTAAACCGCTTGGGAAACCATCGCGATGTCCATTCCTTGGTGACGCCAAGCCGTAATATTGTTGGTTTTATTTTTTGAGCCATACGTCGTGATTAGACCGATTTACGTTGAAATACCTTTTTGGAAAATCCTCTTTCTTTTTTTTGCGCTGTCGTGCGCGTTCCCTCCTTTGTCTCGCGCTCCTTTTCCTCTTTAACCGCTCCATCGTGCGACGCTGTTTTGCTGATAGCTTTTACCTTGTGGCCAGCGACATGCGCCTTCTCCTTCTTCTTTGCCTTTGCCGTCTGGACGACAAACCTCGGCGATGCTCCCTTTCCGGCGCGCTCTTCCAAAATAAGAGTCACGTGACTCATGACCTTGTGAATGGGCGTTGCCCGCCCCATCGCACGCGGCATCCATCGCTTCATCATCGGACCCTTGTCAACGACTGCGCTTTTTATAAAAAGATCGTCAGTTTTCATCCCCTTGTTTTTTGCACTGGCAATTCCTGCGCGCAACAATTGCTCAATTGAACGAGCGGCGCGATTAGGCAACGCAAAAAGTTGAGCCTGCGCGCTATTAATCGGCAATCCCTGAATAAGACGCGCAACCAACCGCGACTTACGGGGCGCAATATGCAAAAAGCGCAAAACAACCGTCGTCGTCGGATACAATACTGCCGGAACCTTCTTTTTTGTCGTTGATGATAGTGCCATATCGTTCTATACGTTCTGTATCTTATTTTTCCGCTGGTTTTGCCGGCGGTCCCTTTTCCATCTCGCGCTGCATCTTACCGCCATGTTTCACAAACTTGCGCGTCTTTGAAAACTCGCCCAATTTATGTCCCACCATTTCTTCGCTCACGCGCACAGAAATAAAATCCTTGCCGTTGTGTACCGCAAATGTATATCCAACCATCTCGGGAGAGATTTCACTCCCTCGCGCCCATGTTTTAATCGGGCCATTATCTGGCTTTACTGCCGCTATTTTTTTCAATAACGACTGATCAATATAGGGACCTTTTTTCGTGCTTCGCGACATAAATGCAGTGTGTAAATTATTTGCGACGCTTAATGATGAGCTTGCTTGAATATTTTTTCTTATTACGCGTCTTATGTCCTCCTGTTATCTTCCCCCACATCGTTTTGGGACGTCGCGTACCGCGCTTTTGGCGCCCTTCACCGCCACCATACGGATGGTCAACCGGATTCATAGCCGAACCGCGCACGGTGGGACGAATCCCCAACCATCGCGATCGCCCCGCTTTTCCGATTGTTACCAATGCGCTGTCAGGATTGGAAACCTGTCCGATAGATGCATACCCTTCCCATAAAACCTTGCGCACTTCTCCGGACGGCATTTTGAGCGTTGTGTGATTGTTATCGTGTGCCAAGATTTGAGCATATGATCCGGCTGATTTTGCCATCTGTCCCCCTTTGCCAGGGGTCAGTTCGATGTTGTGGACCATATACCCAACGGGAATGTTTTTGAGTGTCATGCGATTTCCGTCTTTGAGCGGAGCTTTTTCTGCCGTCAGAACAGCATCCCCCGCCTTCATTGAGTTTCCCGCCAAAATATAACTGCGCTTGCCATTGGCGTAAATAATGCGCGCGATAAATGCGGTACGATATGGATCATACTCAATAGCTTCAACGCGCGCGGGGATGTTTAATTCTCGCTGCTTGAAATCAACCATGCGATACGATTTCTTATTGCCGCCGCCTTGATGGCGCGTCGTAATGCGTCCTTGATTATTTCTTCCGGCATGCGTCGGCAATGTTTCAGTCAATGCTTTGACCGGATGTCCCTTCACAACCGTGCCGCGATAGACAATCGCGGTCATGTGCCGGCGTGATGGAGTTGTAGGAGAATATTTTTTAATCATACCCGTTATAATCAATAATTAGCGCACCCCCAGATCTATTTTTTGTCCCTCCTTAATGGTGACAATCATTTTTTTTACCAGCGATTTTGTGCTGGCGATACCGCGCAATCGGCGTTGTTTCTCCTCGCCGACAATGACGCGTACCTTGAGCACATCAACGTGATATAATTTTTTGATCTGTTTTTTTATCTCGTTTTTGCTCGCGGCATTATCAACGCGAAAAACATACTGATTTTTTTCCGATAATTTCAACGCCTTTTCGGTCAGATGCGGTCGCTGAACCTGCAAAATGACTGCGTGCGGTTGAATCGCATGTGTCACCGATGATGGCGATTGTTTTTCTTTCTGATCCGATTGTTTTTTTGCAAATAATGCCATGGTAGGTTATGCGACTACGCGCACATGAGCGTAGTGAGCAAGAATTTCTTTGATTGCATCTTTTTCCAGAATAATTTTTTTAGGCGTAAGTAAATCAACGACATTGAGCGCGTGCGGTGCAATGGTGCGCGTACGCGGCATGTTGCGAACCCCACGTTGCAATGCCGCATGCTCTTTTGAAAAAATAACCGCGATACTCTCACGTCCGATCATAAAATTCCCAAGTGCGCGGCGAAGATCTTTCGTGGTTGCCACAACATCGGAAAACCCATCAACGACAAAAAGCTCTTTGTCTAAGTATTTCTTTGAAAGAACCGAAAAGACCGCTTTTTGCGCCATCTTTTTATTAATAGCTCGAGCATACACCTTCTCCTTCAAGGGACCGTGGGTCACGCCACCGCCCTTCCAAATCGGCGAACGGATTGATCCGTGTCGAGCGCGTCCTGTCCCTTTTTGTTTCCAGGGCTTTCTGCCACCACCGCGAACTTCACCCCTGCCCTTGGTATGCGCGATAACGCTACGACTGTTAGCTTGTTGAGTGACCAGCGCCTGATGGACTAAGTCGGCATTCCACGGCGTTTGGATTAACGAAACAGGAACCTCAATGGTTTCTTTTTCTTTGCCCTCCAAGTTGTAGACGGAAATCTGAGCCATGGTGCGGTTATTTTTCAATAAAGACTAAGCTTTTTTTATTGTTGCTCCCCGGGACGGGTCCTTTTACAAAAAGCAGATTTTTTTCAGCATCGATAGCAACAATGGGAACATTTCTCACGGTCACCGTGTCACCCCCCATGCGTCCAGCCATTTTTTTACCCGGTACCACGCGCTGCGGCGCCGTCGGGCCCAATGATCCTAGCGAACGATGGCGATTTTTCTGTCCATGGGTTTTTGGACCGCCATGAAATCCATGCCGTTTCACCACCCCCTGAAATCCGCGCCCCTTTTCAGTTCCGGTGATACGCACCGCATCCCCAGGCGCAAAAGCTGAAACAGCAATGGTGTCTCCGACGACATATGCCTCTTCGTTCTTTTTCTTAAACTCATGCAAAACCCGAAACTTTCCCAGATCCTTTAGGTGTCCAGCAACTGACTTGGTGAGATGCTTGGCGGTATTATCATACCCGACTTGAAACGCCTCATAGCCATCCTTCTCCTTGGTTTTGACCTGCGTCACCACCACCGGACCTGCCGCAAGAACGGTAACCGGAATAACCGTACCGTCTTCATTCCAGATTTGATCCATTTTGATTTTTTTTGCGACAAGAAATGCCATATGGTTTTTTACAAAACAACACGACAGCGCAATGCGCTGTCCCACATTAGGAACTATGCAGTTGTAATGTGGCAGTGCTTGAAAAGGTAGCAAAAACTAGTTGGCGTGTCAACCCCGCTCTCTTCTATTTTGTTGCACTATACAACGCCTGAACTTCACTGGCAGACAACGCGCGGTTGTAGATGCGGACATCGTCGATGAGACCATTGGGCTTGATATAAAATGGATACGGTATGTCAATTGGATTGAGTGTGCGGAGATTGCTTATGAGCAACACACCGTCAGAATATATACCAGATTTTGTTTTATCATAAGCACCAACGACAAGGCGCCATTTATTTAGAACCGGGAGAACGGTGGAAAAATTATCAAACGAGGTTATCCCATCGTTCAGGTACAGCCTTGATCCGGAGCATCCCGGATTGCACCAGTTATCATAAAGCCAAAGGTATTTCCCCGAATCGTTCTTATATAGAATCGCCGACATTGCTTGAATTGATGTATCAACCCACGCCGAAATTGTTACGCCGTCGATCGGATTTAGGCTTGAACTATTTAGTATTTGCACATAATCATTCGTTCCATTAAACGTCCCCGCACCACTCCCTACCTTGCCTCCGACATAGCGAGTGGTAGACGTTCCATACCAGGTTCCATTGTTATTGTTCCCTGATTGATCAGAAACATTGTTATCAAAATTCCAATATCCCACTAACCCTGAGGTATTGTAGAGGGGAGAAAGAGCTTGGTTAGAACCATACGAAAGAACACCAGGAAGGTTGGGTTTAGACAGAGAGGGATTACTACGATATTTAGTTGATTCTAGGATACCATTGAGT
>Ga0172379_10004223_pt1 | contig 21543 bp, 21 predicted proteins | sample GrowelOW334metaG_FD_119756 | JGI IMG/M metagenome (GOLD analysis project Ga0172379, IMG submission 119756) | Groundwater microbial communities from an aquifer near a municipal landfill in Southern Ontario, Canada - Groundwater well OW334 metaG | ecosystem: Environmental > Aquatic > Deep... | reverse complement strand
TTCGTACCTGAATTTAAACGGGCTGGCGACCTACTACGGCTCGTCGCTCATGGCCGGATTCGGCTATCTGAGATGCTTCCCGGAAGCCATGGAGGAATACCGGAAAGTGCTTTTGGAAAAAATCTCGTATGAGATACAGCCTTTCGGAAGCTGGGCCGATGGCTACAAACCATGGGGCGAAAAAGAAAACGCGGGTATCGTCGCCGAAACGCGAATCGACGATTTAGGGCATCATTGGATCAACAAGGGGAAAACGATACGGGGCAAGCTGTGGGGCGGATGCATGGAAGTCCTGGAGATGATGAAGGGAACCTTCGCCTGGCCCGATTTGGATTTCTGGAATGACCGGATACTCTTCCTCGAGACATCCGAGGATAAGCCCTCGCCACTGCAAGTATCCTACGCGTTGCGCAACTATGGCATTCAAGGAATATTGACGCGAATAAGCGCCTTGATGCTCGCGCGTCCGAAAGCCTATTCGAAAGAGGAAAAGCTAGAGCTCGAGAGCCTCGTCAAGAAGGTGGTAATCGGCGAATTCGGGAGAAGCGATTTGAACATTATCGCCAACGTGGACTTCGGGCATACCGATCCCCGGCATATCATGCCCTATGGCATCGATTTGCGGCTCGAGCCGGAGAGCGAAAAAATGATCTTCGTGGAGAGCCTGTTCGCGGACGAGCCGGATGAACCCGCGACCGCCTCGCCACCGAATCGGAGTCCTTGAGTCCGGCGCTTCGAGGACGGTCCTACTGGGGGGGCTTGTTCGGGATGGTTTTCTGTTTACTAACTTCCAGCTAAATGCCGTCCCTTCTTTCACGGGCATTGGGACTGGGTTATCATAACGCGATTCTTCGAGGAGGCTCCATGCTTCCCCGCCATGCCGCGCGAATAGAAGAAAAAAGGAAGTAGGTCATGAAAGACACGATGAGCTATCGAACCTGGAGGATCGTTTCGAGCCCCCTGTTTCTCGCCGTGACCATGGTGGCCTTCGGCCTCTTCGCGGTTTTTGTGCTCAGGCCCCAGGCGGCCCTCATGGCGGCTCACACGCCTCCAGGCGCAGAGTTCGACACGAGTTTTTTCTATACGCCGGCCTCGGCCCTGGAACGCGCGGCCGCCTATACGACAGAGGGACGCTTCGTCTCGATCGCCGCCCACTGGGGTTTCGATCTGGTCTTTCCCATGGTCTACGGCCTTTTTATATTCGCCGCCTGGGCCTTCAGTCTCGAGCGCCTTTTTCAGGGCAGCCCGCTCGCTCGCCGCGCCGCCGCCGCCACTTTCCTAGGCCCCGCCTTTGACTACGCGGAGAACATCTGCGTCACGATGCTCATGGCCAACGAACCCGTGAATCGTTTGGGCTGGGCAATCGCCGCTTCGGGCGCTACCGCCCTCAAGTGGCTTTTCGTCGTCTCGGGGGCGGCCGGTTCCGCGCTCTTACTCCTTTTCTTCTGCTTACGGGGCATTCGCAAGACTCGGGCGAAGCGGAGCTAAGCGTTAGTTGTCTCGGCCTGCCGCTCGCGATAGCCGCTGAAGTGACTTCGCGCGCCGATTTCGAAGCCAGGGCGGCGATCGCTCGGAAGCTTGCGTAAATGTCGATAGAAACGTAGCCGAGGAATCATGAGGTTATAATGCTACGATTGCCTCGTCATGCCGCATTATTCAGCGGGCGCGGCCGGTTTTTGTTTCACCGCGCGCTCTCGAGCCGAAACGCATCTCGACTCTTATGCGGAGGTACCATGAGTCGCCGGGTTTCACGTCTGTCCGCTTTGCTTTCGTTGGCCGCGCTGTTGATCGCTCCCGCCGGCCTGTCCGCGTCGGACAAGGATAGCTGGGAAAAGGTCAGAGGCCTCTACATTCTCATCTACAATGGCGAGGGAGCCGCCGAGGGCGGCCCCGAGGCTCTTGGCGTCGTCGTCCGGGATCTTGGCTACAAGGTGGCGTACATCGAAGACCTGGAAGATCTTCCCGCCGCCTCGGGGCGGCCAAGGCTTTCGTGATCGGTGGCACCGAGGACGATACCGCTGACCTGCTCTTTGCGCTGGAGAAGGTCGAGACGGAACTGAGGGCCTATATCCGAGAAGGCGGGCATTACCTTGGGATTTGCGGTGGCGCCTACCTGGCCTCGCTCGGAAGCGACTGGCCCCAATCGGAGGGCGGACGCGAGGAGGACCTCGGCCTCGTCAATGTCGAATCCTTCGCCTTCGACCCGAAGAACCCCGATCCTCAGATAATCGCCGTTAATTGGCCCCAAGGCACCTCGCGGAGCATCTACTACCAATACGGTCCCGCCTTCGATCCGAAAGCGCTCGCCGTCAGAGTCCCCAATGCGGAGATACTCGCCTATTACGGCAGCGGCGGCGTCGCGGCTTTCGCCACTAACTTCGGAAAGGGCAGGATCGTGCTCTGCGGTCCTCATCCCGAAGGGGTCGAGGATTGGCTGGAAGACGATGACGGCACGATGATCCTGAATCACGCGAAGTGGGAGAAGCGCGGCACGGCCGACCTGGCCCGGGAACTGTTCACGAATCTTTTTTCCGAAATGTGATTCTCGCGCGTGGCCTGACCTTCCCATCCGCGCAAACAGGCCGCGCACAAGGGGCGGGGGTATCCTGAGAACAGCGGCAAGGAACTTGTCGTCACCTGACGATCCAATGGGACCGCGCTCTCGAGCGCGAGGACGGAAATTCTTGTAAGTCGCTTTACCAGTCGGTCAATCTCGCCTTGAATAATTCCTATCTTGTCGGAAGCGGAATGGTCACCCGCAATAGCGAGTCTTATTCGCTGGCTTTGATAAGGAAAGCGGAGCTGATCCGAGAACTCCCCTCGGCGTTGGCGGAGGGGCAGTTTTTCATTGTCTATCAACCGCAGAATTCCGGCGTCGACGGGGCATTGATCGGCGCCGAGGCCCTGTTGAGGTGGCAAAATCCCCGAAAGGGGCTCGTTTCCCCGGTCGAGTTTATCCCCATCTCGGAACAGACCGGATTCATCATCGAGTTGACCGAGTGGCTCTTCCGCGAAAGCTTTCGGTAGCGGCGCAGTGGCCCGAGCCGATCGCGCTTTCCGTTAACCTATCGAACCTTCACCTCGGAAATCCTGGACGCTTGAAGCACGCGATCGTGAAGACTTTGAACGATACGGGACTTGCGCCGAACCGTCTCGTTTTGGAGATAACCGAATCGGTATTCCTCTTGGATGAGTCACACCTCACGCCGTTTTTCGGCGAATTGCGCGGGATGGGAATAAAAATCGCCCTTGACGATTTCGGCACCGGTTATTCCTCGCTGTCGCTCCTCCAGAACATCCCCTTCGATGAGTTAAAAGTAGATCAATCGCTTATTAAGCAGATCGGCGAAAATACCAAAACGGAGGAATCCATAAAAACCATCGCGAAACTTGGGGGCTTACTCGAGATGACTTTGGTCGCCGAGGGGGTCGAAAACGAGCGGCAGTTAGAATTTCTTCGCGAACTCGGTTGCCAATGCATGCAAGGGTATCTGTACGGCGCGCCGGTGACGAACGATCGCTTCCTCGGGAAATTTACTCGCGAAAGTGAGGTATGCCCGGTTTAGTTGATGCCGCGAAATGCCATTCCATAATCGCAGTATGTTCCCCATCCGCGCCCACGTCGTCTGGAACTTCTGCGCGCATCGGGATCGCCCACGGGATTCGCCTGGACGCAAACTAAGCCCCCTATTCCACCTGGTCCACCTGGAAGAAATTCTTGGCGTTGTTAAAGCTACAAACAAGTATTTTGACCGATGGCTGCTCGATGCCGCGAAGGTGTTGAACCATGGTGAGGCGAAGCGCGCCCGAGTTCTTGTCGACCTGAGCTAGGGTAAGTTCCTGCCACCCTTGGTCGCTCGATACCAACGAATACCAATGATTCTCGTTCTTGAGGCTCAAGGCGGACTGTACCAGGCCATCGGGGATATACACGAAATACAGCTTTCCCGCCGCTTCGCGAAATACCGGGAAATATACGAACTCGCTAGCTTCGTCGACGCCGCGCAAGTCCGAGTCTTGATAATATAGGCGCAATTTGAAATTGCCCGAGGTTTGGCCAGTCTTGAATTGAAACGAAAGTTCGAGGTTGCCGCTTTCTTCATTCGGATATAGAAGCAGGAAGCCGCCATATATCCAGCCGATCTTCTTGTTTCCCAAGTCCAGCTTGTACCAGAAAAAACGCATGGTTCCATCGGCGAGCGCCATGGAATTTTCAGATTGGCCAAGTACGGTGAAAATGGCGCCGGTATCCGCTCGCCCGACGATCTCCGCAGTTAGGGAGGGAGACGCGCGAATGCGTACGGAGTCGCTGGCCACTATGGATTCGCAAGGGAATTTGTCCACCGATTCCGCGGCTAAAGCCACATTCACGCAGGCCAGGAATAAAAATAAGTAAAATATCCGTTTCATGCATACTCCTCCTACGGATGAGTTACTATGCCAACGCGATGATAGGTGATGGTTGAAATTATAGCCATCCACTCGCGCCGGGGCCTCGTAAGCGACGCCGAGGAGGCTCCGCTGAGCCCTTTGCCAGCCAGAGAGCGACCGGCGTCCTTCCCCTGAATGACGAGGGGCAGGATTCGACTCGATCCCCGCGGATCGCGCCGCCTCAGGCCGCTGGAGCGGCCACTTGGGGATAGGCCGCTCCCGGCGATTCTGGCCGTCAATCAGGCGCTCCCCCTTTTGACTACCGAAGCTCGTTTCGGCTATAGTCTCGCCACGTCTTTATTTACCGAGGTACGTCCCATGGCAGACAAGATCACCCCCCGCGGCGTCGATTACTCGCAGTGGTATATCGACATAGTACTGAACGCGAAGCTCGCGGACTACAGTCCGGTAAAGGGCTGCATGGTGATCAGGCCTCGCGGCTACGCTATCTGGGAGCGGATTCAGGCCGAGATGGATCGTCGTTTCAAGGAGACGGGCCACGAGAACGCGTATTTCCCCATGCTCATCCCGATGAGCTTCCTCAAAAAGGAAGCGGAGCATGTCGAGGGTTTCGCGCCCGAACTCGCCGTGGTCACGCACGGCGGCGGCGAGGAGCTCGAGGAGCCCCTCGTGGTTCGCCCGACGAGCGAAACGATCATCTGGTCGATGTACAAGAACTGGATTCAGTCCTGGCGCGATCTGCCCCTCCTCTACAATCAGTGGGCGAACGTGATGCGTTGGGAAAAGCGCACCCGACTCTTTTTGCGCACGGCCGAATTCCTCTGGCAGGAAGGCCACACGGCCCACGAGACGGAGGGGGAGGCGATCGAGGAGACACTCAAGATGCTCGAGGTCTACCGCGACGTCTGCGAGCGGCACCTCTGCCTACCGGTGATCGCCGGAATCAAGAGCGAGGCGGAGAAGTTCGCCGGCGCGGTGCGCACCTACTCCATCGAGGCGATGATGCAGGACAAGAAGGCATTGCAGGCGGGCACCTCGCACTTCCTGGGGCAGAACTTCGGGAAGGCCTTCGAGGTGCAGTTCCAGAACCGGACGGGCGGGCTCGACTACGCCTGGGCGACGAGCTGGGGCACCTCCACGCGCCTGATCGGCGCGGTAATCATGACGCACTCCGACGACAAGGGGCTCGTGTTGCCGCCCTCGCTCGCGCCCGAAGAGGTCGTGATCGTACCGATCATCAAGGCCGATACCAAGGCGGCGGTGATCGCCTATGGCGACGCCCTCATGTCCGAGCTGAAGGCGGCGGGCATTCGCGTCAAGTTCGACACCGACGATTCGCACGCGCCCGGCTGGAAGTTCGCCGAGTGGGAGATGCGCGGGACGCCGGTGCGTATCGAGATCGGACCCCGCGATATGGCTGAGGGCAAGGTGATGATGGCGCGGCGCGATACGGGCGAGAAGATACCGGTCGCCACCGCCGAGGCTCCGGCGAAGGTGAAGGAACTCCTGAGCGCCATCCAGAAGAATCTCTTCGAGCGGGCGCGGGCCTTCCGCGACGAGAATACGAAGCCGGTCAAGGATAAGGCCGAGGTGCTCGCTTTCTTCGGCCAGGAGATCGCGGGGACGACGGGGGCTCCGGGCGGCTATGCCGAGGGGCTCTGGTGCGGCGGTCGCGAGTGCGAGGCTGAACTCAAGGCTTCCATGAAGGTAACGATACGCAATATGCCTTTGGATCGTCAGGAGGGCATTTCGGGGACCTGTTGCCTCTGCGGCGCTCCGGCCAAACATAGGGCGATTTTCGCCCGCGCCTACTGAAACGCCGCGCGGGAGCATGCTTCCCGCGCGGTAGCCTAACGTTGACCCGGCGCGGCTGTTTGTCTAGTTCGCTGGAACATGGTTTCAGCGCCGCATAGTCTGAGCGCCCCGCGCGGGTGTCATGGCGATTGTGTTTCGGGCGGGATAAAGCTCGAAGAGCATCCCGTCGATCATTAAGGGGGCCGAGGAGGCCCCCTTATCTATGCCCAAACGATTTGGCTCCGCGCTGGCGACTTGCCTCGTCCTGGTCGCCGGACTCGGCTCCTGCGCTCCCTCAGCTCCGCCTCCGGCGGCCGCGGCGATCTCCGTTCCCAATCCCTATCCTTTTTCCGCCTTGGAAACCCGCGTTTTCGAGCTAGGCCCCCAAGGACTAGCCACGGTAAGCGCCGGCTCGTCCGCGAAAGCTCAGGGTGAAGCGGCTGGGATCTCCGCCTCGGTCTCCACCGCGGCGGGAAGCGCTTCCGGGGCGATCGCTAGCCTAGCGCCTCGTGTCGGAGCCTTGGCGGCGCGAGAAGTGTCGGGAGCTTGGCAATCGGCCGACGATCCGAAGGGCAAGCGGCCGAGCGGTTCGGCGATCCTAGCCGTTCTCGAGGGTTTCGGTACCGCGCGGCTCGAGCTCTCGGAGGATGGAAAGGGCTATAAGCTAGTAAACCGCGAGGAAGGCGGTTTTTTCGGTCTCGCGGTAGGCGGCGCATGGCCGGCCAAGGATGGCTTCGTCATCCAATTATTCCATAATCCCTTCGAGGAAGGACCGGCAATCGCGGGGCCTCGTCTTTTCCTGTTGACGGATAGCGAGCTTCGCGGTCTCGATACGGCTTCCTTCGCTTCTACCCCAGTGTCTTCGAAGCGCCCCGACGAGGAGCTTTTCGCTCTTTTTCCCGATCCGCGCGGTGGTCGAGGACGCTGGTTCGCCCAACTGCGATCGAGCGGAACCACCACGGTCACCAGTCGCTATGTATCGCTTGAAAGCCTTTTGGGGACGGCGAAGGAGCTGGGAAGGGCGGCTTTCGAAGCCAGCCTCGCGCCTCGGCCTTTCGCGCAAGCGCCGGCATCTCTCAGGCAAACGGTTGAGGCCCTGGGCGTCGGGGCCGCCTTGGTGCGCGCGCGGGACTCTGACGGCGGCGATATCTATTATGCGAAGGGTCGATTGACCGAGGAAGCGCGCGAGATTTTCCTGTGGTCGGGAAGCTGGGGCGTCTTGGCTCTCGAGCCCTCGGGGCGAGGAAGTTTCAGGCATGGCGCGGCCAAGGAGATAGGCGAGGGCTCGGCCCGGCTCGACACCGATGCGGCACCCGAGCTTTTTTTGATCGACTCCCCCGGAGAAGGCGCGGTTTTTCGCTCCATCGTCTGCCTTCCCTCAAGCGGAGCTTTCCTGGCGGCGGCCGCGTGGGAACGCGGCGCATTTCCCGAAACCTCGGGCGCGGGCCTCGTCGTTTTTCCCCTGCCCTGATATGGCCGCGCGTGCCTGTTTTATCCGCGGCTGCCAGAAAAATGCGCCGTGCGAAGCGCCGGCGAGCGCCGAAAAGAGGCTTGAAGCCCTTTGCCGGGGCTGTCAAACGGCTTCAAGTCTCGGTACGCGAAGGCGCTTTGATGCCACGCCTCGGACGCGCTATAGTTGTGGGATGAGGCCACCCCTGAAACCGCTTCGCGCGCTCGCGCTCGTACTTATCCTCACCCTGAGCGCTTCCGGCGCTCTGTGGGCTTTGGAAGCGATGACGCCGGCGATGGGCGTCGTCTTCATCCCTTCGGTGATTCCGGTGGACGCGAACGGCCACGAGGAAGGCGGACCCGAAATATTGATCAATACGATGGGACTGGGCCTCGTATTCCCCTTCGGCGCGGTTTTCGCTTTCGAGCCCAGCGTGGATTTTTATACGTTTTACTATCTCTGGTCGAAGAGCGCGTTACGAGCCGTGCCGACGGAGCTCTCCTGGCGCACCGCCTTTACCTTCGGCTTCATGGTCGGCATTCCCTTCAGCGCCACGTGGCGCATTTCGCCCAACTTCGACCTCGCGCTCGGCCTCGGGCCCGCCTTCCATCTACGTTATGGCATTCTCGCCTCGGGCGTCGAGAAATACGATCCGCAGGATGTCGGCGACGTGGCGCTCATAAACGGCTTTTTCTTCGCCAAGGAGCGCTGGTTCACGCCGACGACCTTCATCCGCGGCCAGTACCGCTTGACCGAACGCATCGACTTCGGCTTTTCGGCCCGAGCTTTTTGGCCGGTGTATAATTTTTGGAACGGGTCACCCCAGAATCTCTGGTGGGACGAGGGCATTTTCGGCGGCGCTCTCGTGATCCGCTACCGCTTTCCCGTCAAAGCGGCTGAGCCGGCGGCGACGGGAGCGGTCAAATGATCGAGGCGGAGCGGGTACCCGATCCCGAGGAAATTCTCCTTCTGGCGGCGGACGCGGCTCGGCTCGTGCTCGAAAGCGGCGGCGAGACCTACCGCGCCGAGGAGACTGCCGGGGCGGTCTGTTCCGGCCTGGGCGGCGTCGAGGCCGAGTGTTTCGCGACGTCGACCGGTATCATGCTTTCCTTCACCGCCGCCGACGGACGCGTCCGCTCGATAGTCCGGCGCGTGTCCAAGCGCTCCATGAATCTCGAACGCATAACGCGCATCAACAGTCTGGTCGGGAATCTGTACGCTGGCTGCATCGGATTCGAGGGGGCCGCCGCCGAGCTCGACGCGGTGGAGCGGCTCCGAGGCCGCGGAACTCTCGTCTCGATGCTCGCGGCGGCCGTGGGCACGGGTTTTTTTACGCTTCTCTTTGGAGGACGCTGGAACGACGCTCTCGTGGCGGGAGCCGTCGGCGCCTTCCTTTCTCGCTTCACGAGGGCTCTCGCGCGGCGCGGCATGCCCGACTTCTTCATCAATATCGCGGGCGGCGCGGCGGCGGCCTTGGCTTGCCTGGCCGCCAGGCGCTGGGGACTCGCCTCGAGCGTCGACAAGACGATCATCGGCGTCATCATGATTCTCGTGCCGGGCGTGGCGATCACGAACGCGATACGCGACACCATCGCCGGCGATCTCGTGGCCGGCGTGGCCCGCGGGGCGGACGCCTTCATGGCCGCCGCGGCCATATCCATCGGCGCGGGCGGCGCCTTCGAGATCTGGCGCTGGCTGGGCTACGGACTGGTATGAAAGAGCCGCTGGAGCTTTTATGGGCGGGCGTAGCCACCTGCGGCTTCGCCTTCCTTTTCGATTTGCGCCTTCGCGACATACCGCTGGCCGCGGCCGGGGCGGTCATTGGTTGGGGTCTGTTCGCGACGATCGCCCCACAGGCTTCGCAGGCCTCCGGCTACTTCGCGGCGGCCGCGGCGATAGGCCTCTGGGCGGAAATTCTGGCAGCCTTCATGAAACGCCCGGCGACGGTCTTCATAGTCTGCGCGATAATCCCCTTGGTGCCGGGCGGCGGCATGTACTACACGATGCTCGAATCGGTGCGCGGCGATCTCTGGCGCAGCCTGCGCGTCGGCTTTGAAACCCTGCAGGCGGCCGGCGCCATCGCCGCGGGCCTGGCGGTTTCGAGCGCGATTTCCCGCTTGCTATCGCTGCGCTTGGTGGCCAGACGAATAGCGGCGATCGGCGAGCGACCGAAGGCCGCGGATTGGTCGTGCAACGAGAGGGATGCCATCGCTCCGCCGCCGACGGAGCCGGGGATTCCGATATCGGCCCAGCTCTCGCCGCGACACGATCTGAAGCAGGCCGCGCTGCCCCAGACCGAGCGACCGCAGACCGCTCCGCCGCTTGAGCCTTCGGCGGAGCGGCGACTCGCGGACCCGCTCGATAGCCCTGCGCCGGAGGGCAGCGAGCCGTCGCGCGCGGAAAAGACCGAGCGCGGGCACGAGTAGCCGAGGCGCGGCGGCCGATATGCTTTCGGCCATCGCGCTCCGGCTTTGGCTTATTTCGAGAAGCCCGCGAATGCGGCTTCGTCCACCGGCACGGTCACGTCCTTGGAACCCAACACGACCCAATTGATTTTTCCGTCGAGAAGATATTTGCCCAAGGCCGCGCTTACCGCCTCGGAACTCACCGCGCGCACGCGGTCGGAGTCGAGAAGATAGCTGCGGTAATCGCCCGAGGTGATCACCGAGGCCGCGATCTGGCCGGCCACGGCCGCGTTCGTCTGCTGCTTTTCGTAATACTCGCTCAGGAAGAGGGCTTTGTAGGTCGGCAAGGCCGCCTGAATCGTCATGCGCGGCTCAGAGCCTTCGTTCAGCGTCGGATCGACGGACATGCAGTTGCCCGCGGCGAGCGTGGCGACCGCTTCGTCGATGTAGGCTTTCACCTTTGAGGCGACCTTCGTCTTATAGATGGTGAGCGATCCGTAATTCGCGCCGAAGGCCCGTATGTAGGAACTGGGCGAGTAGGTGGCGCCGTACTTGTCGCGCACGACGTTGAACAGGAGATCGGCCAGCATTTTCATGGCCACGTTGGTCGCCATAAAGTCGGGGTCCTCGGGATTCGGGGCCGCGAAGTCGCCGCGCATATAGCCGACGCCCTTGGACTGCGGGTATTCCTGCTTTACGAGTCGGCCGGTGGCCGGCTTGGCGATGGGCGGAGCCTTGGGCGCGAGCGTGGTCTTGAGGTCGGGGATCTTGCCGATCGTCGCCTCGAGATCCTTCCGCAGGGCGTCCGGGTCGTAATTGCCGACCGCCACGACGAACATGCGGTTTGCCGAGAACGATGAAGCGTACCAGGCCTTGACCGCGGCGAGATCGGCGGTCGCGAGCGACTCCTTGGTCCCTTCCGGCGTCGCCGCGTAGGGATGGCCCTTGAAGAGTTCCGCGTTCATCACGAGGCCGGTCTTGGCCCAGGGATTCTGTTCCTTGGACTGTAGGGCGAGTTTTCCATCGGAGAGGACTTGGTCGAAATCCTTCGCCGCGAAGGCCGGCGCGATCAAGGTGTCGGCCCAGACCGGGAGGAGCCGCGAGAAATACTTGTCGAGGGTATTGAGCGTGTAGGCCGATGACTCGAAGGCCACCGAGGCGCCGAGGGCCGAGCTCGTCTCGTCGAGGAGGTCCTGGATAGTTTCGTAGGAATATCGCGTGGAGCCGCGCGCCATCGTCGAGAGTGCCAACGACTCGATGCCGGCCGTGGCCTCGGTCCGGAGCAGCGAGCCGCCGGCCAACACGAGGGAGAGGTTCCGTACGGAGCTCGCGTCGTTTTTCCTCACGATCACGGGGATGCCGTTCGAGAGCGTGAAGGTTGCGAAGGAGCCGAGGCTCTCCTTGACGAAGTCCGAGACGACGGCTCCCTTTCCGAAGGAAGCTTCCTTGGAAGCGATCGGGTATGATTGGGCCGTCAGCTTCGCTCCCTGCCCGAGGCCTTGTCCGACGACTAAGGCGCAGGCGAGGAAGACGGCAATGGTAATTCTATTTCGCATAATGCTCTTCCTCATTTCTTCTGCCACCAGAAGGCGGCTTCGGGATCGACTTCGGCGTAGCCGAGCGCGGGCATTTTCTCGGCGAAGTAAACCTCCGACGCGAAGGCTTCCTTATTCAGTCTGAGCGTCGTGGCCGAGACCTTGCCTGAGAGGTAGCGGCCGATCAAGTCGGAGATATCCCCGAACGAAACCTTACCGCAGTTGTCCTCGTAGCCGAAGAAATAGTCGGTCGTGGCGACTGACCACCAAAAGGTCAGCGTGTCGGTCACGAAGGAAGAGGCCACTTCCATGGAGATGAGGTTCTGGTCGATGAGCTTGGCCTTCGCCTTCGCGAGTTCCCGCTCGCCGAAATAGGCGGCGGGGTCCTTCGCGATAATCGCGAATTCGTCCAGGACCAGCGTTCGCAGCGCTTCCACGCGATCGAGTGTCGGACCGTCGGCGGGGAGGCTCTCGAGGGTCATATAGGTGGAGAAGTAGAAGTTGCCGCCGTCGCGCGCGGTCGGGTAGCTGAAGCCGATGTATTCGGGATCGTAGAGACCCGGTCCCTTTTCCATCAAGGCGTTCTTGAACTTGCCCACGGGAGACGAGAGGAGGAAGAGCAGTACGTCGGAGGTGTAGGTATCCTTGGTCTGTCGCATGACGTCGGGGCCTCTCCAGCGAAACTGCACCTGGGCGACGCCGTCGTAGAAGTTTTCGTCGGCATAGACGAGTTTCACGCCTTCGGGGAAAGCGCCTTGCGGCGGCTCGCCGATGACGGGTTTGTCGCCGCCCTTCCAGTCGCCGAACCACTTCTCGGCGAGGGCGAACGCCTTTTCGGGGCTCACGTCGCCGCCGATCATGAGGGCGGTGTTCTTCGGGATATAGAAGGCCGCCTGCATCGCCTCGAGCTGGGCGGGCGTAGCCTTTTCGATATTGGCCTCGGGGCCGTCGATGTTCTTGCGCCAGGGATGACCAGGGAAGATGCGCGATTCGAGGGCGTTGTCGATGATCTGATCGGGGTCGGTGTGGTAGCCGCGGATCTCGTTGATCACGACGCCCTTCTCGTTTTGGAGCTTGGCCGGATCGAATACCGGTTTCTTGACCGCCCAGGACCAGAATTCGACGCCTTCCTCGAGCCTGTCCGAGGGGACGGTAATGTAATAATTGATATATTCGCCGCCCGTCGCTCCGTTCCAATTGGGAACGCCCATGCGGTTGAGAGCGGCGGTGAAGGCCGCCTGGTTCGGGTACTTTTCGTTTCCCGCGAACAGCATGTGTTCGTAGAGATGGAAGAGCCCCGCCGTCTCAGGTGTCTGCGCGCTCGCGCCGCCGCGGAAGGCCACGCATATCGTGGCGAGGGGGACGGAATGGTTTTCCACAGCGAAAACCTCGAGACCGTTGGCGAGCAGCTTGTGCGCCACCGGCCCGGTCGACGCGGTCGGGGCCGCCGAAGCGAAACCGGCCGCAAGGATGAGGAGGATGAGCGCCATCGCGCCTCTCCGCATTCTTCTGATCATGATGCCTCCTTTTTCGAAAATCGAATGCGATGCGAGTATAGCCGCGGGCTTCCGCGGGCTCAAGGACGAAAAAACGCGAAACCTCGGGCTAGCCGAGGAGTCTGAGGAATCCTGATTCGTCGATATAGTTGCCCTCCCGATAAAAAGCGCCGTTGCGGTAATAGCGTACGTAGGGAATTTCGTGGTTGCCGAAAACTTGTTCCTTGAAGGACATGAAATCCTCGAAAAAAGCCTCTCGGTCGTATTCTATGAAGTAGATGACTCGCCCCGGCGCTTCGGGCAAGCGATCGAGGTAGCGGCGCATCCATACCCATTGTGGGCACCAGGTTTGAGTCATGACGATGGCGACGGCGGGCGCGGCGGATAGGAGTTCGGTACCGAATTCGCCGGTGGCGATGGCCGCGCGACAGTGGGCTTCGTTCAGTGGTTTCAGCATGCTGGGAGGATACGCCGCGGCGATCTGAGGCGCAAGCGGGCCAGGGCGATCTGCCTGCCTTCGCGGCGTTTAGCTCGTCGGCGGAAGCGCCGCGCGAGAGAGCGCCGCATCGCGGGCCCTCGCTTTACGCCTGAGCCTTCGCTTCCCATTCCTCGCGCAAGAGGCCGAGGACGATACGGTCGCGCAGGACGCCTTTTACCATCGCGGCCCGGCGCAAGACGCCCTCGTCCCGAAAACCGAGACCGCGCAACGTGCCCAGCGATCGCTCGTTTCCGCCCGAGACCCATGCCTCGAGCCGCTGAAGCTCGAGCGTCCTGAAGCCCCAGGCGACGAGAGCGCTGGCGGCCTCGCTCATTAGGCCCAGTCCCCAGGATTCGCGCCTGAGCCAATAACCGAGTTCGGCGCTTCGAGCCGAATCGTCGATCGACTCGAGCGAAACCATGCCGACGACTCTTTCGGGTTCGCTCTTCAGGTAAAGGCCCAGCTCGACCTGCCCAGGGTAATCCGCCCGCTGTTCGAGGAAATTCACGAAGCCATCCGCGTCTTTGCGCGAATAGGGATAGGGGACGAAATGCATGTAGCGCGACTCTTCGGGATCGGCGAAGATTCGCGTGAATTCCAGTGCGAGGGCTTCCGTGCCCGCCTGCCTCAAAACCGTTCCATCGGCTGCGTCGAGGGGATGGCGGAGGATAAGGCGCTCGGTGACGAGGGGGTCGATAGTCATGCAGGAATGCTATCCGAGCGGGTCGAGGCGCGCAAGGCTCCGCAAGCGCCGAAGGGAGTAAAAAGGTGAGCGTTTTTCGCCTTCATGGCCTATAGTTCGGGCATGAAGATATTGTTCCCGGGGCGTCACCATCTATTCACCAGGTTCCAATTCGACTATCTCGAATCGATAGTCCGGGCCGGCGAGGAGGGCGGACTTCCCGAGCTGCCGGATGTCGACGGAAGAGCCATCGGCATGGAAGGGAAGCTCGATCTGCTCGTCATCGCGATAACGAGCGCGGACCGATCCAACACTCGGCGCAATCCCTTCGAACTCCACTATCGCTTCGCGATGGCCGAGGCCTTCGGCGCGGCGCTGGGGATTCCCTTTCTCGTTTTCGGATTGCCCGACGCGGGCGAAATCGGGGACTTCGCCGGATGGACTTTAAAGCGCGTCGCTCACGAAAGCGAAGGGAGCCTGGCCCCCGAGCCCTCCCAATGGGCGATTCTCTGCTCGACCCCGGTGCTGGAAGGCTACGAGGCGCTGGGGTTCAAGATCCTGCCGGCCGAACTCGCCGACCGCGCGGTGCCGCGGTATCGCGCAACCTTGCCCTGGCGCGTGGTCGAGGCCTTGGCCGATTCGCGGGAAAATGCCGAGGGCCCGCGAGTCGAGGAAAACGAGGCGCTGGCCCTCGTCCATCCCGGCTCGCTGGCGATATGGCGGCGATACGGGCTCGCGAAAAAGGCGGCCCTGCTTTTTTCCGACTGGATGGTCGGCGACGAGGGCGACCTTACCGAAAGCCGCGACTACAATTCCTATGTCCGCGAGATGGACGAGATCGCGGCGATCAAATTCGCCGAGGTGGAGGCCTTCGTCAAGCCGGGCCGCGTCGGCGACATAGGCTGCGCGGCCGGCTCCTGGATCAAGCTCGCCTGCGCCTCTCCGAGACTTCGCGAATCGGATTTCTACGGCATCGAGGTGGCGAGGAAGCTTTTCGACCTCTGCCTGCAGCGGGCTTCCAACGGCGATTACGGAAGCCCCTACGTCTTCTTCTCGAAGAGGAACGCGGTGACCGGCCGCGTTTTCCCGCCTTCGTCGATGGACACGATCCACAGCTCGTCGCTCACCCACGAGATTCTCTCCTACGGCTCGATGGAGGATCTCCTTTCCTTCATCGCCAAGCGAATCGAGGAATTGGCGCCGGGCGGCGTCTGGATCAATCGCGACCCGATTGGTCCCCCGGACGGCGATCGGAGCGTCTTTCTCGAGCTTCGCGCGAACGACGGGAGGGAGGGCGACGAAGAAGCCTATCGCGCGGCGGCGGGCATCGGCGAGCCCGCCGCGAGACGGCGTGCGATTACATCCTATCTAGACGGACTTTCAACTTTCGGCCGCTTCCTGCGATTCGCTCGGGATTTCAGGCAAGCCGAGGGAGAGGCCTTCGATTACCGGTCGGCGGAGGTCGCGGGCTTGCCGGGTTGGCGGATCGTGGCCTGCCGATTGCGCGACGCCATGGAGTTCCTCCTCAAGAAGGATTATACGGATAACTGGGAGAGCGAGTGCAGGGAGCGCTTTTGCTTCTGGTCCTTCGAGGAATGGCGCGAGGCCCTGCTTAGTGCGGGTTATGCGATTTCGCCCTTGTCGCGAGCCTACCGCAACGAATGGATCGCCGAGCATCGCATCGCGGGGAAGGCTCGGCTTCTGGAATCGCGAGACGGCGCGTATCGAGAGCTGCCCCTGCCCGAGACCCACATGGTGATGATCGCTGGCCGGCCGCAATAGCGCCGGCGCTTCGAGTCTTTCGCCCGGGCTCGAAGACCTCCGCGAGGGCTCGGCCCGCCGAGGCGCGCAGCAATCCCGCGTTTCGCGATCCGTCACGAAGGCGCGTCGCGGCGCGGTTTACTTTTACGCCTCGCGCGGGCTACACTCGAAATATGTCGGATGGACACGAAAACGATCCCTTGCACGGGATCACCCTCGAAGCGATGCTGCTCGCCCTCCACGAAAAATACGGCTGGGAGGGCCTCGCCGAATATATACCCATACGCTGCTTCACGTCGGACCCGAGCGTGAAATCGAGCCTCGCCTTTCTTCGCCGTACGCCATGGGCGAGGGCCAAGGTGGAAGCCCTGTACCTCGGCAAGCTGAGGAAGCGTAGGCCGGGGCCGGGCCGGCCTTACGGGCGCAGACCGGACACGCGCAAGCCGGACCCGCGTGGGCCGAATGAGCGCGGGCCCGAAGCGCGAAGGCCCGGCCGGCCCAAAAGGGAGGGCGCGTGAGAAAAAACCTGGTTCCCATACTGCTTTCGTACTTCGCCATCTATACGGTCTGGGGCTCGACCTACCTCGCCATAAGCTGGAGCGTCGCGACCGTGCCACCCTATTATGTCGTCGCCTTTCGCTTTCTCATGAGCGGCCTCGCCTTTCTCCTGGTCGCGGCGATCTCGGGCAAGCTCAAGCGCCGCCCCAACAAAAAGGAATATCTGTCGGCCGCCTTTTTAGCGGTATTCCTCCTGCTGGGCGGCAACGGCTTCGTGTCGATCGGCGAGAAAACCGTGGACAGCTATATCGCCGCCATCGTCATCTCGTCGACTCCCTTTTGCGTGGCTTTTTTCAATCGCGTATTCTTCAAGGAGCGGCTTTCCTTCCCAAGGCTCGCCGGAATGCTCCTGGGGCTCGCGGGAGTGGCGCTGCTTTTGTACGACGGGCGGGCCGCTCGCTTTTCCTTCGGCTGGGGCATGGCCTTCGTGACGATAGGCTTCATTTCCTGGGGTTTCGGCACTTCGATGAGTCGAACTCTTACGGTGCATCCGGATAATTTCGTCAATTCCGGAATCGAGTGGACCATGGCGGGACTGGCCGCCCTCGTCATCTCGCAATTTATCTATGAGCCCCTCCCCAGTCTTCTCCCGGCCATCACGGCCAAATCCTGGTGGGGCTTGATCTACCTCGCGACCGTCGGCGCGGCGGCGCTGGCCGCGTATAATTATCTCTTGAAGAACGAGCCGACGAAGCGAATCGTAAGCTATGCCATCGTCAATCCGCTGATCGCGGTTTTATTGGGCATTGTCCTGGGCGGGGAAAAGGCCGTGCCCTATCTCGCCCCGGGCATGGCGATAATCATTTTCGGTCTCGTCCTCATCCTCTATGGCGACACCCTCGCCGCGGCGCTTGTCTCGCGCAAGAAAAAGCCCGACTAGTCCGGGGCTTCCGCGTTTTCGCCAAGGCTTTCGTCGGCATTTGGCGTCTCGTAGCCCGAAGTACCCGGTAAGGGCTCGCCGCCCCGCGCGAAGGCTTCGAGGAGGCGGCGCTTGACAGCGCTCGAGCCTTCGGTGAGCGCGGCGATGCGACCGCGAATATCGCGCCGCGCGGAGTTGATGCCGTAGGGGCAGGTGCATGCCGCCTTCATTATATTCGCCTCCGAGGCGAAGGCGATCACTTGGCGCTCCTCGACGTAGGCGAGGGGGCGGATGAGGGTCAAAGGATATTTTACATAAGCCATTTTGACGGGCATTGTCGACAAGCGGCCCTTGTTCATGGCGTTCATAAAATAGGTCTCGATGATATCGTCCAGGTGATGGCCGAGGGCGATTTTGTTGAAGCCCCCTTCGCAAGAGTAGCGGAGAAGTTCGGTGCGCCGCTGGGTCGAGCACCAATAGCAGTTCATTTTCCTGCCGGGCTTGAGCCTTCCGATAACGGGGACGAAGATGTCGTCGAAGGGTATGCCCCAGGATTCCAGACGTGTCGAAAGGGCGTTTTTTTTGCAGCAGGCGCAAAAGTCGCTGGATATGTGCACGGCCTTGAGTTCGTAATCGCGCTTGACCGCTTTTCGAATCGCCGATAAGGCATAGGCGAGACAGGTCGAGTCTTTGCCTCCGGAGACGGCGATGAGGATACGGTCGCCGTCTTGGATGAGGTCCTGTTCAAGGACTGCCTTGACGACGAGCTTGAGGAGGGCTTTTTCCGATTCGCTCATGCCGAGTGGTAGCACGGAGGCGAGGTCGGGGGCAAGCGCCCTACCTCGATGTGGCCATCTCTCGGTTTTAGGGACTCTATTTTTAATAAAAAGGAGGAAGGGATGGCGAAAGAAAGCGAGGAGGCCCTTTCCGGACAGGAAGCGGTAAAGGAAACCTGCAAGCGCATACGGGCCGCGCGCGTTTTCTGGGAGGCTCATAACAATGCGGCTTGCCGTCGCGAGCGGGAACGAGCGCTCGAACTCTACGAAAAGCTGTCGAAAGAAGAGAAAGAAGGCATACCGCAACAACTGCGCGTATGGCTGAGGTATCGAAGCGAAAAATATTTCGGCGAGGGAAGAACTCCGCCCGGCACGCGGGGCAAGCGAGGGCCTAAAGGCGCTGGCTGAAATAGGCGTTTCCGCCACGGCGACGGAATCGAGCGATCCCCGCGATCAAGCCTTGCCCCCTCGATCGCGAGGCAGTATATTTCTAATAAAGAGTGGGCCGCGGTTAGTCCGGGCCTATTCTCGCGACCGCTCCGTACGGAGGGTCAATACATTGTGCCGGTCCCGAATGGACGGCCTGCGCCTGTGTTTGGGCGCGAGGAGAACATATGAACCATGGATTCGATTTCGATCGCGGATTCCAGGATATAAAGAAAATGGCCGAGGGAGTCGGGGAGTTCCTCAGAGACATCGCCGAGGAAGCGGGGGTCAAGGATTTTGATTTCTCCTTCGACCGCAATTATCGCCCTTCGAAACCCGCTCAGCCGACTCAGCCCTTCGAGTTCGCAGGCTTTTCCTCGCCTCGCGCCAATGTCTATCACACCGACGACGATTCGCTCGTGTTCGAATTTCTCCTTCCCGGATTCGACGAATCGCAGATAAGCCTGAGCTTCAAGGGCGACCTCATGATTCTAAAAGCCAGGCGCCCGGCTTCGGCTCAATCGCCCGAAGGCGTGCGCTTCGATCGCCGCGGCTTCGGCATCAAGGACATAGACCGCAAGGAATTTTCCGTTCCAGCCGATCGCTACGATCATGAGCGCGTGAAGGCCGTCCTTCGCAACGGCGTGCTTACCGTGACCGTGCCGGAAAAGTCGGGACCCGGCGGCATGGATGGATTCAAGATCGAGATCATAAAAGAAGGCAACTAAGCCTTTGATAACGAAGCCCGCCGATCGTCGGCGGGCTTTTTCATGCGCGTTCGAGCTTACGGGGCGGCGTGAGCGCTTTCCGGGCGGACCGGAGACCGCCGAGGTACGGACTTCAGGCCAGATCGCGATGCGAAATAGCTATATCCAGACCGCGTTCCGACAATGCGGCGCCGAGGGCTTCGGCCATGGCGACGGAACGATGCCTGCCGCCCGTACAGCCGATGCGTATCCGCAAGGCCGGACGGCCTTGGAGGGCGTAGGCGGGCTCCATGGCCGAGACTAAAGAGATGAGCGCCGCGAGGCTTCCCCTCGCGCCTTCTCCGCCCAAGACATAATCGGCGCAGGCCTTGTCCTTGCCGCTGAGGGAACGCAGGGCCGCCACGTAATAGGGATTCGGTATGAAGCGGACGTCGACGACGACGTCGCCCTGGGGGATGCCGAATTTGTGGCCGAAGGAGGAGATCTCCACCCGGGTCTCCACGCGGCTTCGCTCGCCCTCCATGAGCGCGACGATGCGGTCCCGCTCGTCGGCGGGTGAGGCGTAGGAACTATCTAGGACGAGATCGGCGGCCGCCCGTGCGGGGGCGAGCGCCGAGCGTTCCGCGTCGCGTCGCGCGGATTCGGCGGCGTCCGATCCCGCGGCTCGGGCCGGCGAGGCCGCATAGCGATCGCCTAGCGCGGTCTCTCCGGCCTCGAGGAAGACGATCTTGCAGGAGTGCCCGGCCGCGGCGAGGGTTCCCTTGAGGGAAAGCAGCGACTTTCCCGTGTCGCGCGCCGCCTCGTCCTCGGCGGACACGAGGTCTTCCAGATCGACCGCGACGGCGGCGCGCCAGGGCCCGCCGCCTTTTTTTTTTCCGCGGGCGAAATAATCGGGCACGAGGCGAGGCGGCAGGTTGTCGACGCATGAATACCCTGCCTGTTCGAGATACTGCAAGACCAGGCTCTTGCCGGCGTATCGATAGCCCGCGATGAGGGCGACTATCGTTCCCTCATGTTTTGTTTCGGTCATTTTACCCCCGCGGCTTTTGCGTCGATCGGAAGCCGCAACGTGAATATCGATCCCTCGCCCGGCGCGCTTCGCACCTCCACGGCGCCGCCGAAAATGGACGCGATGTCCTTGACGAGGGCCAGGCCGAGGCCGCTCCCTCCTCCGCCCGAGCCCCTCGATTTTTCGACGCGATAAAATCGGTCGAAAATCCTGTCCAGTTCCTCTTCGGCGATTCCGATGCCGTTATCCGAAACCGAGACGACCACCGAGCTTTCGTCGTTATCGCCCTCGATCAGGATGGATCCGCCCTCCGGCGTGTATTTTATGGCGTTTTCCACGAGGTTCTTGATGGCTTGGTAGAACCAGCCCTCGTCGCCCCTGAGCAAGCCTTTCGCGACGCCGATTTTGGTTTCAAGCCTTTGCCCCTTCGCTTCCGCGAGCTTGCCCAACGAACGCGCGATGGTCGCCAGGACCTCGCCGACGTCTATCGCGCCGCCCGCGCGGCTGGGCAGGCTGTTCTCGATTTCCGAGAGCGTCAGGAGCTCGGAGACCAGGCGCTTGAGCCTCTCGGTCTCGATCTCCACGATTTCGAAAGCGCGCTTGCGGTCTTCGATATCTATATCGCTCACCGTCTTAAGCATCTCCATGAAGCCGGAAATCAGGGTGAGCGGGGTCCGGAATTCGTGAGACACGGTCGCCACGAAATCTTTTTTCATATTCTCGAGCTTTTCGATGCCCGTTACGTCCTTCACCATCGCGAGCGAGCCGAAATCCGCGCCTTTGCGGTATTTGTCGACTATGGGAGTTATGCGCGCGTCGAGCACCGCGCCGCCCGAGGTTACGAGCCGTAGCCTTTGCGCCTCCTTTGTGCGAGTAACCTTCCCGCAAGCTTCGAGGATCGCGGCGACCTCTTCCGTTATCCGGGCGCCGTCCCTGGGCGCGTCGAAGAAAATATCGGGGCCAAGCCCGAGCAATTCCCGGGCTCGGGGATTGTAAAGCGCGACGCGGTCGTTCGAATCCACCAGCATGAAACCGTCCTCGATCGAGCAGAAGATCGAATTGATGTAATTGTTGCGTTCGTTGGTCCGGGCCACCATCTCGTCGAGCTGCTTTCGGAGCTTTTCGATCGAGGCCGCCTCGGCCGTCTCGCGAAGGGGGGGGGCGGAGCCTCGCAAGGCGCGCGAACCGCGCTTGCCGAGGCGTATGGCAAGGCGA
>Ga0172379_10004222_pt1 | contig 21544 bp, 22 predicted proteins | sample GrowelOW334metaG_FD_119756 | JGI IMG/M metagenome (GOLD analysis project Ga0172379, IMG submission 119756) | Groundwater microbial communities from an aquifer near a municipal landfill in Southern Ontario, Canada - Groundwater well OW334 metaG | ecosystem: Environmental > Aquatic > Deep... | reverse complement strand
GCGCATGTAGCCTTGTTGGCCGCAAAGTTGCGGGAGAGTATCCCCGATGTGATAACGCTTACCGGCGGCAAGGGGGTGAAAGAGACGCGGGAAGCGTTGGACAGAGTTTCCGCGTCACCCTCCGACAGACCGTTAACCCTGATCGCGACGGGCAGATACATCGGCGAGGGATTCGACGAACCCCGCCTGGACACACTCTTTCTGGCCATGCCTATTTCCTGGAAGGGAACGCTCCAGCAATACGCGGGTCGGCTCCACCGGCTCTATGAAAGCAAGCGGGAGGTCCGAATCTATGACTACATCGACATCCATGTTCCCATGCTGGATAAGATGTATCACAAGCGGCTGGCTGGATACGCCGCGATCGGATACAAGGCAAGGGCGGAAAACGTTCCCGATGAATCCACGGACATCATCTTTGACAATACCACCTTTCTGCCGGTATACAAAAATGACCTGCTGAATGCGGAGCGGGAGATCATGATCGTCAGTCCGTTCATCACAAGAAGGCGTGTGACGCAGATGTTGCCCTTCCTGAACGCTGCCCGGGACAGGAAGGTTAAGGCCATTGTCGTCACAAGACCGGCCGCCGACTTCAAAGAGAAGGACCGCCAGACCCTTGAGGAAGCCTTGGCGTTGCTGACTGCCGCAGGTGCCCATGTGATATTCAAATCCTATATTCATCAAAAATTTGCGATCTGCGATCAGAAAATCATCTGGTACGGAAGCATCAATCTGTTGAGCTTCGGCCGTGCTGAAGAGAGCATCATGCGGCTTGAAAACCCAAACATCGCCGACGAATTGCTCGGAAGCATACAGAAATGAACCGTCCGATTCCAGGAACAAAACGCCGCATCCTGGAGAGGAAAGTCATCCCCCTGGGGGAACTTTGGGGGAAACTTTAAATTGGCGTTGCCCATAGTTTTCATACCTCAAATCGCCAATACCCCTCGCCTTTGCACGCAGCCGCTTGTGGGCCTCGGAGGCCGGCCAGCATTTCACTCTTGTATTGCCGGTTTAAAAATATCCATATACGAAGAGCATAGGTCAACTAAAGTAAACATATTCAAACTTCTCCTTGACAATAGTTTATAAATGTGGCTTTTTGACGCCCATGGGTACTGAAAATAAGACAAAAATAAACCGCCTCATAAATCAGTGGACGACCGGCGCCCCCAGCGCTACTTCCTACCTGGTTGCTTCCGGCTTCGGTCGGGATCTGCTTGTAAAATACAAAAACAGCGGCTGGTTGGAGCCGTTCGGCCGTGGCGCCTACATACGCTCCGGGGACAAGGCGGACTGGCCGGGTGCACTTTTTACGCTTCAAACGCAATTGGGCCTTCCTGTCCATGCCGGGGGGAAAACGGCCCTGGAGCGGAAAGGCTATGCTCACTACCTGCCGGCGAGGCAAATGAGGGTCTTCCTGTATGGTCCGCGTGGCCTTGCCCTGCCGGCTTGGTTTACGGGGGATCGTTTCGGCGTTGAGTTTGTCGTGACACGAACGAATCTCTTTCCGCCGGAAAGCCGAGAGGGATTTTCCGAATTCAAGGAGAAGGACTTTTCCGTGCGGATATCGGCGCCGGAGCGGGCGATGATGGAGATGCTTCATTTGGTGCCCCGGAAAGTCGGGTTCGACGAGGCCCGCTTGGTCATGGGAAACCTTGTCACGCTGAGGCCGGAAGTTGTTCAGGGATTGCTGGAGGCGTGCCGCTCGGTGAAGGTGAAAAGGCTCTTTCTTTACATGGCTGAGAACCAGGAACACGCCTGGCTCTCGAAGGTGGATTTGTCAAAAGTCGATCTCGGAAAGGGAAAACGGATGATCGTCTCGCATGGCCGGTATGACCCAAAATATCGTATCACCGTCCCCGTTGATCGAGAAGGAATGACCGCATGATTGATAACGTGTACTTCAGACAAGCCGAACTGCTCCTGCGGGTTCTGCCGTTGGTAGATCGGGAGGCCGTCTTTGCCCTGAAGGGTGGGACGGCCATCAATTTCTTCGTCCGGGATCTTCCGCGTGTTTCCGTCGATATCGACCTCGTCTATCTTCCCATCGGCGAGCGCGACTTGTCGCTTCGCGAGATCAATGAAGCCCTGGTCCGGATCTCCCGGAATGTCGAGAGTCGGATCCCGGGAACGAAGATTTTTCCCAAGAAGATCAAGGGGGCCGGCCTTTGGAGCGGATGTTCGGTTCAACGAAAGGATGCGACGATCAAGATCGAGCCGAATCTGGTTATGCGCGGTTCGCTCTTTCCCCCAGGACGCAGGACCCTGTCCCCCAAGGCTCGGAGCGTATTTGAACTTTCTGTGGACTGTCGAACACTTTCGGAAAATGAGCTTTACGCAGGGAAGATCTGCGCCGCCCTGGATCGCCAGCACCCACGGGATCTTTTCGATGTCATGATGCTTCTCAGAGAGGGAACTTTCAACGACGCCATGCGAAAGGCGTTTATCGTTTACCTGATTAGCCATGACCGGCCGATGGTAGAGGTTCTCGATCCGGGACTCGTCGATATCCGACCCGTCTTTGAATCCGAATTTCAAGACATGGCTTTGGAAGAGGTGACCTGCGAGGACCTGGAAAAGACCAGAGAACAACTGGTTTCCATGATCGCGAGAGAACTTACCCTTCAGGAGAGACAATTCATCATCTCGGTCAAGCAGGGGATGCCGCAATGGGACCTGATCGGCCTGGAAGGGGTCCAGAACCTGCCCGCCGTCAAGTGGAAGCTCTTGAATATCGGCCGAATGGCTCCGGCCAAGCATCAACAAGCCCTTCGTAAATTGAGAGATTACCTGGACGTATAGACGGCCGTTTGTTGTGTTTTTTCACTCGCGCTGAAAAAAGGTTGGCGCTGGCATGAAGCCGGGGAGCACTACCCGGAAAACTTCGCCCGGGAGTTTGAAAGTTATATGTTGATATGTAAAAGTACGCATCAACCGGATGAAACGGAAATAGTCGATCAGTTTAACAACTTATAATCTTTCTGCCACAAATCTTCTATCCACAAGTCCTACCTCTTGCCGAGTACCATCCCAAGTATTATCTCCCAACCCCAGAGACTTACCTGCCGGTTTTTTGTCGGAAATAATCCCATCATTAGGTCAAACATGAAGATTCTCCGTCTATAGCGTCTATAAGTGCCCACCTTCTTTGATTTTTACCGTCTGTAGCCTTTACCATCGGCCCTAAAATTTGACCCCGCCGTGACGGGGCAGGAAAGGGACATGATGATGGAGAAGACTGGAAATAAAGGGGGCTGCGGGTTACGCAGCCGGGTAGGCGACAAGGCTAAATGGACGGTCATGGTCTATATGGCCGGGGACAATAACCTTGACGGGGCGGCCCTCCGGGACATCGAGGAAATGGCCCAGGCGGGATCCACGACGGATGTCAACGTTCTGGTCCAGCTTGATCGCCTGGAAGACAAGAAAACCCGGCGCTTCCGGATAACCAAAGGCGGTGGGTATGACCGGGACTGCCTGGAGACCTTTGGGGAGACGAACACCGGCGATCCGAAGGTCCTTGAGGATTTTCTCAAGTGGTCCGTGGAAAGATACCCCGCCGAGCGGTATTTCCTGATCCTCTGGAACCACGGCAGCGGTTGGTGGGAAGAGGCCAGGAGCAGGGCAATGGACCCCAATTCTTCGGACGTCAAATCCCGCCGATCCGGTTCCCGCGTTTCTCTTTTCCGCCACAACCCTGACGCCCCCGGATATTCCACTCACCGTAGCATCTGCTATGACGACACCTCCGGCGGCGACGCCCTGGACAACCGGGAACTGAAGGACGTCCTTGCCCGCGCCTGCACCGCCATCGGCAAGAAGATCGACATTCTCGGCATGGACGCCTGCCTCATGACGATGGTGGAGATAGCCTGGCAGCTCCGGGATTCCGTGGAGATCCTCGTCGGCTCCGAGATCGAGGAACCCAACGACGGCTGGCCCTATGCCGAGATCCTCAAATTCCTCACGGAGAAGCCGAAAAGCAAGACCCATATTGTCGCAAAGGAGGTCGTCAAGCAATATATCGCCTCCTACCGGGACCAGGGCGAGACCGTCACCCAGTCGGCAATCAATACTGCCGCTACCGTCGAGATCATCCAGACACTTATTCCCCTGGCGGCAGAACTTCTGTCCGATCTCCCGGGAAATCGGAAACTGATCAAGTGGGCCTGGGAGAAAGCACCAAAGTTTTACGACGACAATTACCTGGATCTGTACGCCTTCGCCCGGAAACTCCGGAGCAAGGACCGGGGCCGGATCAGGGAGAAGGCCGACGCACTTATTGCTGCGCTCAAGACCGGCAAGACGAAAGCCCTCCTCTGTCAGGGGAAGTTGGGAAAGGAAGTAACGGGGACGAAGGGGCTCTCCATCTATTTCCCAGCCGAAAGCATCAACCCTGCCTACCGGCGCCTGGACTTTGCGATCGATTGTCAATGGGCAATCTTCCTGGAGAGGTATCTGGAATGAATGCCGACGACCATTGGGATAGCCTGATCCACTACTGGGCAGGGAAGATCTGGCCGGAGTCGGACTGGAAACTGATCAAGTGCCAGGTCCGCCAGGAGAGCGCTTTCAACCCGAAGGCCGTTTCCTCCTGCGGGGCCATCGGCCTGATGCAGATCATGCCGGCGACGGGGCAGTATCTTGGCGTCTCCCGGGATAAGCTCTTCGATCCCGAAACCAACCTCAAAACCGGGATTACCTACCTGAAGCGCCAGTATGATCGTTTTCCGGAGATCCCAGATCACCGGGAGCGCCTCAAATTCGCTCTGGCTTCCTACAACGGCGGCCGGGGATATATCAACCGGGCCATCGCCTTGGCCAGAAAGGAAGACGCCCCCTGGCAGGCCTGGGACGGGGCGAAATATTATCTCGCCTCCGTAAACTGCACCGTCGGTGGCAAGCATCCTGACCATTGCCAGATCATAAACTACGTGGACTCGATCTGGGTAGATTACGCGGAAGAAACGGCACAGGCAGGCCCTATCATGACGAAACAGGATCAGCCCCATGCTGCTTGCTCTCCATATCGGTGAGCGCAATGGTCATGGTTGCGGAGGTAAAGAAAATATTACACCCGTTCTTTCCCGATAAGGCGAGGTACGGCATTTTCAAACGAAAGGAGGTGAAAGCAAATGACGAAGAAGGGAAGAATGGTCGGCGCGAAGAAGCAGGAACTCGTTGACGCCGTCGCCGAGAAGGCGGGCATCACGAAGGAGAACGCCCAGACGGCTATCAAGTCCGTCCAGGATGGCATTCTCGATCTTCTGGAGCGGAGCGGGAGAATGCAGCTCGCGAAGTTCGGTATCTTCAAGATGAGCAAGACCAAGGCGCGACAGGGCCGCAACCCGGCCACGGGCCAGCCCATTGCGATCCCGGCGGGTTACCGGATCGGCTTCAAGGTTTCCAAGACCTGGAAGGACAGCATGATGCTGCGGAAACGGGCGCAAGACCAGAAGACGGCTAAAGCCGGGGCGCAGAATGCCAAGGCAACCAAGCCCGCTGCAAAAGCACCTGCGAAACCGGCGGCCAAGAAGAACTGGAAAAAACGTTAATGAAAGAGAAAACGACGAATGCCTTAACCAGGACGAAAGGAAAGACCGCCACAGTGCCGGCGTTAAAACCAGCTAAGCCGACGCCGGCATGCAAGGTCCTCTTTTCCCCGAAGGCGGGCATCTCCAAGGAACTGTCCAAGATGACGCAGGCGGCTGCGAAGGAAATCTCCGTGGCCGCCTACGCCTTCTCCTCAAAGTATCTGGGGAATGCCCTGGTCAATGCCATGAAACGGGGCGTTAAGGTCCGCCTGATCATGGACAAAGATACCGCAGAGAAAGCCTATGCCATCGACGAATGGCTGATCGAGAACAGTATCGACGTCCGCTTCCTCAAGGTTAAAAGTGGATGTATGCACCACAAGTTCCTGATCATTGACCGCGCCCGCCTCATGACCGGCAGCTACAATTTTACCAATGATTCGGAGTTTCGCAACCACGAGGCCGCCATATTCATCGACGCCACTGCCTCTACTACCACCACTGTCCCTGTCGCTGCCGCACTCGTCAACGACTTCACCGCCGAGTTCGAGCGCCTCTGGTCCATCGCTTCCACTCCAAGCCCTAAAGCGGCTAATTCTCACCGGCGCGGATCACAGCCGGCACATCGACGCATCCCCCGACTTTTTGGGGGAAAGGGGTAGGGGATAGGGGGAACAAACTTTTTCATTTTTATGCCGAATTTGAGGCAATTTTTACCAAAATCCCGTAAATTAAGAGGTTATTTCATGGTTCATACCATTCCCAAAAGCGGTTTTGCCAGGACATATCTGATCGAAGAAGACGACGGCCTCATGGCCGTCGATGTGGGCAGCATCGGCGCGGCACAGGCGATCGAGGTTTATTGCACCCAGGTTCTCAGGAAATCCCTCCAGGACATCCGTTTTATCATTGCCACCCATTTCCACATCGATCACATCGGCGGGATAGGGACCCTGCTGCGGAAATGCTCCCCGGAAACGCGGGTTCTGTTTCACCCCTTTGTGAAGGAGTATCTGGTCGGGAGGCGTGAACTGTCGCCCATGAAGAATTGGATGAACGGCCTGATTCCCACCGTGATCGCCAGTTGTTCAGGTATAGGAAAGCTGTCCCACGTCGCCTTTGAAACGCTGGCCGGTGTTCCTCTTTCGGCTATGAAAGATCGCTGCGGCATCCCCTATGAAGCAAGTATCCGCTATTTCGACGCCAAAAGTCTGCCCCGTTATCGGATCGGTTTCGGCGACTGGGAAGTCATCGCGACGCCCGGGCACACGGAGGATTCCGTTTCGTTTTTCAGCGACACCACAAAAGAACTGATCTGCGGCGACCTGATCATTGGCCGAAAAGACGGTACCGGCCATCTGAATCGCTTCTGCTGGGATGAGGACCTGATTCAAGAAGATTTCAAGATGCTCAATGAAACCATCTGCCCACGGATCATCTATCCAGGACATGGCGACATCATTGCGGATGACGAGAACACGTTCCGAAAAGTGGAGATATTTCTTTAAGGTGTGTGAGCCTTCCATGACAGCATTGAATTGAGAGCCGCAGCCGCAGATCTGGATGCGGACACGAAAGGAGGAACAATTACATGGGCAATCTCCCCAAATTTGAACGGATCAAGCACATCGCTCTCACACCAGGCATGAAGCTGATCGTCATGTCCGACATGCACCGGGGGGACGGTTCCGGCGCCGACGACTTCGCCCAGAACTCCTTGATCTACCGCTGTGCCTTGGAGTACTATCTCGAAAACGGCTTCACCTATATCGAGTTGGGTGATGCCGAGGAACTCTGGGAGAACGACAAGTTTGACCAGATCTACATTACCCACACGCCGGTCTATGAACTCCTGGCAAAATTTCATGAGCCCGATCCCGGAAAGACCCGCTACCTCAAGGTCTGGGGTAATCACGACCTTTACTGGAAGGGCCATCAGGACATCTACCAGTCACTATTTCCGGGGATTCAAATCTACGAGGCCGTCGTTCTGAACGACTCGATCCTCATGATTCACGGGCACCAGGCCGACCCCATGTGCAGTGGCCCCGTCGCCGCTGTGAGCCAGTTCTTCGTCAACCATATTTGGGCGGACCTGCAAAGGACTGGCATAAAAGACCCCACCCGCGCCGCCACGAATCCCGGACTCTGCAATGAAGTAGATGAACGCCTCCATAAATGGGCGTCCCGCAATGATAAAGGTATCACCGCTATCATCGCCGGCCACACCCACCGGGCAGTCTTCGAGAATCTCTCCATCACGGAGAGGCGTTACCTGGAAGCCAAGATAAAGACCGATGGCGTCAAGATAAACCACCAAGCCGACATGTGCTATTTTAACGCTGGATCTTGTGTGCATCTTCAAAGCATCACCGGGATCGAAATTATCCTTGCGGATATCCCCCATGTAAGTATAGTTGAATGGTGCCAGGCTTACGAAGAGAATAAACTTTTTATCAAAAGGACAATCCTGCTAAATTCTACCTCCTCTCAAGCGGCATAAGGTTGCCTTGATCAGGTATGATTATTTTTAAAACTTCACCATCATATATTTATGTTAATCTTAAACATAGATACATTATGTTGTGATTGTTTTTCCTTGACACACAACCAAAGTTTCCCTACATGATGAAAGTGTAAAAAGTGAGTTCTAATCAAACAGCACATGGTGGGGTCATGGCACTTTACCTGACACGGCAAACGGACGCGCAATGCGGGGCAGGTTTGGCTCGCCTATTTTCAACTAGCGTTATCAAAGAGCTTGCCTGTAAAGGTTTTTCCACAATTGCCACCAGAATTCTCGACGAGACCCGTCTCCTACCGTTCCTTGATCCTACAATGCTACTTCGCGATTTTTTTGAGGAGTTGTTCGCGCTCCTCTTTCGTAGCTATCGCAACGAATATATTTACAAGAACGCTATTGCCAACAAGATCCTATTGGGGCGGCATTCATTGCGCAGTTCATTTATGCTCACGGAATTTCGAGCGGCCAACTGCAAGGCCGATGCAGTCATTCTGAACGGCACGTCAAATGTATATGAAATAAAGTCCGAGTTTGATAATTTGGATCGATTGAAACGCCAAATTTCCGCATATAGCCTCCTATTTGACCATGTGCATGTTATCACATCCGCTGAACAGCTTCAAAAGATTAGGAATGAGGTCGATGAGAGCATTGGATTGATGGTGCTCAATGATCGCCATCAGATCAGCACCGTGCGCAATTCTCGATCAATGAAACAGCATGTGCAACCGGAGGCGATATTCGATTCCTTGAGAAAACACGAGTACATGCAGGTAATTATAGAAAAGTTCGGTCGTGTGCCGGATGTGCCTAATACGCGCATATACAATGAGTGTAAGCATCTATTCTGTAAGCTCCCTCCTGAAGTTGCACATGATGCCATGGTCTTTGTCCTTCAAAGACGCGGTGATTGTCGTGCCATACGCGAGTTTGTCACGAATGTCCCACCTTCTTTGAGAGCCTTGTCGTTGTCTTGCAATCTAAGTCGTAGAGAACAGACAGCGTTTCTAAATGTGCTGAATACAAACACGGGCGACTGCTTTTCATCCGGTTGAATATGGTTTTGATGGGTGCACTTTAATCCTCGGAGATCTTAATGTACTATCCATACTTTCGTGGAAAGCAATATGAACTGATCGCCATCCGGGAAAATGCATGTAGGATGGTGGAAAACATAATACCAATTATTGAGCCGGTGAAGCGGTCTCTTTCTGGGCTAAAGAAAGCAATCGAGGCAATGATCGAACATAATGTTCGTTTCATTCTGATTGCCAATCCACGTTGCGGAGATCTTTGTGATGACCCCTCACCAGCTATTGATCAAGAAATTAAGCCTATCCTTGATAATTATGCGAACTGGTCGTTAGGCTGTATTATTGATGAGCGTTCTACGTTTGATGAGATTAAGAAGAATGTAACCTTACATAATGATGTGAGTATCATTCACAATGGCTATCCACAGGGTTCTGCCTTAGTAGATCAGCTTAAAAAATATCGAGGGATTAGCGCCCATGTTTTTATTGAGGATACTTGCAGCAGATTATATCGCCGTCATTTTGTAAGTAAACAGCGCATTTTGATTAGGAATGGCTTTATTCAACGAACCAATCGTAATCACCCGGAAGTCGAACATTTTTCTGACTTGCATATCACCTATCCAGACGAAGGCATGAATGGATTTGGCGACTTTTTGATCGTAGGAAGTGAATATTCAGAAGCGGGCGGTCCAGCGTATGCTGTCGCAATTCATCTTACGTTCATCGATCATAGTGAAGATGATGATATGTTCATAAAACATTACGTATCAGATCGATCAGCAACGCCAACCGACCCGGCCGGAAAATTCGCAGAAGCGCTTTCTAAGCTGGTGGTAGACGTGAATAAACGCAAATCGCCAATGTTCCACTCAGACGCAATCAAGGAATACCTCCGGTTGCATGAAATCGGTCACTACCCAGGTCTTGGCTTTGTGAAAAAGCTCTCTATGCAGCACCACATCGAGCTGGTTGCCAATTTTTTGGAGTAGTGGCGCCATGCTGTGTTGCGGGAATTGTTTTGGCGATGCGGGCCTCTCACGACAGATAGAGAATCTATCACGTGTTAGGGGTCGTTGTGAATACTGTGGGAACGATAAGGTGGCGCTTGTTGATCCTGTGGACTTGGTTGACTTCTTTGAGCCGCTCATCGGCGTCTACACCACCAGCACAAAACCGAATGCATGTGCCATTCATGATTTTCTACGACATGACTGGCACCTTTTTGAAAACCTAAAACCGTCACAAACTTGTTCGCTACTGCAGGCCATATTTTCTGATAGTGATGTTACCAATCTGAAATATCTGCCGCTGGTTGCACAAGACTCAGATGCCCTCAGTCAATGGGAGACGTTTCGTGAGGAGCTGAAACACGAGAACAGATTCTTTCCTGCTAATGTCATGGAAAAAGGGCTACTGGAGCAACTTCTCGGACTCCTCAGGGTCGAAGGAAACAAGCTTGACTCTATTGTCTACAGAGCAAGGATCATAGAAGAGGGGTCGTCTTATGCAATTGAAGAAATGGGTAGCCCGCCAAAAGAAACAACTTCTCATGGCCGAGCCAATCCTTTTGGTATCCCATGTCTCTACACCGCCTCGGATGAGAATACCGCTGTTTCAGAGGTGCGCCCATACAAAGGGGGGAGCGTGTGTATGGCCTCTTTCTCGGTTGATCCGACCATGACATGTGTTGACCTACGGGATCCGCAGGACACGATATCGCCCTTTGATCTTTCTGAAGAAGATATCCGATTGGTCCATAGATATATGGGGTATCTGTGCCGTCTGGGGGATGAACTGTCAAAGCCTGTTATCCCAAAGGAAGCTCATCTAGAATATCTCCCAAGCCAATACCTTTGTGAATTTATCAAGCACTGCGGTTTTGACGGTGTCATATACAAGAGCGCGATGGCTACAGGAATCAACTATGCGATATTCAATGATCGAAAACTCAAAGGAATCCAAGTTAAGACATACCAGATTAATTCGATAGATGTGAACTTCTCACAGTTGTCTTAATAATTTTGGGATTTCCGGGGACACGGGGGGCAATCCCGCGGTGTATATCTGGTGACGTTCTCAATTTGACCATCAATAGAGATGTTATAGGTGAATGTAATTGAAACGATCTGTTTAAAAACTCGGCATTCAATTCTCTACATGGGATAGCCTTTTCATTATATTATAAATATTGAAAATCATAGACTGTCACAGCTTCTTCAGAATGGGATCTCCGACTTCATCTGCCGGATAATGTTTGCAGTTATCATTTATGGATAAGTAGTCTAATCTCACGTGGGGTGTTACGATACTCTTATTACCGTCATAGGATAAATAAACTAAGCGCGGGCCTGCCTTTGTCCAATCAGTTATAATGTCGACGGCAATTCCTACCGCATATGACGCCACTACGCCATTCGCCCATACAACCTGAGGTATATCTCCTGCGTCTCCATACTTGCTTGCTTCATGCGCAAGTTTATCATCACTTAAAAATCCTACGCAAGATAAACAAGGATACCCCGGCATTGATAGAATTACTTGCCCACTTATAACCGGTGGCTCAGGTTTTTCCTGTTTAACATCAATTCCGATATCGATGTACGGTATTAGAAATCTTCGGGAGCAAGCTTCTAATTCTCGACGTTCAGAGAATGTATCTACACAGCCGAAAATAATATCGCAGCTTCTCAGAGGAATTGGGTTTTCTTGCCATCGCTTCTGATACGCTCCTATTTTGGCCTTTGACAGTAAGCTTCTTATCACTCTTTTTGCTATCTCTATTTTAGGCTTATCTATATCTTCCGTCCGTGCTCCAATAAGTCGATTCAGGTTTGTTTCTTGAACGACGTCACCATCATACAGGACATAATTCTGAAATCCGATGTGTGCCAGTTGTTGCACTATATGAGAACCACCACCGCCCAGACCAATGATTCCAATTGTGCACGATTTAATTATTTTCTGAGAATCTTTCCCCAAGAATGATTGTCTACTATACCGATACTCTGCCACAAATATTTCCTCCATAAAAAATTGTTGGAAAACCTATAACTGAAATCCTATTTATCGAGAATGGCATTCTATACTTAGGCAACCATGCAATTGCCGTAAGACCATTGATACTAAGGACCAAGGCTCCATGAGCAACATTTATTCCAACATTTTGAAATGATGGAATAAGATGTTTCAAGTCTTCTTCATCAGTGGAGCTAAAAGCAGGAAGTCCTATATGTTGGTGCATATGGACATGCATGGCACTTTCACCTGTGTCCATAATTCGCTGCATTGCTTTACGGATAGCGTGTGAATTGATTCTCGCTCCGACAGAATGGTCATTTATGTACTGGTCGTCTGGGACTGTTTCATAAGCGGCGGCTATTAAAAGAACCCCATCATCGTGCGCACCCTGTTTAAGGTACAGAAACCCGACTCTTTCATAAGCGAATGAATGAGGCCTTGTTAGGTCAGTTCGGATATGATTAATTAAAAATTGATTAATTCGTAGGACGATCATTGTAGCCCCCTTAGATGTGCAGCGAGCATCTGGGTTAACCTGAGATTCGGGGGAACTTTCCAGGAAAAGGCATGCCAGTTTCTTTCAATGATGCGAATGCCATTGGCGTTCCAATTTGGCGAATTGCAAGATTTTATTCTTTCTGCGAAGAAGAGACGTGAATCGTATCCGTCACGTGACATGGGACAAAGTAATGCATCAATTTTTTCTGGTACGCAACCTTCTGGCAATTGTAAATCAGGCATAAAGAAATAAATATATTTACCCTCACTGCATGAGCTGATGTTTTTAAAAAGCCCCTTCATTTCTTCAATTTGCTCTTGTGGAATATCCATTTCTTCCTCCTATTTTTAAGTGCCCCTGTTCTGTTCCTAGGTCAGGGGCCAACCCGTCTCTTTGAAAGAGGGTAATTTATGATGCTTGGCTATCCTTGGGGTGACTGACGAATTGCTCTTCCCCCTTTATGGTAACTGAACCACCATCTGGTAATGGCACCAATTTGCCATGGATAACTTGTTCAAGATCATATGCGAGAGGAACCCCACCCGCGATCTTGATTTCCGCGACGGATCTATGGCCACGATGAATTTGTATGGATTTATTGTCAATTATTATCGTCACCATTGGTCCGTGTTCTGGTTTTTCTTGATTGTTGTCTTCGTGCATATCGTTTACCTCTTATTAAAATGTATTTAATTTACGTTACTGCTTCCTTTAACCGGCCTATAATTAACATTTTCATAAATCTTTCCAGGCATCCCTACCTTTCTGGGGATCTTGTTTTTTTCTTGACTTTCCGCGTCCGCTATGTAACTAAACAACAAACGCACAAGCGGGCGGGCGGTTTCCCTTTAATTGTTAAAGAGAAATTTACCATTTTTTAGGTCCCCACCTAAATCTCGGTCCGCTAATTTAAAAAAGGGGGCACCGCGAATGCCCTCTTTTTTGTTATATGAGCTTTAACGCCTTCATTCGCGCCCTGACAAACGCAGGATTAACCCTGAATACATCTGACATTTTCTGGACGCTATACTTCATTCTCAATGCTTGTTTTATTGCCGGTTCGGGTATTAACAAAGCTCCTGCAAATCTCCAAGCTTGCCATTCGGGATTCCTATACACAGGAATATCCGATTCTCTGTACAAGAGTAATTTAACATTGTCTTCATTGGTAATTGATCTTATTGCTGCTTTCTTTCTTTTGAATTCTGGAACATGCATAATGGCATGTCCGGTTTCATGGGCAATTGTTGAATTACGGTAATATTCTGCGTATTGATCATCCATAAGGTCGGAAGCAATCACTGCCATCATCGAATCAGAATCTATATAACCAAGAATGCCCGCCTGAAGATTTCTGTAATCAGATTTGACTCCAACCAGCGACTCGAGTTCAAATTCGAAGAATTCTTCTATCTTAAAATTCTGAAGATTCTCCAGAGCATCCGGTTGAAATTCCCTGACTATCCGAAGGGCGATTCCGTCTATATCATTTCCACTTCGAGGTTTAGCTGCAACTACCTTACGCAATACTCTTATCTCCTTTTTCTATTGCTTTGATGATCCCTTCAATATCCTCATCTCTCGCTCTTAAAAGCGCATCCGATAACTTCGGATGCTTATAAAACAATTCGTTAAATTCGTTTGAAATGCTTTTCCGTAATTTCAATGCCATATTTATGAGAGATCCATCTTTTATTTCAAGCAATTCCTCCATTTTATGAACGGTCTCTAAATCTGGTGGCCTTCTCCTCCCATGCTCAATATCTGATAAATACCCAATCGATTTCTTTGTGAATTCACTCAGTTGACGTAATGTAATACGCTTCGCTACTCTTGCTTTCCTGAGAGCTTCACCATAACTTGTCATCTCCCTCCTCCCTTCTTATTTTACTCTCCTTCTCCCTTGAATTTTTTTACTTAACATTTAATACGCTATTTTGCGTAACTCATGTGTCTATGATAATCATTTAATTTCATATGTCAAGTAGTTTTTTTACGCCACTTTGACGTAAATATATTTGGTCTGCAAGTTAATAGAATAACGGCGGTAGGCAGGCGTCGCGCCAGGGCATTCCTCTGCTCCAGCCCTGTCACGCCGCCTGCATTTTCACATTGCCGCGCTCAGGCAAGGGCGTCGCCGTCCAATTCCGCTGCCCCATGGACCGGCACCGCCCTTGCGATTCTTCGCACGGCGCTCTCATTCCTCCACATTCCCCGACCACCGCCCCTCATGGTATGCAAGGGGACGCGCCAGCCACCGGAGGATGTCTGTCACGCCCCCTGCATTTTCTTCATTTCATCTGATTTGCCCTACCTTTCCTCGTCAAAGGGGTGTTTCTGCCATTCATATCGTTTCTTTCGACTTCATGAGCGACTCTGTTTTGGGAGTAGAATGTCTCTTGTCACTTGCTTGTCTTGAAAAAATACTCCCCACCCACCCAGACCCTTTTCCCGGCTGTCATGCCGCCTGCTGTACCTTGCACTGACTCTGCCGACGTTGCCGTCATGATCAGTGCGGCGGTTCGCAGACGGTCCCGCCAGCCTCATCCCCCACCCACCCTTGCCGGGACCGCTCCCATCCGCCCCCATGGGCTCCCCCGTTTTCAGCGGTTCCCCGGGTCCGTCACAATCGCTCACTTCGTTTGCGACTGTCACGGACCTGGGGGATTCCAGTTTCTTTTTCTTCGTTCATTCCGGCTACTGGGCGACCTCGCTTTGCTCGGACGCCCCGAAGCCGGGCTTCTTTATGGGGTATAATGTACGCCCGTTCACCCCTGCCGCCTGGCGGCGACAGGAGGTTCCGGGCTGATTATTTCTTGCCGGGGCGACCCATACGGGACGCCCCGGCTTGGATGCTTTTCTTCCCATCGCCTCCGGGGCGTCGCAGACGACCGCTTCGCGGCGACTGCTTTGCCCCTCCGGCTTGTCGAACCTTTTCTTTCTTTCCTTTTGCCCGGCCTGGGCAGACTTCGCTCCGCTCAGACTGCCCGAGCCGGGCGTTGTCGCAGTCGTTGCCGTGACCTGCGGACACGGCAATCGCCTGCTTATTATGTGGTTGCTCCGGGATGCAGCAGACACGAGCTACGCCGTGACTGCTGCATCCCTCCGGTTTTCCTCCATTATATCCCCGCTGACCGACGACCTCGGTTCCCTTGGACGCCGGACAGCGGGGATTTCCTGCGCGGTGTTTCCCGACATCCCCTGTCGCCTCCTAATGTCGGAGACAGGGGATGTCGGGAGTTTTTTCTTTTTCCCCTCGTCGGGGCGACACGTGCGTGACGCCCCGACTCAGCGGTAGCCGTGACTCGCCCTTCGCTTTGCTCAGGACAAGACACGGCGTTTCTTTTTGTATCCTCGTCCGGAGATCGCTTGCGCGAACTCCAGGACGAGGCGAAGCTCCTCTCTCTTTGCTCAAAACGATCTTTTCCCGATTCACGGCTCATTTGCGCCTTATGCCGCTTCGCGTCATAGGACTCAAATTCGCCGCAACCCCTTTTCCGTCCGAGATCCTGTTTGTTTAAGTTGCTGGAATATCGGTGATTGGCCTGAATTCAAAAGCAATTGACTTCACGGTAGGCAGGTGTCGCGCCAGGGCATTCCTCTGCTCCAGCCCTGTCACGCCGCCTGCATTTTCTTATTGCCGCTCTCAGGCAAGGGCGCCGCCGTCCAATTCCGCTGCCCCATGGACCGGCACCGCCCTTGCGTTTCTTCGCGCGGCTCTCTCATTCCACCACATTCCCCGACCACCGCCCCCAAAGTGGTAGGCAAGGGGACGCGCCAGCCACCTGACGGATGCCCCTTGCGTTCCGCTTTTTATCCCCCCTACACCCCCGTTGGGGGAACCCCCGATCGCTACATTCCGGGGCTGTGCGGCGCTCATTCTCAGGGGAAACTCTGGACGAGCTGAATCGCAATCTGAAGGAGGTTTTGGAATTGCTTCTGGAGGATGGGAAATAGGAAAGTTAGGTTAGGTCCGACTGTTCAGGTCTAATACGGCTTTATAATCTTGAGATCTTTCATCGGGTAGTGCTTAAGATTGCGGGTCACGAGGGTGCCGCCCATCTCCTTTGCCGTGGCGGCGATAATTGCGTCACCGATGGTGACTGAATGGCTTTTGGCGAATTTTTTCAGATATTCTCCCGCCCGGTCGGCGATGGCCATGTCCACGTCAACCGGCGTCAATAGATCAAAGAGGCTCTGGATAGTTTCTTCCTCACCTTTTCTCACTCCCGAGAATATTTCCGTGCGGCTGATGACCGAGATGAAAAGCAGGGAACCGGCATCGATTTCCCGTTGCAGATAATCAAGTGCTTTTTGTTCCTTTCTCAGGTGATCGATCAGAATATCGCTGTCAAGAAGGAGCGATGCGGGCATCAGTCCTTGATCCTTTCAACTCTTGCCTGCCATCCTTTTCTCAGGTTATTTACATAATCCTGACTGTCGGTAATATCGTTTCTGTCTGCCCACAGTCCAAAGCTTTTCCGGAGAATTTTCTTTCCGGATGTTTTATGGACCTTTGTGCGTTGCGACAGCATATCTTGAATGAACTTCTGCTGGGAAGAGGTCAAGCGTTCTATGTTCTTGATGATCTCGATAAATTTCTCTCCCTGGAGTGTGGCGGCATTTTGCATGGCATTACCTCGATGTTCAAATGTAGCGTTATTATGATTCAAGGTCGGTAATTTGTCAATGAGAAAGGGGTGCTTTCCACCCAGACCCTTTCTCCGGCTGTCATGCCGCCATCCTCATCCCCCGCGCCGCTCACCCTGGCGGTTACCGTCGCCCTATGAGGTCATACTGCGCATCACCACATAGGGGCTTTCCGTACCCGCTCCTTTCCGCCCCTGAGGCTGCCGAGTCCTGGCTTTTTCCCGATGTATAAGGTACGCCCGTTCGTCCCTGCCGCCTGACGGCGACAGGAGGCTCCGGGCTGTCATTCCTTGCCTTCACCTTGTCTTCCGTTGACTTTTCTTTCTGTCGCCTCCGGGGCGTCGCAGACGACCGCTTCGCTGCGACTGCTTTGCCCCTCCGGCTTATCGAACTTTCTCTTTCTTTTCGCGCCCGGTCTGGGCAGCCTTCGCTCCGCTCAGACTGCCCAGACCGGGCGTTATCGCAGGCGGGAGCCGTGACCCGCCCGCTTATTATGCTGGTGCTCCGGGACACGGCAGACACGAGCTGCGCTGTGACTGCCGTGTCCCTCCGGTCTTTCTTCTTACTATCCCCGCTGTCCGGCGCCCTCGCTTTCCTCGGACGCCGGACAGCGGGGATTTCCTGAGCGATGTTGCCCGACAGTCGCCTGTCACCTCCTTCGTCAGAGACAGGCGACTGCGGGCGTTTCTTTCGCTCTATCCTCGTAGGAGGAGCGACACATGCGTGACGCCCCTCCTACGAGAAAGTCTTCATGGCTTATGATCATTTCTTATCCCAATATCAGGTTGTAATAATAAGAGGGCTTGCGAATGTCTGAAAAAGGGTACGGTGGCAATGAGACGCAGATCGCGTTCCAAATCTGGTTAGTATGATTATGTTTTTTTTGTGATCTTACGTCCCGCCTGCTTGATCATTGGTCGGGTTTTTTTTGTCGGAGAGATTGCTTGTTGGCCTTCAGAGGCTTTTTGTCCCACGGTATTTTTTCTTTTTCGGGGTGTTTTTAGGTTGGATATCGGATTCGGTACGTGGGATGTTTCTCCTGCGGACTTCTTGAACCTCAGATCAAAAAACTGATGTTTAAAGACTTCCAGTGATGCTTCATAGATTTTCTGCTGATAGTCCGGGGGACAAAAAACATGCCCTCGCCATTTATGCTTTTGATAGAGCTCACTCCAATAATGTATGGGGAATAGCTCGCTTACTTTGCGGAGAGGCCCCGATGCCGTTCGCACAAAGGTTCTGTCAGCTTCGCCAAAGGATGGATCTGAGGGTAGGTCTACCCATACGTCTCGGAAATCAAGCTTTCCTTCAAGATGAGCAGCCTGTATAATTAATTTTGCCAGCTCTCGCTTTGCCTGGTAAATGCTTGATCCTCGTTGATTTAGCTTTCGCAATTGTATAAACCCTGCGCCGCAATCCTCACCCACTGTATCATTGCTGATGGTCAGCGCCCTGACAAGCAGACGTCGATATCTGATGTCATGGAGTTTTTTATGCAAATAGTCGTCCTGCTTGCGTTGCAATGCCTCGGCAAAAAACACCTCATCGGTTAGCCATAGATAATCGGTTGATCGATTAAGATCGAGTCTGCGTCCAGAGGCATTGAAGTAGACGGCCTTGGGCCGTTCCTTTGCTTCTTCAATGATCGACTGGAACATTTTTTCGGCAGCCCGGACCTTGGGATGTTGATAGACAATGGAAAAAAGATTAATTTTACTGAACAGAATTTGTTCAAGAGGCGCAACGCTTGCCTGGTGAAGGGTTAGAACGTGCTCTCCTGTTTCTGTCTTGGAGACCATACAAGAGGACCATAGTCTATCGAGATCGAGTCCGACAGGGATGCCGCTGTAATGAGCATCGCGAAAAATGTAGTCCAGCTTGTCTGCATCAAAAGGTCCATTGATGACCTGTGTTTCGTAATGCTTTTTCTTGTCTCCGCCTGCGGGTTCCCCAATAATTGAAGCGGCAGCCTTATCAATATCCAGTTCGATCTTGTAATGTTCTTCGATCTCGGAAATATAATTTTTAACCGGTTCGGACTTCATGATAAGCGCACTAAATGCCTCGTGTGCATGGCATTTAGGGGATTCACCCATTTCAATAAACGCTGTCATGTCAGGGCATGATTCGTAGAGGTCTTCACTGATGTGGCTGAAACATGAATGACCGCAATCGTGGAAAAGTGCAGCCAAACGGAGATTCCGTATTGTGCTTGGTTCAAATTTTTGTTTATCAGTGGGATACTGTTTATTTACCGCATCAATCAACTTCTGGGTTTGCTGGAGCACACCGAGAGTGTGTTCAAATCTCGTGTGGCTGCAACCTGGGAAAACATATGAAACGAGGGAGGTCTGGTGTATTTGACGAAGACGCTGGAAAAGTGGGAGGTCCAACAAGGCAACCTCCCAAGGTTCAAGTTTGATTGTTCCCCAGAGGGGATCATGGATTATCTTTGAGCCATCGGGGAATTTCCTTCGGTAGCGCCTGTTTCCGACAAATTCCTGAGCAAACTCATCGATGCCTTTTTTGAAATCTATGAGAGGCGTGGTTTTATCCAGCGTCATTTAGCTACTTACACCAGTTTAGCGATGTCGGCAGCAACGGTTTCAATTTTGGCTTCGTTGATTCCTGCTGCATGCAGGATCTTCTTGGAAGATTTTTTATAACTTTGCACCAGGGGATCTTCAAAAAGATAGTATCTCGGAGTCAAATTCTGCCGGGATATAAGGCCAGTGGCATCTAAGTTTGACAGGGCTTGATCGAGTTGCTTGCTCTCAGGGAATAGTTCTCTTTGTCTGAAAGAAAAAGATGCCATCACATCTGGGTGCTTCTCACTTACTGTGTGGAAAGCGCGATGCAGCGTTTCTCTGTCGGCAGTCAGTTTGGGCGCATTGTGTTTTTTCATATAATAGAAAATTCCAACAACAACATCTTCTGCCGTCATGGGCATCAGCATGTTCATACCCCCCTTTCAGTTAGCCTTGTTATGATGTTTGGAAATAACCTTTGCAGCTTGTACGCTAAAGTTAATTGAAATTCAAAACATATTTTATGAATCTGCCGACCAGTGGAAAGCAATATAATTAAAATTGATTCTTGAGTCAAATTATTTATGGTGGCCTTACCCCGCGTTGTTTGGTCCCTTATCAGATGGTTTTTTTCTTTGCCACGATGTGCTTCATCAGGCCCCCGTCCCGGATGAGTTCCTGCATGAAGGGTGGGATCGGCGCCACGGTCAGCGGTTCGCCGGCGCCGCCACTGATGGTGATCGTTCCCGTATCAGTGTCAACCTCGATTTCCTGTCCTTCGCTGATCAGGTCCCAAAGATCATTCGATTCAAAGATGGGCAGGCCCATATTGAAGGCATTCCGGTAGAAAATCCGGGCGAAGTTCTTGGCGATGACACAGGAGATCCCCGCAGCCTTGATGGCGATGGGTGCATGTTCGCGGGATGAGCCGCAACCAAAGTTTTCTCCGGCTACAATGATATCGCCACGGATCATCTTTTTCATGAAATCAGGGTCCGCGTCCTCCATGCAATGGGCGGCCAGAACCTCTGGATCTGAAGTATTGAGATAACGGGCCGGAATGATCGCGTCCGTATCGATGTTGTTGCCGAATTTCCAAGAGTTTCCTTTGAGTATCATGAAATTATCCTCATTATGTAAGATTACAGTTCGTCCGGCCCGGCGATCCGGCCGGCAACGGCGGAAGCCGCCGCAACGGCCGGATTGGAGAGATACACCTCACTGCCGGGATGGCCCATGCGGCCGACAAAATTCCGGTTCGTCGTGGCAATGCACCGTTCACCTTCCGCCAGGATGCCCATGTGTCCGCCGAGGCAGGCCCCGCAAGTCGGCGGGCTGATGATAGCGTTGGCGTCCATGAATATCTCGAAGAGGCCTTCCTTCAAGGCCTGACGATATATCTCCGGAGTGGCGGGGACGATGATCAAACGAACATCCTGCGCCGCTTTGCGGTTCTTCAGGATCAGGGCCGCAACCCTTAAGTCCTCGATGCGGCCGTTCGTGCACGACCCGATGTAAGACTGATCGATCCTGATATTGCCGACCTGACTGATCCCCTTCACGTGGGAGGGGATATGGGGGAAGGCCACCTGGGGTTCGATCTTTGTCACGTCGATCTCCATGACGGAGGCGTAACCGGCGTCCGGGTCCGATTCATAGAAGGTATAGGAGCGCCGGGCGCGTTTTTCCACGAAAGCCTTGGTGATGTCATCGGGGGCGAAAATGCCGTTTTTCCCGCCCGCCTCGAT
>Ga0172379_10004221_pt1 | contig 21549 bp, 20 predicted proteins | sample GrowelOW334metaG_FD_119756 | JGI IMG/M metagenome (GOLD analysis project Ga0172379, IMG submission 119756) | Groundwater microbial communities from an aquifer near a municipal landfill in Southern Ontario, Canada - Groundwater well OW334 metaG | ecosystem: Environmental > Aquatic > Deep... | reverse complement strand
GGAAGCTTAACAGCTACCTTTGAAATTGGAAGTCCTAACCGAACGTTTACTACTCCATTACAGAGAGATAAGAATCTAATTGCATATTGAGATTTTGATGAAGTATCTGGAGCTCCTATGGATTACTCTGGTAATGGGTACAACGCTACTATCAATGGAGCTGATAGAGTTACAACTATTGGTACTAATCAAGCTATGTACTATGATGCCAGTTCCTCAGATTATATTTTAACTCCTTCTTTTGCTATTCCTAATACAGGGATACTTACTATTGAGGCGTGGATGAAGATAAAAGATTATACAGAGCGCCAAGTAATAGTAAGTGATTATAGCGCGGCTGTTCCCACTGGCTTTATAAGAATATATAGATATTTAAACTCTACATATCTTTATTATGGATATTCTGATGGAACTGCGGCAATATACCCTTCTTTTTCTGATTTTTTTCTAAATTTAGATGATCAATGAATTCATATAGTAACAGTTTGTGATTATGCCAATAAAACATTAAAAGTTTATAGGAACGGAGTTCAATATGGTCCCGAAAAAACTCTTACTGGTACCCCCGTATTTCCATTAGCTGACAAAGTAAAATACATTGGTTCATATGGTAGTAGCATGTATAAACTCACCGACGGCTCCCTTGATGAAATTAGAATATATAACAGGGGATTGAGTGCTGAAGAAATATCAGCTCAGTATACAAGTACCAGATCTCACTATGACCAGTAAAACATAGCTCTTTTCAGGACTTGCGTTTTGAAAAGAAATGTGATAAAGTAGGTTTAATTAAAACAAAGATACTAACGCTTGAAAATATGACAAAAACAGATACAAAAGCTAAAATAATCACAAAAGTTAAGGTACATGCCAAAGATACTGGTTCTCCAGAAGTACAAATTGCCTTACTTCAAAACAATATTGATAGCTTATCAGCTCATCTAAAGAAACATCCAAAGGATGTTGATGCTAAGAGAGGTCTATTGGAAATTGTAGCTAAAAGAAGAAAATTACTTAACTATTTAGAGAAAAAATCAAAGAAGAGATTCAATGCTTTAAATAAGTTGATTAAAGCTTAGGACCAAACAAAGAACATTTTTGTTCTTTTTTTGGTGGTTAATTAAAAAATTAATAAAAATTCTTCAAGTAATAACTAATCATATTTGTTTTATTTAAAAAGACTTTTGACTAAAACAAATATGGTTAATGCTTGGAGGTAAAAAATATATTATGAATTTTAAAGAATTCACATTAGATATTAATGGGACACCATTAACTATCAAACATTCACTATTGGCGAAACAAACCAATGGTTCAGTTTTGGCTAAGTTCGGCAATTCCGAAGTATTGGCAATTTCAGTTATGGGAATCGAAGATAAATTCGAAAAAGATTGTATGCCTTTATCAGTTGATTATGAAGAAAAATATTATGCTACTGGAAAGTTATTGGGTAGCAGATATATGAGAAGAGAATCAAGACCAAGTGAAGGTGCAACTTTAACGAGCAGAATGATTGATAGAACTATTAGACCTTTATTCAATCCTTACTTACGTAGAGAAGTTCAAGTGGCGGTAACTTGCTTAGCTTTCGATGAAGCTAATGATCCAGATATTTTAGCAATGATTAGTGCTTCATTAGCATTAATGATTTCTAATATTCCTTGAAGTGGACCAGTTGGAGCAGTGAGAATTGGCTATAGCGAGAAAACTGGTTTTATTGTAAATCCAACATACATTCAAAGAGAAGACGGCATGGATTTTGAAATGGTACTATCAGGTGTTAAAAACAAAATCAATATGATTGAATTTCAAGGTAGCGAAGTTAGTGAAGAATTAATTTCTCAAGGTTTTGAAATTGGGCAAAAGATTATTAATCAAATTTGTGATTTTCAAACTGAAATTCAAAAAGAAATTGGAAAAGAAAAAGCGGGTTTGAATTTTGTTACGATTGACGAAACTTTTAAGAAAAGAGTTTATGAAATTATGCAAGCAAAACAACAAGAGATTTTGTTTAGCAAAACAATGGACAAATTAACCAAGCAAACCGAAATGACTTTGTTGATCAAAAGTACAACTGAACAATTGAAAGGTGAAGGTTTTGAAGATGAAAAAATCAATACTTTGACTTTGATAATTGAAGAATTAACTAACGACATTTTACATAATGAAATATTAGAAAAAGATAATAGACCAGACGGTAGATCTCTAACAGAAATTAGACCATTGGACGCTATGGTTGATGTAATTACTCGTACTCATGGAAATGCTTTGTTTGTCAGAGGTGATACTCAAACATTATCAGTAGTTACTTTAGGATCGCCACTCGAAACATTATCATTGCAAGGTATGGAAATCGTTGGTGAAAAAAGATATTTCCATCATTACAATTTTCCTCAATGATCAGTAGGAGAAGTAGGCAGATCTAAAGGCCCAGGCAGAAGAGAATTAGGACATGGAGCTTTAGCTGAAAAAGCAATATTACCAATGATTCCTAGTAAAACTGATTTTCCATATACTATCAGAGTTGTATCGGAAGTTTTATCTTCAAATGGTTCAAGCTCTATGGCTTCGACTTGTTCATCGTGTTTGGCTTTAATGGCAGCTGGAGTACCATTGAAAGAAATGGTAGCTGGTATTGCTATGGGAGTCATTATTGATGAAAAGAATGAGAATAATTACAAAATAATAACTGATATTCAAGGACCAGAAGACCATTATGGTGATATGGATTTCAAAGTCGCTGGAACTAAGAATGGTGTAAATGCTTTGCAATTGGATGTCAAAATTAATGGCATTGATGGCGAGCTATTAAAAAAAGCTTTGGTCCAAGCCAAAGAAGCCAGAATGTTTATTCTTGAGAAAATGAAATTAGCTATTAGCAGTCCTAGAAAAGAAATTTCTCAATACGCTCCTAAGATAATTTCTTTTGAAGTTAATCCTGAAAAGATTGGAGAGATTATTGGTTCGGGCGGAAAAACAATAAATAAAATTATTGAAGTTACTGGAACTAAAATTGATATTGAAGAAAAGACAGTTTACATTATGGGTATGGATCTTGAAAAAGTTATGCAAGCCAAAAATATTATTGAAAACTTGATTAAAGAATACCAGGAAGGGGATATTGTTGAAGGAGTTGTTGAAGAATTAAAAGACTTTGGTGCTATTGTATATTTTGATGGCAACAATAGCGGATTACTTCATATCTCGGAAATATCTGATAAAAGAATTAATAAAGTAACTGATGTTTTAAAAGTTGGGGACAAATTAAAACTAAAAGTTATCAGAGTTGAGAATGGAAGAATTTCTTTATCATTACGAGGAATGGTAAAATAGATTAGAAAAAACCAGCTGATTAATTTCAGCTGGTTTTTTGATTTTAAATTAAATTAATAAATTTCATTCAAGTTTCAAAATCAATGTCTTCAGAACGGGATTTTAAATTAATATTTAATTTTTTAAAAATATTTTCAAAATCAATATCTTTTGAATAATAGTGTTTTAAGTTGGAGATGGCCATTTTTCTAGGTTGTTGGAAACTAGCGTTGATTACTTTTTCATACTTTTTAATGAAATTAGGGTCATAATTATTAGGTTTTTGATCTAAACAAATAATAGCTGAGTCTACTTTGGGTTTAGGCGAGAAGTTTTCTTTTTTGACAGTTAGAATATATTTGGCTTCAAAAAAAAGATTGACAAACATAGCTAGTTTATTGTTTTTCGAATTCTTTAAAGTAATTCTTTCAGCTAATTCTTTTTGGACCATGAGAATAACTTTTTCTGGTTTAGGAGAATTATCAAAAATCATTCGGAGAAGAAAAGAAGAAAGATAGTAGGGAATATTGGCAACAATTTTAAATTGACTCTTGTTTTCTTTCAAAAAAAGAGTATAATATTCTCGGATATCAGCAATGATAATTTTGAGATTTGAAAAGTCTTTGAATTTATCTTTGAGAAGATCGTTCATTCGCTCGTCTTTCTCGATAGCAATGACTTGAGCTTTAGTTTGCAATAGTTTTTCAGTCAGATTACCAGTACCAGGACCGATCTCCAAAATGATATCAAGCTCTTTAATATCAGCAACTTGAATAATTTTGCTTAAGGCAGTTTGAGAGTTTAAGAAGTTCTGACCGAGTGATTTTTTAGCTTTGATTGTTTTCATATTGACCCTTTGATATTTTTTAAAAAATAGTGTATACTATAGGTAATTAAATACATATTATGTTCTACTTCTGATACCTGAATAGCTATAGATATTATAGCAAATTAATCAAAAGAATACAAAGTTTATTAAAGCCAGTTAGCAAATTGGTGGGGTTTACGTTAGGGAAAATAGATAGTAAAGTCGAATGACAAGCTATTGGAGAACGAGTGTATAGGAAATGTAAAACTAATTCCAATGTTATTGCTTTAGTGGTGTTTTTATTCTTAGCCTTAAATTTATCAATGCTATTAAATGGCGTTTCGAATATTTCTTATTCAAGCTTGTTAGCTGATTCGAATATGATTGTAGAAGCTATGGATTTGCAAGATCCAGTTAGTACGAATGAAACAGTTTCAATAAATGATATAAACATCGATAGTTATGATTATTATCAAAATCTAAATATGGAAGCTAAGCCAGAAAATTTCTTAGACCTGTATTTAGTGGAAGATGAAGCTTTTTTGTTACGAACTGTAGACTTTTCTAATTCAGATGTTGATATTAGCAAGCCGGATCAAATTATTACCTATATTGTAAAACAAGGGGATACATTGGAAAAGATTGCTAAGAATTTTGGAATCAATGTTGAAACTTTAAAAACAGCAAATTCTATAAAGAAATCGGTAATTGCTCCAGGACAGAAATTAATAATTTTACCAATATCTGGTATTTATTATACCGTGAAGAAAGGAGATAGCTTGGGAAAATTAGCAATTAAATACAAAATATCAGCTAGTGTAATTCGAGAATACAATAATTTGGAAGATGATAATTTGAAGATTAATGATAAGATTATTTTACCAGGAGCTAAAGAGCAGATTGTAATTAAAAATTCAAGTTCAGTGCAAAGTGGAACCAAGATAACAGATACAGGAAATGGGGGGTTCTTTATGTATCCAACAGTAGGTTGAAACTGAGGTGAGGCCCATGGTACTGGTGGTTGCGCAGTAGATATTGCTAATACTTGTGGAACACCAATTTATGCTAGTGCTGATGGAACAGTAATTGACGTAAGAACTAGTGGGTATAATGCTGGGTATGGACTCTATATCAAGATTCAGCATAATAACGGTACTTCGACATTATATGCTCATTTAAGCCAACTACTAATTACTAATGGACAATACGTAAGTAAGGGACAGTTGATTGGTAAGATGGGAACAACTGGAAAATCAACTGGGTGTCATTTACACTTTGAGGTAAAGGGTGTGAAAAATCCATTTATTAAAAAATAGTAAAAATTTACTATGTATAAAAAAATAGCCAAAAAATTTGCATTAATAACTTTATTATTTTTAGTAATATTAGGGGGAGTTAGTGCGCCAATTGAATCAACAATACAAGTGGCCCAGGCAGCTCCTTGAAGTGCAGTTTCTCCAAAGAAAACTATGGAAGTTACAGTAGACGGTAACGACGGTACCAAATTGAATTCTTGTCCTACTTGTTTTGTAGCAGTAAAAACTTTGACAATTTGAAATATGTTGACCGCACCACTGGATACAGTGTTATCATTGATTCCAAGAATTTTGGTATTTGTTATAAAATGGTTAGTAATACTTTTGGCAAAACTTTATCAAGGTTTAATGGCGCCAGCACCATCAAGTTTTATAGGACGATTAAATTATTTACCACAAAGACTGGAAACTAAAACTGTAGTAGATACGATCTCAGGAGAGGCAACGACTAAGACTTTTCAAACAAGTTTTGTTTTTTGGTTGTGATCTACGGCTTTATACTATGCAAATATTATGATCACTTTGTTTTTGATTTGAATTGCAATAAATATTATTTTAGAGAAAAAACAATACACTTCATACCAAGCATTGATAAAGCTCCTAGGGGTAGCTTTGTTAGTTAATTTTTCATTAGTGATCTGTACAATGCTAGTAGACTTATCAAATTTTATAGCAGTAATATTTATGTCGGGATTAACAGGAAGTTCGTTTTCGTGTTTGTATGCATGTACTATACACAAAGTTGCAAATATTTTTAATTGCAAATCAACTAGCATGATATTTTCCCAAACAATATCCAATAGTTTAGCACTAATGATTGGCTTTATTTTTGTTGGACAAATACTAGGGTTGATTATGTATGTATTAACCCGAATGATTTATTTATGATTTTTAGTTGGAGTATCGCCAATTGCATTAGTACTATCGGCTATTCCAGAAACAAAGGGAGTGTATAAAAAATGAGCAGAATTATTTCAGGCTAACTTAATAAAGTTACCAATCTTAGCATTTGCTTCTTACTTCATTTTGAATGTGATGATTTACATTTCGAATAACTACATGTTGAATAGCGAAGCTACTGGTGAGAATGCTTGAATTTCAACTTTAGGAGTCGTCTTTATTTTGTTTATATTATCACAAGCATTATTGATGGTAGCCCAGAACTTGGGAGTTGAACAAGTTTCCAAAGCATCAGCTTGAACAAATTCAATGTTAAAGAAAGGATGAGATGCCGTTAGAAAGCCAGTTGGAAGACAATTAAATAGGCAATTTGCAAATTCAAAACCTTTCAAAATTATCTCGGAGAAAGCTAGTAAGAGTCGTTATGCAACTATTGCAAGCTTAGGCAATAAGGCAAAAGATAAGGTTAAAGCAGAACAAACTCAAATTGCAGCTGACATGAAACATCTTTTGGATGGCAAGAACTTTAATGCGCTTGAAAGATTGGCAGATAGCAAAGACATTTTTATAAAAACACAGGCTATGGACTATTTAGCCCAATTAGACAAGAAAGGTGACTACGATGCAGCTGAAGGTAAGATTAAATACACTGAAAACAACGCCAAGATTAATGAAATTAAGAAGGCTGCTAAAGCTAATAAAGTACTGGATGATTCAGCTGCTTATGATTCCCTAAAGAAAGCCTTACCACACTTTAAATATGGAGCTAATCCGTTAGTAGATGGTGCTGATATTGACAAAGCAGTAGGAGAAATCTCTGCTCTTATGAGCGACCCTGAAAAACGAAGAGGAATTAATTTACGTTCAACATTGGAAGTATTGATGAGAAACTCTGGTGATAAATTACCAGAACTGATGCAAAAATTACAATTAGCTATAACCCCAGAACAATTAAATGCCGTTTCGGCATCATTGGGAAATACTCCTTATATAATGCTCATGAACACCTTAGCTAAGGGTATAATAGCAGCTAAGGATATGAATAACGGAACATTAGCATCCGGTCAAGTTGCGGAAAGGTTAGCTACGTATAAAGGTGAAGACCATGCTGACGACATAAAGAATAACCTCGATACTTACGCAGAACAATTAGTAGGTGGTAGTGAATATAACTGATTCGGCAAATACGGCAAGAAACAAAAGAATCAGTTTGATGCGACAGCTAGGGGTCGTGGTTATTTGAAATCATTGATACCAACCAATAATGTTCCTACAAACAATACCCCTAATGCTACTCCTGGAAATCAAAATAACACCCAAACTACTCCACCTCCACAAACAGGTCAGCCAGCAGGAGGAGCTACTACTACAAGCCCAGGAGCTAATACAAGCCAGGGTGGAACCAATACAGCCCCAAAGACAGCGAAATATTTTGAAGTAAGTATGTTAAACATGAATAAACATCTTGACGAAATACGTAATGACATTATGAAAGAAATAGCAAAAAACAAAGCAACGAATATTGGCACTGTTGGTGGTAATCAAGGATTTACAGCCGCACGAATTGCAGATTTAGAAGATTCGATAAAAACATTTAACTCTCGACTTGCTGCAATAAATGACGAGATGAAGAATACTGGTTGAACTAATCAGCAACTTGTTAAGTCCGCTGACGAATTAGCTGATAAGATAAAATCACTAGAACAAATTATATCAGATTTAAAAAATCCTTAAAGATTAATAAATAAAATTGTTTATGCCCCAAGAAATACACATGATAGATATGATAAAAAAATTAACGCCGATAATTCAAGAGGTGATTTTTAGCCAGGAATTGGAGAATTTTATCAGTACAATTTCATCAGCCGCGCAATTAAATGACGATCAAGAAGTGTGACTTCATAGTTATATTACTGATCTTTTAATAGGGAAATTAGATATAGAATCATTTAAAACTAATTTATTTAATATAGTTAACGAAGAACCAAAAGTAAACTTAATTTTTGATTTTCTAAATCAAAAACTCCTATCAAAAATTACAGAAGATTTAATAGAATCTCAAAATATCTATAAAAAAGAACTTCAAAAATTACAAAATTTTAATAGCACTAGTGAAAGCATTCCTGCTATTAAAGGCTCTAATGAAACAATGTCTTCATACATTCAAGAGTTAGCAGCTTCTATAAAGAAAAAAGAAACAATTGAAGAAAAAGTTCTTGATACTACTATTCCCGAAGAAAAACCAATTGAGAAAAAAATTATCATAAATGTAAATGATAATGGCCAAGAAGAGAAAATTGAAACTAAAGAAATTAAAGCTGACCCAATAATATCTGAAATGCCAATAAAAGAAAAAGAAACTGAATCTGAACCAATACCAATAGCCAGTGATATTCCAAGTTTAACGCCCAAAGAATCAATAGTATTAAATATGATGAAGAAGAAAGAAGAACAAAGTAATGGGAAATTAAATGAATACTTCAAAGCTTTGAAAGACAATTTGAGCGTTGGAATCACTGAAGAAAAAGAAAATGTTTTTCAACCACCATTCAAAGCTACAAAGGGAAGAAGTATGCTAGTAGAATCAGAAATGATGAATAATGATACTAATCCGACTGTTGCTCAAGCCCAAACGACCGAGCCTAAAAAAGAGCCAGTGAAATACAATAGTTTTAACTATATCAAAAAACCAACTGATAATACTGTAGCCAAACCCACTGATGAAAAGTTTATAGACTTGGGAGATTTTTAAAGTATTCATTTGATTGATAATTTTTTAGTTTTATGTTACATTATATCTAATTAACTAATTTCATATTATGGATGATTATCAAGTTCCACAATTTATTGAAGATGAATCTCGCTTAGTAGGGCCATTTTCTTTTACTCAAATTTTTATATTAGTTATTGGTGGTGGCATGGCTTTGTTATTCTACAAATTATTAAAAGGTTTTTTAGGGATACCAATTGCAATTATATTAGTATTTTTGACCGCAATTCTTACTTTTACAAAGTTCAATGATATGCCACTATACAAAATGATAGTGCCAATGATAAAACATTTTATACTACCAAAATCCTATCAATGATCCCAACCAAAAGGTGTAGTTGATAAGAGCCTTACAAATAAAACTACTACTGATTTTAATTTCAAAGATATTGAAAAGAAAGCTGATATGAATGCAGTGGATGAATTAACTAAAATATTAGATAAAGGCAATGAATAAAAACAATGTTCAGAAAAACAATTCAAGTACTCAGAATTTAATGCCAATAAATGAAATTCGCAATAATACTATTATTTTAAAAAATAGTTCTTTGAGATCTATTATTGAAGTTGATGGTATCAATATTGATTTAATGGCAAATGAAGACCAAGAAAATGTTTTGAGAACCTGACAATCGTTTTTGAATAATTTGGATTTCTCAATTCAAATATTGATTGTTTCAAGAAAAGCAAATATCGATGAGTATGTTAGCAATGTAGAAGAAAAGACAGCAAACGTTGAAGAAGACTTATTAAAGACTCAGGTGAATGACTATATTACTTTTATTCGTGATTTTACAACTAATAATCAGATTATTGATAAGAAGTATTATGTGGTAGTTCCTTATGATCCTTTTGTAATGAAAAAAAGTGCATTTGGAGGTCAGATAAAAGATATGTTTTTGAATATCTTTAATTTGAATAGGGAAGCTTTTTCACAAGATGTTTTACTAAATGATATGGAATTTCAAAAGAATTATCAGCAATTGATCGTTCGTCAAGATACCGTATTATCACAATTACAAAGAATGGGGTTATCAGCTCAGTTAGTCACAACTAATGACATTGTACCTTTGATACATAATATCTATAATCCAGATACGATTTTAAAACCAACACAAACAAAAGAATTTTAAAAAATTATTATGGCTATTTTTTCATCTAAAAACAAAGACAGTGAAACTGATAGGTTGATTAGTGATAGTCAATCAGGCTATGCGAAAGCTGTAGCGTCATTACGCGATATCATTTCACCATCAGGTTTGGTAGTAAATACTACTTCTTTAAAACTAGGGGGTACTTTTGTACGAACCTTGTTTATTCTGACTTATCCAAGATACTTAAGTCCAGGCTGATTTTCGTCGATTATTAATTTTGATTCAGCGACAAATTTAGCAATCTTTTATCATCCAATTGATAATTCAAGTATTTTGAGACAATTGCGTAAAAAACTAGGTGATGTTGGTGCTCAAATACAATTGGAAGCTGAAAAAGGAGCTCCAAGAAATCCAGCATTAGAAACAGCAATTGAAGATATTGAAAATTTAAGACAAGCGATTGTCCAGGGAACTGAAAAAATGTTTCGAGTTTCAGTATATATTACTATCATGGGGAATAGCGAAAAAGAATTAAATGATATTGAGAATAAAATCAATAGCTTTTTAGAAAGCAAATTAATTTATCCAAAGCCAGCTCATTTTAGACATTTTGAAGGCTATGAATGTACGGTACCAGTATGCTTGGATCGTTTGGGATATGGAACATTATTAAATTCTACTCCAGCATCAACTTTGTTTCCATTTATCTCAGCGAATTTAACACAAAATACTGGAATTATGTATGGTATCAATTTGATAAATAATAGTTTGGTAATTTTTGATAGATTCAATTTAGAAAATGCCAATATGTGTGTGTTCGGAACTTCGGGTAGTGGTAAAAGTTATGCAGTTAAAACCCATGCAATTCGAGAATTAATGATGGGATCAGACATTATGATAATTGATCCAGAAAACGAATACGAATACTTAGCTAAGGCAGTTGGTGGCGAGAGCTACAAAATTGCGGTGGCTTCAAAAGACCATATCAATCCTTTTGATTTGCCAATCATTACAAGTGACGAAACTGTAGGGGAAGTATTTAGAGGCCATATTTTAAATTTGATTGGATTAATCAAAATATTATTGGGAGGGTTAAGCCCAATGGAAGAAGTAGTGATTGACCAAGCAATTACTTTGACTTATGCATCTAGAAATATTAATCCAGAAACTGATACTACAATAGAAAATATGCCGGTATTAGAGGACTTAGTAAATGTTTTAAATACTATGGATGGTGGAGCTAATTTAGCAGCGAAACTATATAAATATACCAAAGGAACTTATGGGGAATTTTTGAATAATCCTACTAATATTAATATTAGAAATAAATTTGTAGTATTTAATATTAATGATTTGGAAGAAGAATTACGACCAATTGCAATGTATATTTTATTGAATTATGTTTGAAATAATGTTAAAAAAGTAATGAAGAGAAGAATTTTAATTATTGAAGAGGCTTGATTATTGATGAAGTTCAAAGAAAGTGCTAATTTTATGTTGAGCTTTGCAAAAAGAGCTAGAAAATATTACTTGGGATTAACAACAATTACTCAAGATTTAGATGACTTTTTGAAATCACCGCAAGGCATTCCAATCATCACGAACTCAAGTATTAAATTGCTATTTAAGCAATCAACAGCTACAATCAATCAATTAACAGAAACTTTACAATTGACAGAAGTAGAAAAGAATTTGCTAACCCAGATTGAGATTGGCTCGGGTTTGTTTTTAGCAGGAGATAAGCATACTTTAATTCAAGTGGTAGCTTCATATACTGAAGATCAATTGATTACTTCGGATCCAGAAAGATTGATGGCTTTAAAAAACCAATAAAAGTTAAGTTATGCCCGCACCTTTAATTGTCGCTGCAGCCAAAGTAGGAGGAAAGACTGTTATGAAAAAAATAGCTGCTAAACAAGTAGCTAAGAAAGCCTCTCAAACTGTTGCTAAAAAAGTAGCCCAAAAGACGGGCGAGAAAATTGGCAGTAAAGCCATACAAAGTGGAGCTAGAAATATTCCAATTAAAAGACCAGGCACAAATATATCTCAATGAGCTGAACAAGGCAATAGTACTTACAACAAATTCAATCGAGCACAAAACGTTAGAAACAATGTAACATCAAATAAGAAAGAAGAAACAGAATCTAACCAAACTAATAAAAATCAAAAAGAAAATTCGGAAAGTTCAACTCAACAAGAAGAAACTCTTGAACAAAAAACTCAAACAAGCGAAACTAATGCCAAGAAAAGAAAAGATGATAACTGATACAAAGCCGCTATGTTCTGTGCAATTTGAAAAGATCTAGTAGAGATTGGTTTAAACTATTTATTGTTGGGTTGGTTGGTGCCGATAGTTAGTTTTTTTCCGACAATAGCGTTATCAGCAATACTCTTTATGTCAGGGAAGAAAAGTACAACCAAAATTGTAATGTTCTTAATCGGATTGTTTATAGACTATTTAATTGTAGGGGTAACAATATTGCCAATTACAACTATAATGGTATTACTAACATTCAAAGCTAATTTTAAAACCATCAAACAAGTCAGTCAAAAGACAGTAGAAAAAATATCAACAACATTTAAAAGTTTTATAAAATTAAAAGAATAAAAATGAAAAACAAATATTCAAAACTTTTATTAGGATTATTGGTAATAACTTTGTTATTCACTGGTATTATTATAGCTCATGCTGAAGGGGAAGTAGGCTATACTTTTCAAGTTGGAATACCTGGCGTAGCTAAAGCTGGAGAGCCGTTGATTATCATGGGACTAGGAACTTTGGTGAATAAAATCATTACTTTAGCTTATAGAATTTCAATGCTATTTGTATTATATAAAATAGTTGAAATTGGGTTTAAGTATATGACAAGTAAAGGCAATGCTGATATCGTAGCAAGCGTATCAAAAGGAATGAAGAATGTTTTGATTGGAGTGTTAATTTTGTTTGGATCATATATCATTTTAAGAACTATCAATCCAGACTTAACAAAATTACCAGAAAATCCAAATTGTCCAGCAGGTACAGCTTTTTGTGATGACAAAACTTCAACAAACAAAACTGAAGTAAAGATTACTTGTCCAGTGAATGCGGTGGATAATCGAACAGCTGAAGACTTAGAAGGAGGGGTTGGTATGGGATCGTCTAATACAACAACAGACAATGGGGTTACGGCTAACGATATTACTGACTATATTAACAAGAATTCTAGTTCGTTTTATAAATCAGGCGACTGAGCTAATGCTCGAAAAGACTTGTTATCGGGAAATACTTCAAACGCTGTTTGAAGCGCTGTAAAAAAACTAGTTGACAATGAAGATAAATGGTTGGATACAGTCAATTGTCGAGCTGACTTAGATTTTGGCCCAGTAAGCACAGGGCATGTAAAAACTGGTGACTATGAGTCATGTCATGATAGTTATGATGCTATTGATTTAGTAGTAAAAGATTCACAAAATAGCTCAACTTCACAAAAGGCAAAAGATTGTATGCAATTAGCTTTGAACTATTTGAAGAGCTATGTTCCCGAAGTTACAGCCTGTAGCGAAATTGAATGTGTACCACCACATGTGCATATCCAAGACAAGAATTGTACTGTAGCTTCTTGTAGAGTTTGTCCATAATATGAATTAAAAAAATCTCCGAAAATTAATTCGGAGATTTTTTTAATTTCGATAGGATATGATTACGCAACGGTTAGGATTATCACCTTCAGAAGCACTAGTTAAATCAGGGTAGAGGGATATTTCATTATGAATTATCTTTCGGTCTCTAGCGGTCATTGGCTCAAGCCGAATTGAAGTTTTGAAAATCATAACTCTTTGAGCGGTTTTTTTAGCTAGGTCTTGAAGTTCGCGTTGGCGATTCAAACGATAGCCATTGATATCAACTTCAACTCTTCAGATTGGACCAGTAGTATTATTGAGATTAGCAATATCGGTTAAAATAGTTTCGAAAGCATCGAGATTAGAACCAAAACGGCCAATAAATAAACTAGCAGTCATTGGAATATTGATAGTGACAAAAAGTTTATGGTCGGATTCAAAAGGTCTAACTTCAATTTCATAACCATAGGTGTTACAATTCTTGAAGAAAACATTGAGAATATTTTTTATAATTTCGATGTTTTGTTCCATAGTTAAGATTTAATAACTTTTTTTCTGATGTATAGTGTTTGAGCAATATTGATTACCGTAAGAATAGTTCAGTAAAGGAAGATAGCACTTTTGAAATTTTTGAAGCTTATGATAAAAATAACCGGGAAGACATAAGTAAAGACTTTCATCATATTCTTTTGAGGATCGCTATCGCTTAAATGTTTGAGAGTTATCATACCATGAAGCACTTGAGTAATAGTAGCGAAAAGAGCTAGAATAAGACTAGGCTTGGTAAGATCAATTAGGTTTAAAAAGGTATAGTTAATTGGAGTCTTGATAAGATTAGCAATTGTTGGGTAAAGAAATTTTACAAAATCAGGACGAACAGCTACAGAAAAAGCACTGAACAAACCAAAGATAACAAAGATTTGAAAGAAAGCGAAAAAGAAAGCAAAACTAGGATTGATTTTATTAGTTTTGTAAACTTCGAGAAGTAAAGCTGTTTGTTGTTGAGGATTGGTTTTGTTCTCAGCTTGAATTTTCTTTAATTCAGGTTGAATCTTTTGCATCTTTTTTTGAAGAATTTCATTTTGGGTGAACAGTGGTCAAAGTAGAAATCTAATAATAGCCGTAGTAAAAATAATGCCTAAACCAAAATCTTTTAATAAATAAAAAGAAAAGAAGAGAATATTGATAATTGGTTTTCAAAAAAAAGTTTGAAACATATATTAGTTATTTAATTTTATTAAAAAGATATTGGCATTCAGATTTAATATCTTCGAAAAGCATATTCTGAATATTAGTTTTGATAACTACGACAAAGTCAAAGCCAATAGGAAGAGAAGGCAAGATATCACGAACAATACTTCTTAAAACTCTTTTAAAATGATTGCGAGTGACGGCTTTTTTAAAAGTCTTAGTAGAAACTACAAAAGTAAATCGAGAATTCTTTAATTCGTTTTTAGCAAAGTTGATAATAACAGCTTTGCCAAAAACACTTTGCTTGTTGCTGAAAACTTTTTTAATATCGGTTTCTTTTTTGAGACGATATTTTAAAGACAGCATAGGGTTAAGCGCTTAATTTAACTCTGCCTTTCATACGACGGCCTTTAACTACTTTTTTGCCAGCAGTAGTTGATTGTCTAGCTAAAAAACCAAACTTTCTAGCTCGTTTAACCTTACTTGGTTGATAAGTTCTTTTTGTTGCCATAATATAGATTTTTAGTATTTAATATTTATATAATAACATATTTTTTTATAGAAAACAAGGGGGAAAATTGATTGACGAATTGATATTTTGAATAGTTATAAATAGCTAATTTTGCTAGTTTTGAGCCAAGAGAAAGGGGAGTTAAAATAGATGGGTATGGCAAACCATTTTAACCCATTTTTGTTATTAACATGTTTTCCACAGATATTGGATTGGGCTGGTTGATTCTTGTTGAAAATTTTTGAAAAAGCAGTTATACTGATATTGACTAGTTGACTTGTAGAAAAATATTAAACTTTGGTTTTATGAATACTGAGGAATTGAAAAAATTATGAAAAGACGTAATGAGTGAAATAGAATTAAATATTTCTAGAGCAAATTTTGTTACTTGATTTAAGAATAGCGCAATAATTGAAAAGACAAAAGATACGGTTACGGTTGCCACTAATTCTAATTTTGCTAAAGAATGATTAGAAAATCGCTATAACAAATATATTAAAAAAGCTTTAGAAAAATTAGCCCCAGAAATTGAAAATGTAATATATAAAGTAGAATCTATTGAAAGTATTCAAAAATTTCAAACAGCTATAGAAGAAGGCAAGAAACCAGAAGTAGTAAAAACTAAAAAACCAGCTGAGCAATCAGAATCTTTAAGTAAAATTGCTCAGGATCCAAATACAAATTTAAATTCAAAATATACTTTTGACAATTTGGTAGTTGGTTCCCATAATGAATTAGCTCATGCAGCAGCTTTGGCGGTATTAGATAATTTAGGTTCAAAGTATAATCCGCTATTTATTTATGGCGGAGTAGGATTAGGCAAGACCCACTTAATGCAAGCATTAGGAAATGCTTTTAGACAAAGTAATAAGAAATTAAATATCTGATATATTAATACTGAGAAATTAGTAAACGATATTATTGGAGCAATTCGAGAACAAACAATTGATACTGTGAAAAAACAATACAAGAAATTGGATATTTTATTAATTGACGATATTCAATTCTTGGCAAACAAAGAAAAAACTCAAGAAGAAGTTTTTCATATCTTCAATACTTTGTATGATGCAAACAAACAAATTGTGTTTACTTCAGATAGGCCACCAAAAGCTATTCCAGGCTTAGAAGAAAGATTGCGATCAAGATTTGAGGGTGGAATGGTAGCTGATATTAGCTTGCCTAACTACGAAACTAGAGTAGCTATTTTGAAAAATAAATTACGAGAGAAAAAGACTAATTTGCCTGATGAAATTATTGACTATATTGCGCAAAATATTACTAATAATGTCAGAGAATTAGAAGGGGCTTTGAATACTTTACTAATTAATTTTGAAGTTAAAAAGATTACCCCAAGTATTGAACTGTCTAAGAAATTATTAGAAGATTTTATTAAAAAACCTAAGAAAATGGTAACACCAAATGATGTTTTAAAGCTAGTATCAGCTTTTTATGATATATCGGTTGATAAAATAAAAGGGGAATCTCGAAGAAAAGATTTGGTAAAAGCCAGACAAATTACTATGTATATCTTACGAGAAGTAGTGAAATTGTCTTATCCAGCAATTGGCGAAGTGTTCAACCATAAAGACCATACAACAGTAATGCATTCATGCAAAAAGATAGAAGAAGAGAAATTAAAAGATAGTGTACTCAATCAAGAGTTAGAATCTATTATTGAAAAGTTGAATTATGATGTGTTTAACTAGTGGAAAAATTATGTAAAAGACTGTGGAAGACTTTAGGGTAAAAGTGTTGAAAATAGTTGTATAATAATTGCCATAAATTAATAATGAACTTGTAGTGAAAAGTTAGAAAGAGTTGTATACTGGTTAGGGTAGAGTTATACAAAAGAAGAATTGGAAAAAAGACAATTAGAGATAGCATAAAATTAGTTATACACTTTTCCACTGAGCTAATAGTAATAAGAATTTATATTTATATTTTAAAAATTAAGAAATACAATTAATAAAAATCTTAAAAAATATTTATGAAATTTACATGTTTAACAACAAACTTAAAAAAAGCAGTTAATGTTTGTGAAAAAATTACTAATAGAAATTTAAGTTTACCAATTTTAAATAATATTTTAATTAAGACAATTAAAAATCAATTGCAATTAGTTTCAACTGATTTAGAAATTGGTTTGAATTATTATGTAGCCGGGGAAGTAAAGGAAGAAGGTAGCATTATTATTCCGGCGAAATTACTATTAGGATTAATTAATAATTTAAAAGAAGAAAAGATTACATTAGAAACAAAGAAAGATAAATTATATATTCAAACTAAGGATTTTGATTTGAATATTCAGGGTTTTGATAGCACGGATTTTCCAATCATTCCTCGAATTGAAAGTGAAGACAGTCTGGAAATTGATGCAAATGAATTATTATCGACTTTAAATCAAGTGATTAAAAGTGCTAATGCTGGATTTAATAAACCAGAATTAAATAGTGTGTATTTTAATGTGGATAATGATGAAATGTTTTTTGTGAGTACTGATAGTTTTCGGTTATCAGAAAAACAGTTAAATAAAAGTGCCTATAAATTTAGTGGCAAGAAAGACGTAAAAATGATAGTACCAATCAAAACTATTCAAGAAGTGATTTTGATTTTACAAAACTTTGATGACGTGAACAACAAAGTCAAGATTTATTTCTCAAACAATCAAGTATTTTTTGATTTTGGAAATGTAAACTTAATTTCTCGTTTGATTGAAGGAGAGTTTCCTAACTACAAGAATATTATTCCAAAGACTTTTCAAACTAAAGTTCAAGTAAATAAAGAAGTTTTGTCAGAATCAATCAAATTGATTAGTTTATTGAGTAGTCAAATTAAGGATTTGAATATCCAGTTTGATAGCAAAAAACAAGAGATGGTACTTAAAGGGGCTGACGTGAATAAAGGTGAAGGAGTTTATCGGTTGAAATGCACTATTGATGGTTATGATGCTAAAATCTGCTTTAATTATAGCTATATTTTAGATGGGTTGGATTGTATTAATAGCGATGAAGTTTTCTTTGGAATTAATGAAGATAGTCCAGCTTTGATAAAATCAACTGGAGATGATAATTTTATCTATGTTTTAATGCCAATTCGAATTTAAAAAATTAAAAGTTAAATATGTTTCAGGGAATAGGAGAAGTGCTCAAGAGACGATTAAAAGAATTGCATATTGATAGTGGTATTAATGAGCAAATTGTTTTAAGTTTAACTGAAGATTTTTTAAAACAAAATGACTTTTTTTTGTGTTTTCCGAAAAGTTTTAAAGGAAATGAATTAATGATTGTTTGTTCAAAGTCGGTTTTGGCAAATGAATTGAATGATCAGAAAAACAAATTAATTGATTTTTTAAAAGAAGAATGTCCAGATGTGAAAGTTAATAAAATTTTAATTAAAACTGGATATTCAAATTAAGATTTAAATATATATTATGATTGACAAATTAAAAGATATTGTTTTAGAATTAGTAAAACAAATACTAAAAGAAAACAATATTGAAAAAGAATTAAATATTGAGGATATTAAAATTGAAAAAACTCAAAATGATGTTTTTGGTGATTTTACTTCGAATATTGTTATGGTGTTGAAAAAGGAAATTAATATTAAAGAAGAATTAATTCAAAAATTAAATCAAAATCAATATATTCTTGATAATATATTAAAACTAGAATACAAAGAGCCTGGTTTTATTAATTTTTTTGTAAAACCAGAGTTTTTAATTAACAATCTAAATGATTTATGTGAGTTCGATAAAAAAATGTTTTTTAAAAAGAATGTTAAAAGCTTTTTAATTGAGCATACTAGTCCAAATACGAATAAACCATTGCATATAGGGCATTTGAGAAATACAGTGTTTGCCATGGCTATTATACGGGTTTTAAAGGCATTAAACTACAAAGTTACGGCTGATTGTTTGTTTAATGATAGAGGTATACATATTTGTAAAGCAATGGTGGGATATTTAAGATATAATAGAAATGATGATACTTTGGTGCCTATAAAGACAATATTAGAAGAATTAAACAATGATCCAAAACAATGATTAGAGAAACCAGAAGATGGATTAGAGGCTGAGTTTGTTGGAAAATGTTATATAAATGGATTAATGAATAACTGGGAGGTAGGAAGAAATTCTAACGAGCCAAGAATCAATAAAGACGAAGAGCTTAAAAAGTTTCAAGCTTATCAAGCCCAATATGCCTTAGATGCGATATGATTACTTAAGGAATGAGAGAGTGGTAATAAGAAAGTTTTGATAGTGTGAGAAACACTAAACAAATGATTCTATACGGGTTTCTATAATACGTTTCAAAGAATAAATAGTTATGCGGATCATTTTTGATATGAAAGTGAGTTTTTTCAAAAAGCTAAAGATTTGGCTCAGGTGGGCTTAGAGAAAGGAGTATTTTTGAAATTAGAAGACGGAGCATTACTAACACAATTAAAAGATTACAAACTAACAGACGATATTGTTCAGAGATCAGATGGTACAGCAATGTATTTTACCCAGGATTTGTATTTGACTAAAATGAAAGTTGAGAAATTTCCAGCGGATTTGTATATCTGAGTAGTTGGTCCTGAGCAAAAACTACATATGCAACAAGTATATGCTGTTTGTGATCAGATGGGAATTGGGAATATTTTTAAATTCAAACATTTAAGTTATGGAGCAGTATGTCAAAAAGACGGAAGCAAAATGAGCTCGCGTACTGGAACGGTTGTGACGATAAACGAATTAATTAAAGAATTAAAAAATACAGTTTTAAGTAAGAAAGATAATGAATACAAGTCATTAGCTGCTTTTTCAATTGAAGAGCAGAATACTATGGCGGAAGTTATTGGGATTGGAGCTATTAAATATGCTATTTTGAGATTAGAAAAAGAACAAGATTTGCATTTTAGTTTTGAAGAAATATTAGATTTGAAAGGGAATGGTAGTCCATATATCCAATATACCTATGCTAGATGCAAATCAATTCTAGAAAAGAGTATGGAAACAAAAGAAGGGGTTGATGTTTTAAAAATTACTGAAGAAGAATTAAATTTATTAAGAAAATTAATTCATTTGAAAGATGTAATTGAAAAAGCCGGAGAGAATTTTGCGCCCCATTTTGTAGCAAACTATATCTACGAACTGGCTAGAGATTTTAGTAGTTTTTATGAGAAAAATAGAATATTAGATGCGGAAGTTAATAAGAGGTTGAAGATTCATTTAACTTTAGCTACTGCGAATGTCTTGAAATTTGGTTTAGAATTACTAGGAATTGATGTTTTGGAGAGATTGTAGCTATATTTGCGAAACTTGAGTTACAAAAAACCATATTTCAAGTTAATGGCTAAAGTTGAGATAAGGAATCTATATTTATCTTAAAAATCATACAATATGAGTATAATTTGTAAAAAATACACTTCAAAATCAGTAAAAGAAACACATAAAATATCAGAAGAATTCTTAAAAGAGATTAGCAAGAAGCATTATGTTAATGCTTTGGTTGCTGTATTGCAAGGTGATTTAGGTAGTGGAAAAACTGAGTTTGTAAAGGGGTTGAAAAAAGAATTAAAAATTGAAAACAATATTTTAAGTCCTACTTTTGTTTTAATGAAAGTATACAATATTTTTAATTTGAAATTTGGTTTTCAAAAAATGTATCATTTTGATTTGTATAGATTGCTAGAAGGAAAAATTAAAGAAAAAAATATTGTTGAAGCATTGGAAACTTTAAATATTTATGATATACTAAACGATAAGAAGAATATTGTTTTTATTGAATGAGGAGAAAGTTTAAAAATGTTAAAAAAATATTCTCCAGTTATAATAGAAATTAAGAATAAAGGAAATGAAGATAGGGAAATATTAATTAAATATATAAATTAAAATTTCATCAATGAAATTACAAATGCAAAAGAAATCCTTCACCCTAGTCGAACTTATGATAGTAATAGCCATCTTAGCAATACTCTCTGCTATTGTAATTTTTGCATTAAACCCAGCCAGGTTATTTGATAACTTCCGGGATTCTAAAAGAGTTACTGATATCCAGAGT
>Ga0172379_10004220_pt1 | contig 21552 bp, 18 predicted proteins | sample GrowelOW334metaG_FD_119756 | JGI IMG/M metagenome (GOLD analysis project Ga0172379, IMG submission 119756) | Groundwater microbial communities from an aquifer near a municipal landfill in Southern Ontario, Canada - Groundwater well OW334 metaG | ecosystem: Environmental > Aquatic > Deep... | reverse complement strand
GACCAGGACGGTGTCAAAGACAGCGTGGATAATTGTCCGGGCGACAAGAATGGCTATACCTTGCCTTGCGACGGTTCTAATGACGGACTGTGCTGTCCGTACGACGATGTTCGCTTTTGTTGCCCTTATTATAATCCTGATATGCCAGATACTGATCCGGGTTTTGATGCCATGATAGCGGCGGTACGGGATAATTGCGGCCACACCAGGACCGGCCAAGCCGATACTGACGGTGATGGTATTGGCAATACTTGCGAAGATTGTCCGAATGACGCCAACCATAATGACGCGGATAACGACGGCTTATGTGGGCAGGAGGATAATTGCTGGATGATTAGTAACCCAGAACAATTGGATAGTGATAATAGCTGTCCGGAGCCGCCATTTTATACCAGCGGCGCTGATCCCCAAACTTACGATCCGGCCTGCGGCGATGTTTGCGATTCTACCTGTCGCGGCCTGGGCGATGATGATTGCCAACAGGTTTGTGAGGGTAATAATAATGTTTGGTTAAATCAGGGCGGGCAGTCTAACTGTTGCGGCGACGATCCGGGTGAAGGCGCGGTGGGGACGATTGAAACCGGTAGCCAGTGCTTTGACGGCATTGACAACAACTGCGACGGCCGGATTGACGAAAGTGTTGACCCGGACAGCGACGGCGCCGGCTCCTGCGACCGGCCGGTGGCGGATTGCAATAATGATCCTGCCAGCCGTCCCGTTAGCGGTTCTGATATCTATCCTGGGGCAACCGAAGATTGTTATAATAATATTGATGATAATTGCAATGGATTACTCGACGCCGCTGATCCGCAGTGCGCTCTTGTTACTTTTTCTCTTTCTGAAGCCATAACCCCGACTACCGATTCTTATTATATTAAATTTACTAAAGATGATGATCCTAATTTTGTCGGTATGGTCGGGGCGCCGCAGGGCGTTTCCTATGGCCTACCCAATGAATTAGTTTGTTTTGGCACTAATACTTCCGGTGTCGTGCCAGCGCCATACCGAGCCTGCTTTGATAAATCCGGGCAAAGACCATTTTCAGATTTTCAAGGGTTTATTTTGCCAGTCGGTAACTATACGGCCGAGATTTATCCAATTGAACCTAGTTCGGCGGTTGGCGATTATAGCCTGACGGCCAGCCAAAATGTTGCCGTTACTGATATTTCTCATCCTAGCTGTGTTAATAATAACTACCTTAATTATGGCGCGGCTGACGGCGGACATTGCCTGCCGTGGAGCCATACCGAGTTTTGGGCCGACGCCTCTGATTGCGCCCTGACTGTCGGGGGGAACCATTATACTGATCCTAACTATTTACAAGCTTGGGGCGTGGATGGAAATGTTTTAACCACGCCAACGAGAGAGCAACAACATTGTTTCAATCTCGCGCCGACTGATAAATATTACACTTTTCGGTTGGATAGCGACCATAGTGTTTTAAACGCGCCTTTACCCGACTTTGAAAATACTTTTGTCGGCGCTGAATATGATTGGCAAGGTGTGGCTTATGGCGAGAACACATTTGTGGCGATTAGCGCTGACAAGGTAATGACTTCAGCTGACGGCGCCACTTGGATTGCCCGTAACGGTGGCGGCATGCAAGATTGGCATAGTGTGGCCTATGGCGGTGGCAAATTTGTGGCCGTAGCCAATAACGGCCACGCTGGCCTTAAAAGGGTGACGATTTCCGATGACGGCATTACTTGGCGGTATGGGATGTCTACCGGAGATCGAGAGGATGATTATCAGAGCATTGCTTATGGCGGTGGCAAATTTGTGGCCGTGGCTAGCGGCACTGGCAATCGAGTTATAACTTCGTCTGATGGCATCGCCTGGACTGCCCACGCTACTCCAAACAACAATGATTGGCAAAGTGTGGCTTATGGCGTTGTCCAGAGCCGCGGCACATTCGTGGCCGTGGCTAATTCCGGCACCGGCCGGATTATGACTTCAACGGATGGCGCCAGTTGGACGGCTTTAAATATCGGCGACGCTTATGATTGGCAGAGTGTGGCTTATGGCGAGGGCAAGTTTGTGGCGGCGGGCACTGATAGCGCGGGCAAATTAGTTGAAGCCTTTTCCGATGGCGCTAGTTGGACAGTCAATGTTTCGGCTAATACCGGCAAAGTGTATGCCTTGGCTTATGGCGGCGGCACATTTGTGGCCGTGGTTGATAGCGCCGCGGGTAAGCAAGTAATAACTTCACCTGATGGCGCTAGTTGGACACCTTCGCCCAACCACACGCTGGATAATGATTGGCGGAGCATTGCTTATGGCGGCGGTAAGTTTGTGGCCGTGGCTAGTTCCGGCGTGGGCAACCGAGTGATGACTTCTTATAATGGCATTGATTGGGAACCCCAAGCCGCGGCGGTTTCGCCTAACCCAGTTTATTGGGATCCGGATGTTTTAATTAAATTTAGGTTTACCGTTACACATTAACGCTAAAATATGGTATTTTTGCCCGCTAACGATCCGATGCAACCGGATAAAAACCGCAAGTTAATCTACGCGATTGTTGCCGTGGCAGTTTTGATTTTAGTGGTTTTTGGTTATATTCTATTGAAGTGGTGGCAGAGGCCGCCTGCCGAACCGCAGGGACAGACGCCGGCAATTAACCAACCAGTTAATGAGGCGCCGGCAGTTAATCAGCCAACCGCCGAAAACCCAGAAGGCAAGCCTTCGGCGGGCGAAGTAACCAAGGTTAAGGGGGAAAATGGCAATTATTTAACTTTGGCCGAAGTAGAGAAAATATTAAGTGAAGCTAAGCCGGTTCTGGGGCCAGACGCGGATAATGACGGCCTGAGCGACAGTGAGGAAAAGTTTTATGGCACAGATAAGAATAACCCCGACACTGACGGCGACGGCTATAAAGACGGGGAAGAGGTGCAAAAAGGCTACAATCCGCTTGGCCCCGGCCGCGACATCAAGATCTTTACTCAATAAATAATAATAATTAATTTTTTAAAATCTATGTTTGATGATGCCAAAAAACCAGACACGGCTGTAAACACCGAAGACATTTTCTCGGAAGTGGATCAGACGCCAGCCACGCCAGTTCGCCAGCCGTTTAACCAACCAGCGGTTCCGCCAGCGCCGGGTATGCCTGAGCCGGGATTTCCCAGTATGGGCGGCGGCCGGCCGTGGCTCAAGATTGTCTTGGTGGTTTTGATAGTTTTGGCAGTGGTGGTTTTGGGGGCGGTAGCCGCGAAATTTTTGTGGCCGACCGGCAATACGCCAGCCATTAATTCCACGCCAACTTTAAACCTGAATAGCGCCATTAACCAAGAGCCGGCGTTGAATTTAAACCAGCCAATTATTAATCAAGATGAAGTAGAGCCTTTAATCAATGAGCCGGTAGCAGCGCCCTTGGACAGCGACAGCGACGGGCTAACCGACGCCGATGAGATAAAATATGGCACCAATCCTTATTTGCCGGACACGGATTTGGACGGTTTGTTTGATAAAGAAGAGATCGAAATTTACAAAACCAATCCGCTCAACGCCGATACTGACGGTGACAGCTACCAAGACGGGGCAGAGGTGAAAGGCGGTTATAACCCGAATGGTCCTGGCCGGCTCTACAGTCCGGCGGCGCCCGCCACTAATTCGAATCAAACCGCTACCCCGAGTTCAAGTTTTACCTGCCCAACTGCCACCGAGACCACCAACTGTATGCCGGTTTTAACTAGCGAACGAGCTATCTTTTGCCAATGGGTCAAAGACAATTGCCCGAATGCTAAAATTGTTTACTAATTATGTTCAATTGGGGCAAGAAAAACACGGCCACGCCCGCGGTTAAGCCAAAACCGGCGGCCAAATTGCGGCCGGAAGAAATCCAGGTGATGCCGCGGCAGTTTTTTGCTACCTCGCATTCAGGGCTTAGTTCTCGCGCCAAAGTGATTATTCTTGTAGTTTTATGTCTAATTTTAATTGGCGCTTTGGTGGTGTTTTTCGCGGTTGACTGGCGAACAGTTAATCAGTTGGCAGTTAATTCCACTCCGGCAGTTAACGAACCGGTGGTTGCTCCGGCAGTAGAAGAAGCGCCGGTGGCGGTTAATGCTAATATTAACGCCGAAGCTTTGCCTGAGGTGAATGCCAATCAGCCGACTACGGAAGTTAAGCCAATCGCTGAAGAAACGCCGACAACCGGCGGCGCGATAACGCCAGTGTCGTCGCCAGTGACGGTTAAGCTAACCAGCGGGCCGGATGCTGATGGCGACGGTCTGACTGACGCCGAAGAAGCGGCGCTGGGCACCAATCCAAACAAGCCCGATACCGACGCCGATGGTTATGTAGACGGCCAAGAGGTGAGGAGCGGTTTCGACCCGTTATTGCCCAATAAGACGCTAAGCGCTTCCAAAGCGGTCCAGAATTATGCCAGTCCGATTTATCATTATAACTTGTTTTATCCCGCCGCCTGGAAGGTACGGGCGATGGATGAAACCGGCGCCCAACTGATTATTCAGCCGCCGGCCGGCAAAGAGTTTCTCGAGGTGATTGTGATTGAGGGCGTTAGCGGCGGCCTTGGCAAGTGGTATCAGACTTATGTTAGCCAGTCGGCCAGCCAGCCGGCGGTCGCTCAGCTTAATAGCTGGCAGATAATCTATAGCGACGATCATTTAACCGCTTATTTAAGTCAGCCGGACCTGAAGCAGGTATTTATTGTTAATTATAATAACGCCGGGCAAGCGGAGTTAAGCTGGCAGACAATTTTTCAGCTGGTGATTAATAGTTTTAAGCTGGCGGCTAGTTAATAAAACGGATGCGAATAGAAATAAACAAACAAGTGCGGTCGCCAATCAGCCCGCGGCTAGTTGAAAAAATCGGCCGGGCGTTTGTTTCGCTGGTTTTGGTTAATTGGCGGGAAGTATCGCTTGGCATAGTGGGGGACAGCGAGATAAAAAAGTTGAATCGCCGTTATCGCCACCATGATCAAGTGACCGATGTTCTCAGTTTTGCCGTCTCGCCTGATAATTTTCCCGCAGCCAGCGTGGTTACCGGCGGTGAGATTATCATTTGTTATCCGCAGGCCGTCCGCCAGGCCAAAGCCGCCGGGCGGCCGATTGCCGAGGAATTCAGTTGGCTTTTAATCCACGGTTTGTTGCATCTGTCCGGTCTGGACCATGAGAAAAGCGCCAAAGAAGCCAAAATTATGGCTCGTTTGGAAGAAAATTTGTTATCTCAGATTTGGCGAAAAAAGGCAAAAAGAGGTATAATTAGGCAAGTTAAAAAAAGCCGATAGTCATCAACAATATGTCTTCCGAAGAATTAATCACTGGCCTGGATGTTGGTTCAGCTACCATTCGTATGGTAGTGGGCCAGCGGTCGGCCGAACAAAAACTTAATATCATTGCCGCCGCCGAGGTGTCGGCTGAAGGTATTAGCAAAGGCACGATTGTTAGTATTGAAGACGCGGTCGCTAGCATTAATAAATGCTTGGAAAAGACCGAAAAAATTGCCGGCGCCGCCATGGAAAAAGCCTGGGTGGGTATTTCCGGCAGTCATATTATTTGTCAGGAATCAAAAGGGGTGGTGGCGATTTCCCGGTCGGACGGCGAGATTACCGAAGAGGATGTGGATCGGGCGATTGAGGCCGCGCGGACCGTAGCGACCCCGTCCAATTACGAGATTTTGCATGTGATTCCACGGTCTTTCAGTATTGACGGCCAGACCAACATCAAAGACCCGGTGGGCATGTCCGGTATTCGCTTGGAGGTAGACACGCAGATTATTCAAGGCCTAGGCTCGCAAATCAAAAATTTGACCAAATGCGTTTATCGCACCGGCCTGGATATTGAGGATTTAGTTTTATCAATTTTGGCGGCGGCGGAAGCGGTGCTGACCAATCGCCAGCGGGAACTTGGTGTGGTTTTGGTTAACATCGGCGCGGCGACCACTTCCTTGATAGTTTTTGAAAACGGCGATGTTTTACATACGGCCGTTTTGCCGATTGGTTCTGACCATATTACTTCGGATATTGCCATTGGCCTGCGGGTTTCAATCGATACCGCCGAGCAAGTGAAGCTGAACTACGGCACAGCCTCAGCCAAAGATATTTTGAAAAAAGAAGAAATTGATTTATTTGACCTCGACCAGACCGTCACTCAAACTGACAGTGTGGTTTCTCGCAAATATGTGGCGGAAATCATTGAGGCGCGGGTGGAAGAAATCTTTGAAAAAATAGACGCCGAGCTGAAAAAAGTTGAACGATCCGGCAGTCTGCCGGCCGGCGTGGTTTTGATCGGCGGCGGCGCCAAGTTGCCCGGCGTGGTGGATCTCGCCAAAAGAAAACTAAAACTGCCGGCTTGCCTGGGTTTTGCCCAAAATCTAACTTCGGCGATTGATAAAGTGCAGGACCTAGGCTTTCTCACGGCTGTGGGTTTGGTCGTCTGGGGTGACCAACTAACTCGCGGCAAAAAACGCGGTTTTTCTTTGTCGCAGTTTAAGAGCGTGGCGGTCGTCGGGGAGAAGATTCGCGGGTGGTTTAAGGGCATCAGCGGCAACTAGATTTATTCCAGTTTTAGGATGTTTATGATATAATATCGGTAGTTATCTGTTACTGTTGATAAATTGAGTAAGATTAGTATTCATCATTATTTTTATGGCTGAGGTCAAGCCCGACATTGAAACTTTTGCCAAGATAAAAGTTTTGGGCATCGGCGGCTCCGGCGGTTCGGCTCTCAACCGGATGATCGCCGCCAAAATTAAAGGCGTGGAATTTATTGCCATCAATACCGATGTGCAAGCGCTTTATTATTGTCAGGCGCAGAAGAAAATCCATATTGGCAAGGCGGTGACCAAGGGCCTCGGCGCCGGCATGGATCCGGATTTGGGCCGGTCGGCGGCGGAAGAAAACCAAAACGAGATCCGCGACGCGGTGCGTGACGCTGATATGATTTTTATCACTTGCGGGCTAGGCGGCGGCACTGGCACGGGCGCGGCGCCGATTGTCGCCGAGATTTGCCGCGATGTTGGGGCGTTGACGGTCGCAGTAGTCACCAAGCCGTTTGCTTTTGAAGGCGCGCAACGGCGGGCGATCGCCGAAAAAGGTTTGGAAGAATTGCAGAGCCGGGTGGACACGATTATCACTATTCCCAATGACCGCCTCCTGCAAATTATTGATAAAAAAACCCTGCTTTTGGACGCTTTTAATATCGTTGACGACATCTTGCGCCAAGGCGTGCAGGGCATTTCCGAGTTGATTACCATTCCGGGTTTGATCAATGTGGACTTTGCCGATGTTAAGGCGATCATGAAAGACAGCGGTTCGGCTTTGATGGGCATTGGCCAGAGTAAAGGCGATAACCGGGCGATTGAAGCCGCTAAATCGGCGGTTGCGTCGCCGCTTTTGGAACTTTCCATGGAAGGCGCCAAGGGCATCTTATTTACCATTTGCGGTTCTAAGAATCTAGCCATGCAAGAGGTGAGTGAGGCGGCGAAGGTGATTACCGCTTCGGCTGACCCGGACGCTAAGATTATCTTTGGCGCGGTGATCAATGAAGACATGGGCGATGACATCAAGATTACGGTGGTGGCGACCGGTTTTGAAAAAGGCCGCAAGCCGTCGGAGGCCATGAATCAGCCGACCGGTTATAAGCCCAGCCGGTTTATTAGCCGGCGCCAAGACGAGGCGGAGGCCGAAGAGAGCGATGACGAAGATGATGTTAAGCCGCGGGTTTTCGGGCGCAAAAAAGTAGAAGATAAGCCGGCAGATGATGAGGAATTGGATATCCCGGCTTTCATCAGAAAAAAAATGAAGTAAATTAGATAGCGGAGTAACGAGGCCTCTGGCCTCGTTGTGTTTTTAGCACAATCTCAGGTTGTGTTTTTTAGTTTATCTTACTAATTTTCTTTTGCCCATCGCCTGCGGCGGGCTTTGCTACTTTCTGTGACCAGAAAGTAGCGCAAAGAGTCCCGGGGTGGCCCCGCATGCGCAGGGGCAGGCAAAAAGCCCGATCTTCGTGGCACCTGGGTTCTTCTCGCCCCGCCTCACCTCGCAGTCGCTACCTTTGGTTCTATTACCCCTATATATCGCTTTGCGGCAACATATATTTACTAGTTAGTAGAAAGGGTCGGTTCGTCTCGGTCCGCCAACTGGCGGACACCCCGGACCCCGATTCTGGTTGGTTTTGTACTTTTGAATAAAAGACACTGTAGAGATGTTCTTAAATAAAAACTTAATTTGTATGAGGATGGTAGTTTGTTTCTGGCTTTTTGCGGTTATTTTTGCTAAGATAAGAGTAATATGGCATTAAAACTCCACAATACTTTAACGCGGCAAAAGGAAGAATTCCGCCCGTTACGGGGCAAAAAGGTCACGATGTATCATTGCGGCCCGACGGTTTATTGGACTCAGCATATCGGTAATCTGCGGGGGATGGTGATGGCTGATTTAGTAGTTCGGACCTTGAAGTATCTGGGCTATAAAGTTAAATTGGCGCGCAATTACACTGATGTTGGCCACCTAACTTCCGACGGTGACGAGGGCGAGGATAAGATGGCAAAGGGCGTTAAGCGGGAAGGCTTGTCGCCGCGCCAAATTGCCAAGAAATATATCAAAATTTTTGAGCATGATTATCGCGCCGTGAATGTTTTGGAGCCGGATTATAAGCCGCGCGCCACCAAGTATATTAAGGAAATGATTAAGTTGGTGCAGGAGTTAATAGCCAAAGATTATGCTTATCCGACTGATTTAGCGATATATTTTGATGTAACTAAGGCGGCTAATTACGGCCAACTTTCCGGCCAAGGGTTAGCTGATAAACTGGAAGGCGCGGGTAAAGGCGAGGTGGAAGACGGGCAAAAAAAACACCCGGCGGATTTTGCTTTATGGTTTTTTAAAGCCGGACGGCACCAAAACGCGCTGCAATTTTGGCCCTCGCCGTTTCAGTCGCCTTTAGTAAGAAGGGGGATTGGTTTTCCTGGCTGGCATATCGAGTGTTCGGCCATGGCGCGGAAACTGCTTGGCAAAACTCTGGACCTGCACATGGGCGGCATTGAACATATTGCTGTCCATCATACTAATGAAATCGCCCAGAGCGAAGCGGCTAATGGCGTCAAATTCGTTAATTATTGGCTCCACAACGAACATTTGTTAGTCAATGACCGCAAGATGGCCAAATCCGAAGGCACGGGCTACAGCTTGGCGGAAGTGGAGGAAAAAGGTTTTGGCCCACTCGCGCTCCGTTTTTTCTTTTTGCAGGCGCATTACCGCGGCAAGCAGAATTTTACTTGGGAAGCGCTCGGCGCGGCCGCGAGCGGACTCCAAAATATTTATAACCAAGTTAGGGAATTGGGCGGTAAAAAGGGCAAAATTAGCATTGAGTTTAAAAATAAGTTCATCGAGAAAATTAGCGACGATTTCAATTTACCGCAGGCTTTAGCCGTAGTTGCCGAGATGTTGAAAGCGGATTTGCCGGCCAAAGATAAGCTGGCGACGATTTTGGATTTTGATAAGGTTTTGGGGCTGGGTTTAGGCAAACTGAAAAAAGAAAAACTAACCATCCCAGCGGCAGTTAAACAGTTGGCTGAAGACAGATTAAAGGCCCGTTTGGTTAAAGATTGGGCTAGATCTGACGAGTTGAGAAAGAAAATCGGGGAGCTGGGTTACACGGTTGAAGACGATAAAGACGGTTATCAGATCAAAAAAAAGTGATAATTTAATAAAGAGACGCGCCGCGGCGCGTCTCTACTAGTGCTAACATGTCAGATGATAAATTTAAGAATAAATATCGGATACCGTCGGCGCGTTTAAAAAATCATGATTATTCCGGGGTTGGTCTATATTCGGTGACCATTTGTGTGAAAGATAGAAAATGTTGCTTGGGGGAGATTAAAGACGACAAGGTGGTTTTATCAGCGATTGGAGAGATAGTTAGAGAAGAATTGCTAAAAACGCCACAAATGCTGCCGAATGTTTTATTGGATACCTGGATAATAATGCCGAATCATATTCATGCCATTTTTGAGATCATGTCTACCGGCGTAGAGACGCGCCGCGGCGCGTCTCCGCAGAATCAATTTGGTCAAATTTTTAGAAATTCCATCCCCGTTATTATTAATCAATTTAAGGGTTCGGTCGTTCGTCGCATAAACCAAAAATACGGCCCCGGCCATTTTGCCTGGCAACCGCGCTATTACGACCATATCATCGCCGATGAAAGGGAATATAACAATGTTGCTCAGTATATTCTGGATAACCCGAGCCAATGGCCGAAAGACGAGAATAACCCAGTAAACTTTAAAAATGCCAAATAAACTGTTTAAAAGTCAGCCGCTTCTCGCTCTCGCGCCGATGGCCGGAATTACGGACTCGGCGTTTCGTTTGTTGTGCCGCGAATCGGGCGCTGATTTGGTGTACTCGGAAATGGTTTCGGCTGACGGGCTGGTTTATGGCAAAAAAAGTTGGGAATTGGTTAAATTCAGTTCACGGGAAAGGCCAATTGTCATTCAACTTTTTGGCAAGAAGCCGGACAAATTCGCCGCCGCGGCCGCGATGATTGTCCGGAAAATCAAGCCCGAGGCGATTGACATCAATATGGGTTGTCCGGCCAAAAAAGTCGTGCGCTCCGGCCACGGTGTTGTCCTGATGCAAGACCCGGCGCTCGCTTGCCAGATTGTCCAAGCCGTCAAAAAGGCGGTTGGCGATAAATGTTTAGTCTCGGTCAAAACACGCCTCGGCTTTAGCAACAAAAAAGAGATTTTATCGTTCGCGCCCAAACTGGAAAAGGCCGGTATGGATTTTCTCTGCCTGCACGGCCGGACTTACCCCCAAGGATTCAGCGGCGAGGTTGATTTACTGATGATTAAAAAAGTTAAAGATTTGCTTAAAATTCCGGTTCTCGCGAACGGCGGAGTGAAAACGCCGGAACAAGCCGCGGCGATGTTAAAAGTGACCGGCGCGGACGGGCTGGCGCTCGGCTTGGGAACTTTGGGCCGGCCGTGGTTATTTCAAGAAATCAAAGAATTTTTAAATACGGGCGCTTACCGCGAACTAACTTGGTCGGAGATTAAAAAAGTAATGATGCGCCAGGCTAAACTCGCTTATCAGCAAAAGGGGAGTTTCGGCCTAGTGGAACTGCGAAAGCACTTGTGTTGGTACACTAAGGGCCATGCGGGCGCCGCCGAGTGGCGGGCGCGGCTAGTACGAGTGGAAACGCTCCGGGATATCCAAAAGATTTTAAAAGAGATATAGTTTAATTAATAGTTTTGGTTATTTATAATCATTTGTCGGTAATTCATATTAATCGTGTTATTTATCCGGCTGGAAGCGATGCGAATACTACGAATTACATGCGAATGATGCGAATAATAAGGCAATCAATTAACATAAGCGGTTTATAAAACAACCATTTAACCAGGGCTCAAGTTGGCAGGAGGGCAAACATGAGTGAGGCAAATGGTTCTGGTAAGTGCCAGGTTTGCGGTTTTGATTTCAGAGTCGTGATTAGCGATTCGGAAGAAGCCAAACGGCTGGCGGAAGTGTGCCGGCGCGGCCGGCCGGTTCTTAAAGAACCGCGATTGGCGGTTGGTTTGTGGGTTTGGGCGACATTACCGAGCCAGAATGGCAACGGCATCCAGCCAGCGGTGGTCGGCCGGATCCGGGAGGTTATTTGGCTGAACGCGTTCACTGCGGTTTATCCCGAACGGCCGCATGCCATTGTGTATGCCGTTGAACTGTCCGACGGCCAAATAGTCAGGCTGCCCGATCGGTTAAAAGTCATCAGCATCCATCCAAGATCTTTGCAGGTAACATAAAAGGCGGCATTTCATCAATGGCCGCCTTGTTTTTTTAAAAAAGAGAATCAAGAATTAAGAATCATGAATCAAGAAGCCCTTTTTATTCTCTTATTCTTAATTCTAGTTCTGATTTCTTAATAACTACTTGGTATATGGTATATCGTATATGGTATGTGGCTGCTAAGTTTACTTGGTTCTTTAGAGATTAACTTGGTATTAAACCCTCTTGATTCATGATTCTAGCTTCATGATTCTCCTTCCTACCACCACCGTTTCTTCTTGAAAATTAGAATTAAAACTCCCGCCACCACCGCCATCAGCGCGATAATCAGCCAAAAATCCGCTGGCTGGCCAACGAGGGGGTGATAGACCGTATTCATGCCAAAGATGAAGGCGAGGAGGTTAATTGGCATGAAAATCACCGAAATAATGGTCAGGGTTTTGATAATCTGGCTTAGCTGATAAGAGGCGAGCGAAGCGTGAGTTTCATACAGGGCGTTAACCGTGTTTTGGCAGTTTTCCAGTGTGTCCCAGATTTCTTTTGATTGTTCCACCAGATTTTTAAAGCGGAGTTCCAGCTTCTGGCCCGGCAAAAGGCGGTCGCCCGCTTCCATCAACCGGTAGATCAGGTTTTTATGGGTTTGCATCGCCTGGCGGAAATTAACGATATTTTTTTTGATCAGGGCAATCTCCCGGATTAATTTTGGCCCTGGGGCGGTGAAGATCTGGCTTTCAATCTGGTTAACATCGTTATTGAGATGGGCGAGCATGGGGAAACAGTATTCGGTCAAGCGGTTGAGGAGTTCATAAAGCAAAGCCGCCGGGCCGCCGCTGAGCAGGTGGGCAAACATTTCCGTGTCCTTTTGGCAAAGGGCAAAAAAGTCGCGAAGGGGCGGCAATTGGCTGTCGTGGCAGGTGACGAGAAAATTTTGGCCGATAAAAAAGTCCACTTCCACGGCTTTAATCTCCCGGGTGGGGCGGTTATAAATCGGGAAAAGCAAGGTTAAAAACAAGTAATCGCGCCGTTCCAGGAGTTTGGGCCGGTTGTTGGGCGGCAGGCAGTCTTTGAGGTCGAGCGGGTCAAAATCAAAGTTTTTCTTCAGCCAGTTGATCTCGCAGAGTGTATTCTGGGTGGCATTAACCCACTGGTAGTTGTTTTCGCGCAAGAGATGGATGTGTTTGGGTTGAGGCATATTTTTGTTTTAAAATTATTCAATCCTATTTTTTTCCGTCCCATTCTGATAAAAATTCATTTAAAAAGTTTTTCATAAAGATTACCCTCCGTTTGGCTATATATTTTGCAGTCTTTGTATACATTTTTGAGTCAAGTAGTAATAGTTTCTCATAAAAATGATTAACCATCGTTTTACTCCCACCAATAAAAGTCGGGTTGGGCCTAATGTCGGGATCATGAATTGGCCTATTTTTGCTGACGCAGTATTGAACCGTTCGAATTACGCCAATAGCTCCAACTGCGTCCATGGCATCACAATCAGCAATTATTTTTGCTTCTATAGTTTTAGGTTCTCCAATTTCGTCAGACCAAGAATGGGTTAATATGCAATCGGCAATGGGGTCAAGTATTTTAGGTGTAAGTTTAAATTGTTTGAGAAATGTTTTTGCAACCGAAGCACAAGATTTGGTATGGGTAAATGCTGGACCGTGCTCGCCAATGTCATGCAATAAAGCGGCAAGTTGCACTATAAACACATTAGCCTTTTCCTTTTTAGCTATCTTTTCTGCTATTTTAAACACTCTTATAACATGCCAATAATCATGACCCGAATTATCACTAAGTAACTTTTTTTTAATAAAGCTTTTAGTTTTTTGAAGAATTTCTTTTTTATTCATTTGCGTTGTCTTAAGAATATTAACTGTATTGCATGGTTGGTTATTATCAGATTTTGTGATATTGGTTGAAATTATTATAACATATTTATGCCGGCCGCCGAAATCGGTTTTTCTTTTTTGCGGTTTTTTGTTATAATAATGCCAGTTAAATCAAGGATGGTTAACCCTAGAAATTATGCCTTTAGATAAAAATCGGCAGGCAGAGCTGGCGCGGGAGGCGGTTCGGCCGCCAACAGAAACCAAGATTGAGTCAGCGCCAAAGCCGTCAACGGAAATTAGCCAAGAGAATCGGCCGGAGAAGCAGTTTTTGGGCGAGGTCAAGGCTGGTCCGGAAAGGGCGGCCGCGGCGAGTATTGTTAGTCCGGCTCATCCTAACGCTGTCGCTGACCGCGAATCCGAAAAACTTCATGAAATTGAAGAGATTTTGGCCGAAGATTTGGAGGAGATTTACCTCGGTCTTTCGCCCGCCAAAAAAGAAGAGTTTAAACGGGAGGGCGAAAAAGCCGCTTCTTTAATTTTAGTCTTGTTGCGGCAAGTTAAAATTCATACCGCCAAAATTTACCGTTTGATCCGCCGGTGGCTCAAAATTATTCCCGGAGTCAGCCGTTATTTTCTTGCCCAAGAAGCAAAAATCAAAGCCGATCGGTTAGTGGCCGATGAGGAAAGGGAAAGGCAAAGAAGATAATTGCGTTGATAATTTACGGAATTAGGTTTATTGATCTGGCTGTAATGCGATGCGAATGCTACGAATTACATACGAATGCTACAAATTATGCCGATCATTATGTATAATTTTAACTATTTTTACCGTCGTCTTTATTCGTAGATTCGCATGTAATTCGTAGCATTCGCATCGCTTCTTAGCGTCGCTTTTATGGGCCAAACTGATGTTTTTAACCAATTTGACCAAACCCAAAAGTTGGGTGATTTCGGTCAGACCGCCGCGGCGGGCGGGCAGTCTTTGTTAAGCCAGCCAGTGGTGGCCGGGGTTTTGTATTTTATTTTGTTTATCGCGATCGTGGTTGCTGGTTTGGCGCTTTTGCGGTTTTTGTTAATTGCTTTGCGGCGCCGGTTGGCGACTTTTAACCGGGTGGTGTTGCAAGTTCTCCTGCCCAAAGAGTCGGAGGAACAGGCGGAGAAAGAAGAAGCGATCCAGAAAAAAGACATTAAAGAAGTGATCGCCGAGGTAGAGGGGCTCTACGCCGCCTTGATCGGCACGGCGCGGCCGCATAATTGGGGTTATTGGTGGTACGCTTTTCGGCGGTTTTGGACCGGCCACCACAGCCATTTGTCCTTGGAAATGGTGGCTTGGCAGGATAAAATCAAGTTTTATCTGGTCACGCCGAAGCACTTGGCGGAATATGTGGAGAAGCAAATTCACGCCGCTTACCCGGACGCCACGGTGGAAAAAACGAGTGACTATAATATCTTTACGCCTCACGGCGCGGTGGCCGGCAGTTACCTTTGTCCCAGCCGCAGCCAGATTTTGCCGCTCCGGACTTATAAAAAAATGGACTTTGATCCGCTGGAGTCAGTCACCAGCAATCTGTCCAAGTTTGAGGCGGAGGACGGCGTGGCGATTCAACTTCTGGTCCGGCCCGGCAAAAGCAAATGGCGCAGCCAGGGGATTGGCATTGCCAAAAAAATGCACCAAGGTGAGACGCTGGAAAACGCCTTGCGGGGACAAAGCGGTTGGTTGAATTTTATCGGTTGGAGTTTTGGCTTACCTTATAAAGGGTTGAAATTTTTGGCGGACAACATTTTCGTCACCGCGCCGAAACCGGGCGCGGAAAAGCCGGCCGGGGAAATGAGCGAAGGCGATAAAATGCGCCACGCGCCGGTCCGGATACTGAAACGGGAAGAAGAGCTGATTCAGGCGCTGGAAGAAAAATACGCCAAACCCTGTTTTGAAGCCAATCTGCGGCTGGTGGTTTCGGCTAAAACCCCGGAACGGACGACAATACTCCTCCGCAGTGTTATTGGTTCGTTTTCGCAGTTCAGCTCCACTTCCATTAATAATCAGCTCAAAGGGCCGCTCCTTTGGTTCAAGAGCATGTTTATCAATGATTTTATCTGCCGCAACTTCCGGGAGTTTAAAAAATTTATCATTTCCAGCGAAGAATTGGTTAGTTTGTATCATTTCCCGCTGTCTTTCAATGAAACGCCAAATATCGTTTGGCTGCCTTCCCGCCGCGCCGCGCCGCCAGTGGATTTGCCCACCGAAGGCATTATCTTGGGCAAGAGTGTTTATCGCGGGCAAGAGAAATTGGTGCGGCTGCAAAAGGACGACCGCCGGCGCCACACTTATATCATCGGTAAATCCGGCACCGGTAAATCGTTTCTCCTCGCCAATATGGCAATCCAGGACATCCAGGCCGGCGAGGGTGTTTGTATTATCGATCCGCACGGCGATTTGGTGGACGATGTTTTTGAGCGGGTGCCGAAAGAGCGCGCCGACGATGTGATTTTATTTGACCCGGCGGACATTGAGCGGCCGATGGGTTTAAACTTATTAGAATACGATCCGCGCTACCCGGAGCAGAAAACTTTTGTGATCAACGAAATGATCAAGATTTTTGACAAGCTTTATGACCTTAAACAAACCGGCGGGCCGATGTTTGAGCAATACATGCGGAACGCCATGCTTTTGGTCATGGAAGACCCGGAGAGCGGTTCCACTCTAATGGAGATTTCCAAGGTTTTGGTTGATCCGGATTACCGCCGCTACAAAATCAGCAAATGCCAGACGCAAGTGGTTAAAGACTTTTGGGTGAAAGAAGCGGAAAAAGCCGGCGGCGAGGCGGCCCTTGCCAACATGGTGCCTTACATTACTTCCAAATTAACCTCTTTTATTTCCAATGATTTCATGCGGCCGATTATCGGCCAACAGCACAGCGCCATCAACTTCCGCGATGCCATGGACAGCGGCAAAATCCTGCTGGTTAAACTGTCTAAAGGGCGCCTGGGCGACATTAACACCAATTTAGTCGGCATGATGATGGTCGGCAAGATCCTGATGGCCGCCCTTAGCCGGACGGATATGCCGAAAGAAAAGCGCCGAGATTTTTACCTGTATATCGACGAGTTCCAAAACTTTACGACCGACAGCATTGCGGTGATTTTGTCCGAGGCGCGGAAATACATGCTTAACTTGATTATTGCCCACCAGTATATTGGCCAATTGGTGAAGCATGACGACACCACCATCAAGGACGCGGTCTTTGGCAATGTCGGCACGATGATTGCTTTCAAAATCGGCGCCGAAGACGCCGAGCATATCGCCAAGGAGTTTGCCCCGATTGTCAACCAGTTTGACTTGATCAATGTCGAGCGCTTCAACGCCTACATCAAACTCTTGATCAACAACCAAGCCTCGCGGCCGTTTAACCTCCAGACTCTGATTTTGCCGCCGGGCAACCCGGAATTATCCCAAAAAATCAAAGAACTCTCGCGCCTCAAATACGGCCACGACCGGGCAAGCGTGGAGCGGGAGATTATTGAACGGAGCCGCTCGGCCGAGTTTTCTTTGGGTAAAGTTGACAAAGAGGCGAAAATCTAGCTATAATTAGCTATAAAAATCAAAACAATACCAAAACCAAATGACCAGTAAAAAACAAAAAGACGACGATTTTTTGGAATTTGCCGAGGAGGTTCCCGGAGAAGATCAGTTGGCAGGCCAAAAATTAGCGGTCGTTAAAAAGATACTTTTGCAATTGCGCTCTAACCTCGACAAGGCGTTAAGGCTTTTGGATGAAGCCGGACCGGGGAACGCGACGCTGGTTTTGGAGAAACTGGAAGAAATCAAAAACGGCGCTTTTAACGAGCAGGAAGTGTTAAATAACGCGCAAGTGGTCGAAGGGGTTTTCGACGGCCAGAAAATGGTGGGCGCCGATGGCCGGGAATATCAAGTGCCGCCGAACTACGCTTCCAAGTCAAAGTTGGTGGAGGGCGATATTCTGAAACTGACGATTGATAACCGCGGCAATTTCATTTACAAACAAATCAGCCCGATTGAACGATCGCGGGTCAAAGCCAAACTTTTCCAAGACGCCGAGACGCGGCAGTACTTTGCCACCGCCGGCAGTAAGCGTTGGAAACTCTTGACCGCGGCGGTGACTTATTTCAAAGGCAGTCCGGATGACGAAGTGATAATCCTGATTCCGCAGAAAAGCAAGTCGGCCTGGGCGGCAGTTGAAAATATAGTGAAATAGTTTTGGCCTCCCATGTCGTCGCTGTTTACTGTTAAAATCAACAATCGTGGTTAAAAGTTCAAAACCCAAAGTTCAAAGTTCAAATCAAGTTCAAATGCCAAAAGGTGGCTTCACGGTTAGCCAAGAATAGCATTTGATATTTGAACTTGATTTGAACTTTGGGTTTTGAACTTTGAACTTTTGGCCGTGTTTATTGGTTTAAATGGCTATTATGTAATTTTTTATGGTTCGTAAGCCGATATATCAAATAGTATTTCTGGGCCCTCAGGGTTCGGGCAAAGGCACGCAAGCCGAAAAGCTGGCGGCCGATTTTAAAATTCCGGTGATTGCCACCGGCCAGATTTACCGTGATGAAGCCAAAAAGAAAACCGTTTTGGGCGACAAAGTTGCCAGTTGCGTTAACCAGGGCAAACTGGTGCCGGACGATATTACTAACGATTTGATTATTCGGCGCCTCGGCAAAAAAGATTGCCGCCGCGGCTTTATTCTCGATGGTTATCCGCGGACTTTGGCGCAGGCCGAGGCCTTGGCGGCGATTACTTCTTTAACCCAGGCGATTTCGATTGATCTGCCTGACCGCGAGGCGATTGCGCGGATTGCCGGCCGGCTGATTTGCAATGAATGCGGCGCTACTTATCACTTGAAAGCCAATCCGCCGCAGGAGCCAGGTATTTGCGATAAGTGCGGCGCGGCGCTGTTAGCGCGCAAAGACGACCAAGCCGAAGCGGCTTTACGCCAGCGGTTGGCGATTTATCATGAGCAGATTGACCCGATTGTTAAATTTTATGAAAATCAGGGGATTTTGTGCCGAATTGACGGCCGACAGAGCATTGACGAGGTTTATCGGGCAGTGAAGAAAGTCTTTTAAGTATTCAGGGAACAGTATTCGGGGATCAGGGAGGGGTTCAAATTCACCGTTCATGGATATAATCCCCTGAATACTCTTTAATTTATGATTACTACCAAAACCGAGGAAGATATCAAAAAACTGGCTTACAGCGGCCGGTTGCTGGGTAAAATTTTAAAGCAACTGGTCAAGGCGGCCAAGCCCGGTGTTAGCACGCAGGAGTTGGACATGATGGCCGAAGATTTAATCCGGCGCGCCGGCGGCCGGCCGGCTTTCAAAGGTTATCAGGGCAGTCGCAACGATCCGCCGTTTCCTTCCACTATTTGCGCTTCCGTCAATAACGAACTGGTCCACGCGCCGGCTTCGGCGCGGCGGTTGAAAGACGGCGATATTCTTAGTATTGATATTGGTATGAATTACGAAGATTTATACACGGATATGGCGACCACCGCGCCGATTGGCCATATTCCGAGCGAGATTAAAAGGCTTTTGCGGGTGACGGAAAAGTCTTTGACTCTCGGGATTAAACAAGTCAAACCCGGAAACTTCGTCCACGATATTTCTCGCGCGGTCCAGACTTATGTTGAGGGGCAGGGGATGGCGGTGGTCAAAGATTTATTCGGCCATGGCGTCGGCTACGCCGTCCACGAAGATCCGCGGATTCCCAATTTCTTGGCCGAGAACCAGCCGCGGGTGGAGTTGCGGCCCGGCATGGTGATTGCGATTGAACCAATGGTCAGCCTGGGCACAGACAAGATTGCCACACTGGACGACGAATGGACGGTAGTGACGGCCGACGGCAAGCTTTGCGCTCATTTTGAACACACGGTGGCGGTCACGGCGAAAGGACATCTCATACTTACTAAATGATTATAGGAGATTTGATGAACGGAAGGGTTTAATAGGTTGATAGGTTGTTAAGTCGTTAGGTGGTTATGGCGCCGCCTGCGGCGGCGCAAACCTAACAACTTAACGACCTATCAACCTAACCACTATTCTTATGTCCAAAATCCTCGGCATCGACTACGGCAGTAAAAGGATCGGCCTGGCGCTCGGCGACGAAGAAAGCCGTCTCGCTCTGCCTTTTGATGTCGTCGATAACCAGCGGGGGATGATTGGCGAATTGCGGCGGATTATTGAAGGCGAAAAAATTTACCGGCTGGTGGTCGGGTTGCCGCTTAACATGTCCGGCGGCGAGACCCAAAAAACCGCTGAAGTCCGGCAGTTTATTGAGCTACTCGAACAAAATTTTAATCTGGCGGTGATTACCGAGGATGAACGGTTGACTTCCAAGGCGGCCGACAGCCTTTTCCGTTCTTACCGGCAAAAATACGACCGCGACGCCATCGCCGCGATGGTGATTTTGCAGGGGTATTTGGATAAGATTAAGTAGTTAGGAGGTTAGGTAGATAGGTAGTTATGACGCCGCCTGCGGCGGCGTTAACCTAACCTCCTAACCTCTTAACTACCTAACTACTGCCATGGAATACTTCACCCAAGCCATTGTCCTCAGTAAAACCGGCGTTCGGGAATACGACCGCCTTTTTTGTCTTTACACCAAACATTTGGGCAAAACCACGGTCCTCGCTCGCGGCGCTCGGCGGCCGGGCAGCAAGATGGCCGGGCACCTAGAACCGTTTGGTTTATTAGCGGTAAAGATCGCGATTGGCCGGGGTCAGCCGCTCCTCGCTAATGTGGAAACCTTAAAGCGCTATCAAAACATTCTTAAAAATCTCGAGCTGATTAAATTAGCGCGCCATTCAACCGCTTTAGTCGACCGGCTGGTTAAAGAGGGGAGTTGCGATTTGGGGATTTTACAGCTTCTGAACCAAATTCTGGAGCTTCTAAATTCGCCGGCCGCTAGCCTGCCGACCAAAGTTTTTCTAGTCCAAGTTTTTCAGCTTCAACTTCTAGGCCACCTCGGTTACCGGCCGGAGCTCGGGCAGTGTTTAGTCTGCCGGCAGAAGCTTCAGCCCGCAGGCAACTTCTTTGATCCGTTAAAAGGCGGCGTTGTCTGCCCGGCTTGCCAAGCGAAAGTTGTTGATTTACATCAGGCCAGAGTCATTAGCGCGCCGGAAATCAAACTTTTGCGGTTGGCTCTCGGCGAGAAGCTGTCATTTTTTGCCGGCAAGCGGGTGGCGGCGGAGTTAGCCACCAGTGTTGGCGCGATCATTGATTCTTTTGTCCGAGTGGTGAGTGAGAAGTAAACTTGACTTTTTATGCCATTATGCTATACTAACATTATGAAAACTTACCAAGCCGTGAATAATAATAACAATAATAACCAGCTACGGGGCTGAGAGGTTTTCTATTAATAAAAACCTAAGGCCCCGTGAAAGCGGGGCTTCTTTGAATTTTACGGACTTCTCAAGTTCGCCGCAGGCGAACGCCGAGAAGGCCAGAGTAAAATTCATCCGCCGAATCCAGCTGCAGAACCCTGCGGCTGGAGAAGGCGGATAGTTGTTTGCTAGGCTCTGGGGTAGTTTAATGGTAAAACGCCTGGCTGCCTGCCCGCAATGCTCTGCGCTCTGGGATAGTTCAGTGGTAGAACGCCTGGCTGTTAACCAGGATGTCGCAGGTTCGAATCCTGCTCCCAGAGCATAGCGCAGGCAGGCGGGCGTTCGATTCCTCCCCCCAGAGCTTAATAGATAATACTTGGCCGCTTAATCTTTACTCTAAATTAAGATAATGGTAATATATAGGTATATGCCATGGAAACTTCCGATCCCATCAAAAATAAAAAGGATTGAGACAAAGGATAAAAAAGAAGCGGCTAGTTTTAAAAAAGCCGGTTTTTCTCAAAAAAGAATGAAAAGCGGCAAGTTTGTTTTAGAAAGAAAACTCCCAAAATGGGAATACTTTCAAGAAAAAGTTCGTGTATTTTTAGATGTTCTTGGATTT
>Ga0172379_10004219_pt1 | contig 21558 bp, 19 predicted proteins | sample GrowelOW334metaG_FD_119756 | JGI IMG/M metagenome (GOLD analysis project Ga0172379, IMG submission 119756) | Groundwater microbial communities from an aquifer near a municipal landfill in Southern Ontario, Canada - Groundwater well OW334 metaG | ecosystem: Environmental > Aquatic > Deep... | reverse complement strand
TTATTTATTTTGTTAAGTCTCCCCTGTCAAGGGGAGATTTAGAGGGGTTTAAATCTTCTTAGTTCGTATCGCCCCTTTAAACCTATTAATTTCTGTCAATCTTATTCCTGAATAATTCCCAATCAATAAATTTGAAACTAATACTACCAATATAATCAACTCCGGATATTTCAAAACCAAATTTTGAATTGAACCAAAACTCATAAATATCGATCCACTCATAGCCAAAACAATTGTTCCCGCCATTAATTTTTTAGCTTCCTTTTTACTTTTAACCAATTGAGTTCTTACAAACTCTTCAGTTAAAAGTATCATAAATAAAATTGGAAAAATTGAAATCTCACTAATATCAATAACGTTAACAAAACTCGTCAATAACATTAATGCAAATACTGCTACTGAAATAAACATCAAATTAATTGCTCTTGCTGGCCAAAAATGAATCTTCAATTTTTTCAAAACCATATTACCCAAAAGAGAAATTCCCAAAATTAATGCAAACAACAACAATCCTCCAAAAAATCCCGTTGACAGAAAAGCCACCGCAATCATTGTCGGCATAAAGATTCCATAACCCGACAAGCCCACCACATAATGCAAAAAAGATACCAAAGTTGCTATTAATGGTAATAACAATAACAAAACTATTGTATTAGTTGATACACCTCTATCAATTGCCGTCTTTATCATCCATCTAAAACTATTAAACCCATTCCATTTACCCACTTCATAACTAATTTTATTACTTTTTGCTTCAGTAATATTAATCGTCGGCACCACTGTCGGCATTAAAGTTGCCGTTGGAGTTGCAGTTACCGTTGGTGTAATTATTGTCTTAGCTAAAATTGGTTTAAATCCAAAAGCTAAAAAACAAACAGCAAATACTATTAATAGTGGGGCAACTATTTTTTTCATATGTTTATTTTACTTTATATCTAGTTCTAAATCTGAGACCTGAAATTTGACATCTAAGATCTCTAATGTTGCGTATTATAACACCGATTTTTCAAAAAAAACCACCAAAGACTTCTCCCTTTGTTAAGGGGAGATGTCCGCAGGACAGAGAGGTTTTTTTATAGTATAATTCAAACAAATATGAACTCCGTTTTAGCCTTTAATCTTAGTGACATCCAACTTGGACAAACTTCTAACACTCTTGGCGGCAGTTACTCCACTACCAGTTCTCTTATTTCTATTATTCTCAAAACTTCCATTACTATTGCCAGTATTATTTTTCTTGGCCTTTTGATTTTTGGTGGAATTACCTTTATAATGAACGCAGGCAGTGGTGATTCCAAAAAAGCCGATCAAGGCAAAACAGCCATCACCAACGCTGTAATTGGATTCGCTATTGTGCTTTTAGCCTATACCATAATCCAAATTATCGAAGTTATTACTGGACTAAACATTTTAAATCCAAATTTATAATTATGGCATCAATTTTTGGAAACATTTCCAACCCCACTTCTTTTGCTAACGGTCCTCAAGGTTTCTTTGATTTTTTAAGCGCTATTTTTAAAGTTGCCGGCACAGTTGCTGGTATTTTCTTTATTATTAAAATAATTATGGCTGGTTTTAGTTACCTCAACGCTGGTGGAGATGAAAAGAAAATCTCCCAAGCTTGGGCTACCATTTGGCAAAGTATAGTTGGTTTCGTTATTGTTGCCTCTGCTTTTGTCATCGCCAGTGTCATCGGCAACTTAACTGGAATTAATATTCTTAACCCTACTCTATGAACCATTTAACCAATAATCTTTTAGCCTACACTCTCACTGGTCCAGGTATTAAACCTGGATCCAATTCTGTTTCCACCTTAGAAAAAATTATTAGTTCTGTCATTGGCATTTTAACCCTTGTTGGTGTTATTTACTTCACCATTCAAATAATTTTAGCCGGATATAAATTAATTGCTTCCCAAGGAGATCCAAAAGAATTCGAATCTGGTAAAAAAAGATTAACCACAAATATTATCGGTTTAGCTGTTATTGTTCTCGCCTACGGGCTCGGTGCCCTAATCGCCAGCTTACTCGGAATGAGCAGTATTTTTGATTTATCAACCGTTTTTAAACCAATTTAATATGGCCATCACCAATCCTGTTTTAAAAAATAGTTCTAATATTAGTAGTAACCCCACTGGCTACTTTAACAGTGCCATTCAAACTATGATTTCTCTTTTTTTTATTTTTGGCCTAATCTACTTTATTTTTCATTTAGTTCTTGCCGGCTACAAAATGATTTCCTCTCAAGGGGATCCTAAAAAATATGAAGAGGCTCAACATAGCCTTATCTACTCTTTAATTGGTATTGCTATCGTCTTTTCCATTTTTGCCCTACTCAAAATTGTTGGCACTATTTTCGGTATCACCGGATTAGAAAGTTTAACCATTACCTGGCCATCCCTTTAATATTTAAAATTTACTGGTAAAATTAATTAATAGTTATTAAATCAAAAAAATGATCAAAGAAATAAAAAACAAAATTCAATTTGCAGCTGTTGCTGCTCCAATCTACGCCGCTCAAAGTTTAGAACTTACTGGTAAAGAGGGAAGCTTTTCTAACCTCGAAAATTTAACCATTAACGGTATGGTTTCTGGTGCTATTAGTTTAGTTTTAATTGTCGTGTCGTTAGTTTTCTTCTTTATTCTTGTCATCGGTGGTCTCAAGTGGATCACTTCTGGTGGAGATGAAAAAAAGGTTGCTGCCGCTCGTGCTGAAATTACCAATGCTTTAATCGGTTTAGTTATTGTCTTTGCCGCTTGGGCCATTATGAAACTTATTGGCTCCATCTTTGGCATCAACATCCTTGGAACTCTAACCATTCCAACTTTCCAATAAAATCAATTTGATTTTTCACCCCTCCAATAATTTGGAGGGGTTTTTGTTTAGACTTCTCCTTTTTTTTAATAAAAATAAAAGTGCCCTGTCAAGGGAAAGGTGGTACGAAGTACCAAAGGGTTTTAACTTTATAGTATAATTAATCCATGAATTTAATCTCAAATATTTTCTCTCCTCCCCCAGTTTATGCCCAATCAGTTTGGAATAGTACTTGTGTTAAAGATACCGACGTCGCCACTATCCAAGGTTTTAATTGCCTTTTTGCTAATATTGCCCAAGTTATCGTTTATTTTGCTGGTCTTGCCTTTTTTATCATGTTCATTCGCGGTGGCTTCAGTTATCTAACTTCCAGTGGCGATCCAAAAAAAACAGCTAAAGCCACTTCCACCCTCACCCTGGCCATTATTGGCCTAGTTGGAGTTATTATTTCCTACCTAATCATCAAATTCATCGGTGATTTTACAGGCATCAATATTACTGAGTTTAATATTCCCAGTTAATGAAACGAATCTTAATCGTTTTATTATTTTTCTTATTTTTATTCCCCTCCTTGTCAAGGGAGGGGTCAGGGGTGGGTTTTGTCTACGCCCAACCAACAACTATTTTATCTGAAAATCAATCCACCACTCCACCCACCGTCACCCCAGAAGAAAGTTTATGGACCAGATTTTGGAATTGGATTTCCAAAGTTTTTATTAAAACTGATTACGCCATTGCCGAAAGATCAACCAAAAATATTAATTCTGACATGACCGAATATGGCACTACCTCAGACAATGGTAAACATTCATCTTCTGGCACTCGTCTCACCGATTCCCAAAGCCAAACCTGCTACAAAGGCAATGTTATTAAAAAAGTGATTTTAAATACTACTGGTTATCCCAACACTGACCTCACCCAAATTTGTAATTCATCAAATGGTTGTGTTGTTTCCTCTGGTTCTGATTCTGATTGTAAAACAGTTTCTATTAAAGATTTAGCTCATTACTTTGTTCAAATTAATAAACAATTCTATTGTGATAGTTCAAATAATTTAATTAATATTGAATCCAATATTACTAATGCTGTTATTGGCACCAGCCTTCCAGAAATTTCACAAAACAATCTTAATTGTTATCAACAAATATATAATGATTTTTATCTAGTCCCTAAAAACGGTTCCACCGAAGAAGAAAATTCCAAAAATATAGTTCAAACTCCAATTTCCGCCAGCAATCAAAGTTCCGGTGACAATGCCAATGCTACAAAAAATAAACTCAATAAAAATTTTATTCCTGCTAATAAAAATTGGAGTGGTTTAAACAGCCTCCGCCCCGCTAGTTGGAAAAAAGGTCCATCAGAAGCTGGTACAGGTACCGGCACTGGATTTAATAGTGGTGGTGTCGTTAGTCCTGGTACGTGCAATGCCAAAGACAGCCACTGTCGAGGCATGAGCACCATTGGTGCTTTTGGTCTTTCTAAGTCAGGCAAAACTTATGAAGAAATACTTAAAAGTTATTACGGCGACATCACTCTTAAAACCATTGACATCTCCAATGCTAATATTACTATTATTCCCAATGATAACGACGACTGTTCATCAACCACTCTAAATCTCGAAACTTACCTTAGTGGTCTTCAAGAAATACCCGATTCTTGGGGTGATTCCAGTGCAGGTGGTTATGAAAGTTTAAAAGCTCAAGTAGTAGCCGCTCGTACATATGCTTACGTCTACACTCAAAATTTAACCAAATCAATTTGTACTAGTTCTAGTTGCCAAAATGCTCGTTGCAATGCCATTAATAGTAGTCCTAATTTAGACAAAGCAATTAAAGATACTGAAGGCCAAATTATTGTTGATTCAAATAATCAAACTCCATTCGCCACCGAATATGCTCGTTCCTTTTGCGGACCATCTCTATCCGTTACTTTTTCTAACCATACCACTCCTTCATTTAATGGTTATGATGCCGAAGTTCAAACCGGCGAAAAACTTTATTGTTTATAAAGCAATATTTTTTTATGCTAAAATTATCTACAATGTCCGTCTCAAATATCTTACAGAAACTCAATTTCCGCGATACCAAATTAATTCCCCAATTTCCCAAATTAAATAAAAAAATTAAATTTGCTTCCATTTTAATAGCTTTCGTTTTTCTAGGTTTTCTAGGACACAAAATCCTCGCCGCCGATACTGCCATCGAAAAATTTAAAGCCAAACAAGCTGCTATAGACAAGGGGAACAATCAAGAATCCTGGATGAACGAATCCATGATGAGTAATGCCATGTCTATTAATACTGCCATTGCCGGCACCATTCCCGATTCTGTTCTTAATGGCACAGTCACCTCTTGGATCCCTGGCGGTATGATTGGTTTCACCAACAACGCTATCGCCACTCTTTATAATCCACCTGCCTCCGGTGTTCAGTATATTGCCGAAACTTTCAACAATTTTCTCGGCAAACCAGCCTACGCTACTAATGGTTATGACGGTTTAAAAGGTATTCAAAATATTTGGAAATCCTTCAGAAATGCCGTTTATATTCTCTTTTCAATAGTTTTTGTTGGTATTGGCATTGCCATCATGCTCCGAGTCAAAATAAGTCAACAAGCCGTTATTTCCATTCAATCCGCCATACCTAGCTTAATCACTAGTCTTATTTTAGTAACTTTTTCCTATGCCATCGCCGGACTTCTTATTGATCTAAGTTATGTTTTTCAAGGTTTAGTTCTCGCTATACTTTTCAGTTCCAAAGGTGGATTAAATTCTGAACTTTTCCCCGGTTTTCTTAGTATTAGCCCTACATTTTCCAATCTTGTGACTGCTGATTTTTGGACTGTTCTTCGTCTGACCTACAAAGCAGTCCCCATCGCAACTATGTCCGCACTATCAGGCATTGTTGCTGGAGCAATTGCTGGTCTTATAGGCGGATTCACAACTCTTATAACTGCTGGTATAGGTTGGGTCCCTGGCTTAATCGCTGGAGGCGCTGTTGGTGGGTTAGCTTTTATTCTTATATTTGCAATAATTCTAATAACAATTATCGTAAATGTCGTTAAGTTTTTCATTGGTATGGCTAAATGTTTTATTAATATTATTTTAAGGATAATTCTTGCTCCTCTTGAAATTGGTATGGGAGCAATTCCCAACAGTAAAATGAATTTTTCAAGTTGGATTTGGAATATAATTGCCAATTTAGCCGTTTTTCCACTCTCTCTTATTTTCTTAGTTTTAGTTAACATGATTATCGACAGTGTCAACACAAGTAATCTTTGGGCTCCTCCAATGCTCGGCGGCAGTTGGTTATTAGGTCCTCTAATCGGAATTAGCGCTTTAATGATTCTTGCCAAACTCCCAGCCATGATTCCAGAATTTATATTCCAACTCAAACCATCTCCATGGGGCAAAGCCATTGGTGAAAGTTTCGCTTCAATTGGTAAAACTGGTAAAATTGGCGAAGCTATTACAGGTGAAGGTCTTAATAGAGCATCAGATCTAACTGGTGAAGGCAATCGGTCATGGCAAAGAGCCCTCAGAGGAGCCAACACCATATGGCAAAGAGCTCATAATAGACACTAATCTTATTTTCTATTATTTATTTTTTTCCAAAAAAGTTTTCATTAATTTCTTGGCCACTTCAACATTCCTTGAATCAATAGCTCTTTTCAAATCTTGATATATTCTTCCAGAATCTTTATTCTTAATTTCCTTTCTATTGATCTTTTTAAATTCACCCAAAATATTTTTTATTTCAGAAGACTTCATATCATAATTAAAACTATCAGCTTGCTTTTTAATAAGAGATTTTGTTTGTGTCTTATCACTAACCCACTGTGCTTGATTTCTAATTGTCACAAAAAATGATTGAGGATTTTCTCCTTTTTTCAAATCAAGACCCATATACCTCATTATTTCATTTAAATCAACATCATTATTACTTAACTTTAAAGTTTTAATTAAAAACTCTGATAGAAATATATTATAAGCCGCTTCCACTGCCTTCCCTTCAGAATTCTTATGTGGCTGGATTTTAAGACGAATATGTTCATTTGAAAGTCGTGACATGTCTGGCCCAAAAGATCCTAGTAAAATACTAGCCCACATAGCAGGATTTGATGTATAAGTAAAAGTCCTCTCATTATTTATATTAATAAGATCAACCATACCAAAAGCCGATCTTACTTTATTTACAAACTTATCAACATCTCTCACATCTTCTTTACCTGTAACACAATTAAAAACCAAAGCTGCAGCCTCTTGTTGATCTCTAAAAAAATTTAAAGAATCAGATTGACCTTTTGCAAAACTGAAATCAACCTTCTTCTCTTGACCTACTAATTTTCCATTATCAAAATCAGCATACTTCCACAATAATGTTGATAAAGTCTCCCCGTCTTCTTTTTCAAAATTTTTACCATCCGGTTTACATAAATCTCTAGTTCCGCAAACAAAATCAAAAAATCCATAACAAGTTTTATTTGCAAATATTGGCAAAGTCCCATCTAGAATATTTTCTCTTAATGTTTGTTTTCCAGTTATAGGTCTCTTTAAATCTTCTTCTAATTTCATTACAGTTTGAACATAATTTCCCAACGACCCACCAAACCACTCCGCTCCAAATATACTTTCAAAAGGAACTTCGTTTCTGGATATTTTCAATTTCCCCAATGCTTTATATTCCATATTTAAAGTTCTTACTCCATCACTAACAATTCCCGTAAACGTTGGCAATAATCTCATTCTGTCGGCTAAACTCGAATCACCAAACATGTAAAATAAATTCCAAGCAGTATAGGCATTCATTTTATCCATATAATTAGCCTCTTTCCTTCCATTTTGATTGGCTAAAAATAAAGCCATTTCTTCCTTATAATTCCTAATTTCAAGTATTTTACCAAACACATCTTGATCAATATCCATTGATCCTTTATCCTTCCCAAAAATACCTTCTATTTTTCTATCATTTTCATCCAAAAAATAATCCCATCTACCTTTATCCTTCCCAAAAATACCTTCTATTTTTCTATCATTTTCATCCTTAATAAACTTACCATCGTTATCTTGTTTATAAAACAACTTTTTATAAAATTTCTCTTTATATCTCATACAAGTTTTTCCATTCTGGTCTGAATATTCCTCACATAAATCATGCAACATTTTACTCATCACCAACTTAAAATCTTCATTAAATAATTTTGTAAATTTTTCATTATCAAAAGCAGAATACATTTTATTTCCCCGAATTTTATCCAAATCTTTTCCAGCATAAAGTAAACTAGCTGCTCCATTATTAACCATCACCATATATTCAATTCTAGCCTGAGTTTCTCTACCCTCTTCGGTTTTACCTAGTTTTTTAAACCACTCTGGTGGAGTATATGTCTGCCATCTCATATCATCCATAAACTTCATCGCCATTGCCGCATTTTCCGGAGATATTTCCCATCTCGCTCCTCCTCTCATCTCTTGAGTATCTGGATCAGTAGTAAATGGTTCTACATCTACATCATCATCTAACTCCCTTTGATTTTTTCCAACTTCTATATTTTTATTTTCCAAAACCACCGACACTGCCAATTGTCCATATTGCTTTTCCAAAGAATCATCTGGTTTCTCCTTAGTCTCTTCTATTATTTGTTTTAAAACATTTTTAATAGAAACATTCTCATCGTCAATAATAGACGACACATTACTATTAATATCTAAAATTGACTTTCTTTCATTTTCACTCAATCGCGAGTCTGCTTCCACTACATACTTTCCTAATCCTTTCATTTCTACTGGTAAAAAATCATCAATTTGTTGCCCTGTTAACGCTGAAGTAATCAAACCTTCCGGATAATCTCTAAAAGAAAAATTAATTGCCCTAAAAGCCGTATTACCTAAAATATTCAAATTTTCTGTTGCTATAGTTTTTTGAATATCAGTAGCAGATGGATTTTTAAGGGTTGATTCAATACCACCCACCACACTACCTTTTTCATCTGGTTGATATTTTGTCCCTAAATTTACAAAAATCTCTTGACAAACCAATTGCGATCTTTCTTCTTCAATCTGGCCAGCAAAAATTCCACTATTATCAACCAATTTTTTTGTTATATCTTGAGTTTTTTTATTATTCTCTTTCACTCTACTAACCTCGGCTGTTTTTTTCATAAACTCCATCGGATTTAATACTGGTGCTTCACTTCCACTCATATGCCCTAATTATACCAAATCTAAATTCCTTCTTGTTAAATAAAAAGCCTCCATGTCAAGGGAGGTGGTCTGCTTTGCAGACCGGAGGGTTTAATTTGTTAAAATTATTTATGCCTTCGCTTTTACCATCCTCCAACATTTCTTCCATCGAAAACCACATCCGTTCTTATCGTTCCGCTCTTCAATCAAATCTCGAAATTACCATCAATTCTCTTTCCAACTCTCATCTCAAAATGCATTCTCTCCTCCATTCTCTCGGTCACACTAAAGAAGTAGACTTTTCTGCTTTAACTTATTCCCTCGACCGTCTTCCCAAAATCAGTCACGAAGTTGAAAAAATAATCATGGGTCAAAGCCCAGAAGTTTTTGAAGAGTCTGGTTATAAAAGTGTTTCCAAATGGAAAGAAGTTAAATCAAAAAATCGTCGTCGAGTTGCCTATCTTAATATTCAAAAAAAAACTTTGGCCTTTTTTATTGCCTCAGTTTCCGACATTGACGACCTCATTAATATTCTTATTACTCTTCAAGTCGAATGGAATAAATTAAACCAAGTTCTTCACAAAAATTATTCCCTCTTCTCTCTTCTTCAAAAAGATATTGGATCTGAAAAATTTTTTCAAAAATTAAACATTGATCCCAAAAAATGGCAACTATTCACTTCTTCTCTCGGATCAAATTGGCGTTCTAAAATTAAAAAAATTTATCGTTCACCCATTAATCTCAAGGTTCAACTTCTAGCCGCCTCTTGGCTCAATTACACCAAATCCACTCAAAAATGGTGGAAAAATATTGCCACTAATGTCTCTCCTGCTTTTCACCTTTCTCATCAAGAAATTTATTTTGTCTCCAGTAATACCCATAGCTTAATGAACATTTTTACTGGTTTCCCCCTTGCCCACCAGTTTGAAATTCTTTCTGATTTAAAAATCAACCATCCAACTCTTTATCAAATTTGGGAACAAATCAAATCCAAAAATTCACTTTTAAACCCTTCCGATTTTATTTATTTTGTTTCCAAACACTTTCTTTCCCATCCAGAAGTCAAAAAAAATTATCAAACTTTTCAAAAAAAACTAAGTATTTTCAATCTCCCAAACACTAATTATCTTGATATTACTTCCCAAATTTTTCCCATAAAAAATTTAATTAAATCAAAATATCTCGACCCGCGTCTTAAAATTAAAAAACCTCTCACTCTCGAAAAATCAAAAGCTTTAATTTTAAACATCGACTATCCTCTTGGCTTTGCTGCTTATCATATTCTCAGCGAAATCATGGAAAACGTTAAAAACATTAAAGGAGTTTATATTCTAGGCAAAGCTGCTGCTCTCAATAGCGAAGTCGGTGACATTCAAGTTCCCCGTCTTGTTTTTGATGAACATACTCAAAATTCTTATCTTTTTAAAAACTGTTTTAATAGCTTTTTCCCTTTCATCAACAATCAGGGTTCAATTTTAACCAACCAAAAAGCTGTTTCCGTCTTTGGCACTTTTCTTGAAAATAAGGCTCTTTTGAATTTTTATTTTAAAAACAACATTACTGTTATTGAAATGGAATCCGGACCCTACTTAAGCGCTATCACCGAAAGCTGCTACGACCAACAAGCCCCAAAAAAATCTATTATTGATCTCAATAATTGCCCCTTCGATCTCGGTATTATAAATTATACTTCCGATACTCCCTACTCTAGCCTTCAAAATCTAGGCGACAGTCAACTTGGCATCACCGGTATCGAACCAGTCACCCTCGGCAGTTTAGCAATATTACAACGAATAATTAATCTTGAGGAAGAAAAATAAATTAAAACCCCTCCTTTAAGTCAAAGGAGGGGTAGGGGTGGATTTTGAAAAATAAAAAATAATTTTTTGTTAAAATTACCAATGACCCACACTGACCGACAAGTTTTGTTAATAAAACTTGAACAAGCCAAAACCAAAATTAACATCGGCGCCAAATATCAACACACTAAAAGTAGTGGCCAATATCTTGTTTTAAATTTAGTAATCCAAGAAGACACTAAAGAAATCAGAGTTATTTATCAAGAACTTAATCAACAACCCGCTATTATTTGGAGTCGATCATTCGACGGTCCAGACGGTTGGACCACTCCCACCGAAATCAACGGCCAACTCACCCACAGATTCACTAAAATAAAATAATAACTTCTCCCTTTTTCAAGGGGAGATGTCGAGCAAAGCGAGACAGAGGGGTTTAAGCCATCAATTCTTCAAACTCTTCCTGATTTAAACTTTCCTTTTCTGCCAAAGCCTTTGCCACCTTTTCCAGTTTTTCTTTATTTTTCAATAAAACATTTTTAGCCTCATTAAACGATTCATCTACAAATTTTTTAATTTCATCATCCACTTTTCCTTGCATTTTGTCAGAAATTTTTGATGGTTCCATATAAGCCTTACCAAAATCACCTACATCAATTTGTGGTCCCAAATTAATTGGTCCCAAATCACTCATTCCCCACTCCACCACCATATTCCTTGCCATCCCAGTTGCATTCGAAATATCTGATGCTGCCCCAGTCGTAATATCACCAAAAATAAGATCCTCTGCTGCTCTCCCCCCCATTGCCATTGCCATCTGTTTAATTAATTTACTTTTAGTGTAATGGATAATATCTTTTTGTGGTGGCACCAAAGTAAAACCCAATGCCATTCCTCGAGAAATTATTGAAATTTTTGACACCGGATCCAATTTTTCCACATAATTCACCACCGCATGGCCAGCCTCATGATAAGCCGTCATCAATTTATCTTCATCACTTTGTGTTCGTTTCTTTTCCGCTCCTAATTTTACTTTTAAACTAGCATCATCAATATCAGTCATACTAATTTTCGTTTTATTTAATCTAGCCGCCCCAATTGCCGACTCATTTAACATATTTTCCAATTCAGCCCCCGAAAACCCCACTGTTGATTTAGCCACTAAATCCCAATTAACATCTTCTTCAAATGGTTTACCTTTCGCATGAATTTTTAATATTTCTTGTCTTGCTTCCAAGTCTGGTAATTCTAAAACTACTCTTCGATCAAATCGGCCTGGTCTAAGCAATGCCGGATCCAATAAATCTCCTCTATTAGTTGCAGCCAACACCACCACTGCCGAAGTCGGTTCAAACCCATCCATCTCTACTAAAATTTGATTCAAAGTTTGTTCTCTTTCTCCATGTCCACCATCCATTCCTCCTCTAATTCTACCAATCGCATCAATTTCATCAATAAAAATAATTGCTTTTCCTGCTTTTTTAGCTGTTCCAAACAAATCACGAACACGAGAAGCTCCCACACCCACCAACATTTCCATAAATTCAGATCCAGCCATACTATAAAATGGTACTCCAGCCTCTCCTGCTACTGCTTTTGCCAATAAAGTCTTACCAACTCCACTTGGTCCAACTAAAAGTACTCCTTTAGGCGCTCTCGCTCCCATTTTAAGATATTTTTCTGGATGTTTCAAAAAATCAACTATTTCCACTAAATCATTTTTCGCTTCTTCAACTCCTGCCACATCTTTAAAAGTTAAACTTTGTTTCCCTTTTATAAATAATTTTGCTGTCGACTTTCCAAAGCCAAACATTCCACCACCAGCTCCACCACCTTGCTTTTTAAATAACCACAAAATAAACATTATTGGCAATCCTACAGACAAAACCAAAACTAAAAAATCTCCCAACATTTTCCATCCTCGTCTATTTTCTATTTGCAAATTTAATGTCGACAAATCCACCCCCTCTTTCTGTAAAATTTCCGTCATAGAAATATCTACTTCTTTTGAAGCTACTAAAATTTTCTTCTCGTTTTTTAATGTTGCCACTATTTGACTATCAGCCACCACAATTTTTTCAACCTCATTATTTTTAGTTTTCTGAATCACTTCCGAAATTGGCACCTGAGAAACTGTCTCTGGTACCAAAAGTTGCATTAATGTCAATAAAATCCAATAACCTAAAACCAAATAAATTATAAATTTAACAATCTGTTTTGGTCCAATTTCAATCCTTTTAATTTTCACCCCCGGTGGTAATCTATCCAAAAGTTCCTTAGGTATTTGATTTTTATCATTCTGTTTTTTAGTCTCATTTTGCTTTGCAGAATCTTTTTTCTGTTCTGGCCTCTTTATTTTTTTCTTTAAGTCTTCAAGGAATTTCATCCCATGATTATACCATCAAAATCGGTTCAAAAAATTAAAAAACAAAGACTTCCGCCCTTGCTTGCCCGCCTCTGGTGGGTTAAGGGAGGATGTCCGCAGGACAGGAGGGTTTTATCTTCCAATATTATTCACCAACTCCAACAATAATTCCCTATTATCCTTTTTACCCCGATTATCCTCCGCTGCCTTCACCCAAAACTCATGATTACATTTTTCACATTTATAAAAAATTCTAAAATTATCATTTCGACATTCCGCCGCTTCTGGTCTCATTAATCCCCTACAATGACTTGCCCTATCACCAGGAATTATTTCATCCACATGCTTTCCCCACAAACAATTTGGACAATGATCCGTCGTTCCATTTCCAATTATCTTTTCCCCACACACTTCGCAAACAAAATTCTCCACCACTTTTTTCATAACCAATTATAAACCCTATCCCCACCCTTTCCCTTGACAGGGCAAGGGTTTAAGCTCCCCTGTCAAGGGGAGCTGGCGAGCAAAGCGAGACTGAGGGGTTTTATTTACCAAGCTCAACCCCCATCCTAATATCCTCATTCAGTTTTTGATTAAATAACAATTTTCCTCCCATCATACTAGCCTGTGGTTCCACCTGTAATGGTTGCCAATCTTTTGGAAAAGATACTAATGTCACCAATCCAGTATCTCCAAACCCAGACTGTTTTTGAACATAACTCACATAAGAAAATTTGTCTTTACCTGTTAAGGTATTTGCACTAGAATATTTTATTTCCACCGTTTCTTTACTCAACACTGGTACTGTCACCAAAAAACCCACTTCTTTTTTTCCATTAATTTCTTTAATTCTAATTTCATCACCCGTATAAATTTTTCTTGAATTACTCTTATCATCAATCACACTAATTTGCGATAAACTAATATCCACAGGTAAATAAACCCTTAAATAATTTTTATATTCACCACCAGGAAAATCATTACTTTTAGCCAAATTTTCATAATTAACTTTCAATGTCCTCTCCACTAAACTTTCATTAATATCTACCACCTGTTCCATACTTCTAGATAAAAAATAATTCGTTTTATTCACCCCAAAATTAGAATCCACTACAAATAAATAATCTGAAAAACAATTTTCTTTTGTACATTTCCCTTGATACATTGTTCCATCCCATCCTAAATCAGCTGCCAATTTAGCTGTTTCATTATTATTAAAAGCCAGTTGAATTTCATTTTTTTCCAATAAATCAACCAAAGAAAAAACTAATTCTAATTGCTGTTTCGCTTTTAACCCTTTTATTTCTTCAAACATTTGACTTCCCAAAGTCCCTAAGAAACTCGCCTTCTGAGTCGATCCCGGGAAAAATTTACTTTCTGAATAATATTCTGCCTGTTCATATAAATTATCCTTAGTAATTTTTTCTTTAAAATCAGTCACATTAATTTCTCCAATCACTCCCACAATTGCTTTCGCCACTGCCAAATTAATTCCAATCACTCCATCCACCTTTTTATTAATTTCCTGACTTAAAAACCATTGGATATCTGCCGAAGCCTTTACAAAATCAGGATTCCAATTAGCATCTCTCATAAACCAGTTTGCTTCTCCTAAATAATTTTTTATTTCTATTGGTGGTTCCACATGTCCCTTTAATTGACCATCAGCTTCATAAACATCTTTTACTTCAAAATTTAAAAGTTTTCCATTTTGAAAACTCAAAATCGCATAACTTCCAATAAATCCTCCTGTTGCCCTCAATTCTGCTTCATTTTGAAGCAATACTAAATATTCTCTTTTTCTTCCATCCAAACCCAACATTTCTGGTAAAATTTTTATTCCTTTCGACGCCAAATTCAATTTTTCTTTTATTTCCTTTAAATCTTGGGCTTCTTTTTGTAAAGATATCCTCCATTTTGCTGGCATCCAACTATAATCACCGTTCAATCTTGCTAAAACTAAGCCCAACTCATTATCAAAATTAACTAAATATTCTTCTTCTTTATTTAATTCATCAGAAAAATTTATTTCTCTTTCTTTAAAAATCGCCTGACTTATTAAATCCGCACTTTGACTGATCACAATCGAATCTTTTTCCAGTTTCAAAACATCCTCCCCCACTTTAAGTAATGTCTGATAATTTCTAATTATTTCAAATTTATTTAATCCAGTATCGTCAATTTGCTGATCAATTTCTTTAATCCTGGTTAAATTTTTATCCACCAAAGTTTCTACCTGTTTATATTTTTTCGCTTCAATTAAAACTACATTTTCTTTAATATTATTAAAAGCCAAAACTGTCGATATTGTCCATTTTATTGGCACTATTAATAATAAAAAAATAATTAAAAATAAAAACGGCAGTGTCCATTTATTTTTTTTAAAAAATTTATTTTTAAATTTAAATTTCTCCCTTTTTTTAAGGGGAGATGTCTCCGCAACAGCGGAGACAGATAGGTTTTGAATTAACGGGGTGGGTTTTATTATTTCATCCTCAAAACTATCATCAAATTCCTCCACCACATTTTCTTTAAAAGCCTCCGGCTTAATCTTCTCCACCTCCAACCCCATCTTTTTTTGCTTATAAAAACTTTCTATCTCCTCTAATTCCCCTGCCCTGTCAAGGGAAGGGTTAGGGATGGGTTTCAAAATTTCCTCTTCCACCACCACCTCCATTTTTCTTTTATTGACCTCTCTTTTAATCGGCTCCGGCTCTTTTTTTATAGCCTCCCTGTCAAGGGAGGTGTCCCGATTTATCGGGACGGAGGGTTTTTTAGGTTTTCTACTTTCTTCATCAGCCCTCGAAAAAAAATATTGCAAAGTTTCTATTATTCCATCTTTAAAATCATTTTTTGGCTCCCATCGTAATTTTTTCACTGACTCTTTCAATCTTTCTTCATCTATTTTTTCAATTTCAATCTCCTTTTGCATCACCTTATACCGTGTCATTTTTGCCTCATCTATCAGCACTTTTGCCACTTCTTCACTATTTGTCTCCTTACCCAAAATTAAAAAGAATTCTTTTTCCGTTCCCGACAAAAAACTCGCCCTTAAAATTGCTTCAACCAAATCTTCAATTGCCAAGATTCTAAACCTACTTTTTAAATTTGGTAACACCAAATTTTTATTAACCACTGCCAATTTTATTGCTTCCGCTAAAAAATTATCTTCGTCCATTCCTGGACCATAAACCCCTTCCGCTTCCACCATTCTCCAATTCAAATTTAAATTCTCTAAATCATTTTTTAAAAAATCAGCCTTCTTTTTATCATTTACGCAAACCAATGTAATTTTTTCACCCTTAAACTGATCCATTTTCCACAGGTTTTTATCTCCCAAAAAATCAAAAACATAATTAAATTTACCACTAACTTCCGACAAATCCATCAATAACTCAAAGTTCTTTATATCGCTTAATCCAACCACATATTCCCCCACCCCAACCACATTTATATCTTTATTCGACAATTCCTCCGCCAATTTTTTAGCCGCAAATTGATCTATTCCAATAATTAAAGCGTAAGGCAATGCCGAATTCATAGTTTATTTTAACTTAAATATTATTTACCGATCTATCTTATTCCCCTCCTTTTTTAAGGAAGTTTTGTAGGGGCAGACCATTGTGTCTGCCCAACCATTAATCCCTTGCGGTTATATTTCGGCAATTATGCGGTTATTACCTTCAAAATATGTTCTAACTTTTATTATCCATACCTCCGAAACGTGAAAAAACGTCATAACCCAATTCCATAGTTTTGTCATAATTTTTAAATTTAAAAGGGAAATTTTATGTAGGGGCAGACCGTTGTGTCTGCCCAAAATAAAAGGAAAAATAGTCCCAACCAATTTCAAATGGCCAAAATTAAAATCCAAAATCTGTACTAATTTCAAGCAGGGGAATATATCAAAAATAAAAATAAAACCTCCCTGTCAAGGGAGGTGGCGATCCCGCAACTGCGGGAGAGACGGAGGGTTTGTTCCTGAAACGCTCCGCATTTCACCAGACATAAAAAATTCGTAGCAAAAAATATATAACGAGAAAAATAAAAAAACAAAGACTTCTCCTTTTGTTAAGGGGAGATACCGGTTTACCCGGAGAGAGGATTTGAGGTTCTTTTCAGCGCTAAAATCGTCAACACACAAGCCAATGCTTCCGAAAAACCCGTCACCCAAGCCGCTCCAATAATTCCAAACCTTGGAATCATTAAAAGATTACCCATAAAATTAACCACCAACACCACCAAACCTAAAATCAATATTTGTTTTTGTCCACCTTTAGCAATCAAAGTAAAACCAAATAGATGATTGATATAAGAGAAAAAGAGGGGAATCAAAAGAATTCTTAAAACTGTTATTGATGGTTCATACCCACCTCCAGCCAATACCGTTACCATTAATGGCGCCAATAAATAGGCGAGAGGGATTAGCACCATTAAAGCCCCCAACATAATTAAAACTGACCATTTAAACAAATTTTTTTTACCTTCCGATTTACCTGAAAAAACCGGAAAAACACTATTCACAAAATAATAAGCCGGTTGCACCATTGTCGAATAAATTTTATAAGCTAAACCATAAAAAGCCACTTCTTTGATTCCAATAAATTTATCAATCATTAATGAATCAATCGCCCTGTCATATCCAGTAAAAACTAACATATAAACACCCATCGGCCACGAAGCTTTTAAAAAACTTAAAACAAATTTTTTGTTTAAAATTTCTAATTTAAATGTCCCCAAAACCCTCTTCAATAATTTCCATCCAATACTTAAACTTAAAATCCTAGCTATCAAATAAACCCCAAATACCCACATTAAACTAATCGGTTCATGCCAAACCAGCAAAACTATTAAAAATATTAACGGAAAAAGAATATCTATTATCACTTTTAATCCCATTCTCAACTCTGTTTGAAAAATTATTTCCAAACTTCCAGCCACCGACGTAAACCAAATCATCATCAAAGCTACAAACACCTCACCTTTAATCAAAGCAAAACCATTCCAACTAAAAATTAAAATTACCCCCAAAACAAAAGCAAATAAGGTCGTTAATAATCTTGCCCAAGTTACCTGCATGAACAAATTATTTCTTTCCTTGCCGTTCTTTCCTGAAGCCTCTTTTACCCCTATCACTTTTGTTCCAAAATCAGATATCGAATCCAAAAGTAACAGCACTGATGTCACTAAAATATAACTACCATAAACATCAGCTCCCAATTTTCTTGTCAGTAAACCAGTCGTTACTAAACTAATTAAAACAGTAATTCCTTTAGCTACAATCTGCACCCAAGTATTTAACAGCGACTTTTTCAACATTATCTATTTTAAACAATTCCCAACACTAATACTAACAACCAAACATTTTGTGGCAAAGTCAACCAATAATGATCAACCAAACCACTAATAACCACTACTCCTAAAATTATTTTAAAAATCCAATTTATTTTTTTTCTAGAAAAATTTTCACTAAAAAATAAAAACATTAAAAATAATCCCAATATTCCAACCTCACTCCAAGCCAAAATAAAAATATTATGAACCGGCTGCAACCAAAAAATTCCATTGTTTTTTTGAAACTCAGGTAATCTCACCAAAAAATTTCCCAAACCTACCCCAAATAAAGATGATTCTTTTACCATTTTAAATCCCGCCACATTCAATTGAATCCTTTTTCCAATTCCGTCTGAATCCCATCCGCCCAAAAAATTAGACACTTGATACTCCATATTAACCAACCTCAATCCAAAAATTATCACTCCAAAAAACAATAATATTAAACCAAAAATATTAAACTTGTTTTTTATATTTTTTAATAAAAATCCCAAAATTAAACCCAAAGTCAAAATCCAAATTGTTCTACTCCCCGAAACCATTATTCCCATAAATCCCAACCAAAATACCACCCACCAAAAAGTATTATTAATATACCCTCTCTTTTTTAATTTAAGCCCCACCCTGTCAAGGGAGGGGTTTGGGGAGGGTTTCAACCACCACCATAACAATAAACTCACCAATAAAAACCCCGCCAAACTATTTGGATGAGAAAAAGTTCCATAAGCCCTAATTAAACCTCTTCCCAAAACTGACATTTGCGCGATTCCAATTGTATTAAAACTAAAACTTCTTTCCCCTAACCAATAAAAAATTCCATTTAAACTTCCACTTTTAGCCATTTGAGCCATCGCCAATAAACTCTCAAAAATAATCCAACAGGGGATAATTTTAATTAAATTTTCTTTTATTAAGGCTTTATTTTTTCTAAAATAAAAAAATGTTATTAATAATTGAGCCACCCTTAACCATTTATAAAATGCCACCCAAGGATTAACCGCCATTAAAATATTTATTCCCACAAAACCCAAAATCACCAAATTTTTAAAATTAAATAGCTGCTCCCTTGTCAAGGGGAGCTGTCTCGATTTTTGTCGAGACTGAGGGGTTTTAAAAAGTTCACTTCCAATTAAAATTACCCAAACCAAATCCAATAAATACAAAGTAGGGGACAAATAATCAATCCTAATTCCCAATAAATAGCTCCATTCTGGCCAAAAATGCTTACCTAATTGAGTCGGAATTAAAAGCAAAAATAAAAATAGCCACACAACCCAATCTTAACATATTAAATACTTCTCCCTTGCTTGTCCGTCCGCAGCTTTAGCAAAGGAGGATCAAGGGAGGTGGTCCGAAATTTCGGACCGGAGGGTTTAATCCCTTAGGATTTCTTTATCACAATATGTCTCTCTTCACCTTCACCCTCTGATTCGCTCTCTATTCCTTCAATTTCAGCTAATGTCATATGACAAATTCTTCTTTCATAAGAACTCATACTCGCCATCGGAACCGGATTACCAGTCTCCAACACTTTTTCAGCCAAAGACTTAACCATGTTTTCCAATCTTATTTTTTGTTCTCCTCGATAATTATTTACATCCAAAAGAACTCTAATTCCCTCACTAATTTGAGATCTGATAATTAAAGATAAAACAAATTGGATTGAAGCTAAATTTCGACCTCTAAAACCAATTAATCCAGCTGGATTTTTAACTGTTATTCCAACTAAAACCTGATTTTCTTCACCATCCACATCTTCCACAAAAGCTTTTTCCACTTCAAAATTCATTTTTTCCAAAAGTTCACAAGTGAATTTTAATATTTCTTCGTTTCTTTTTTTATTATCCATAGTCGCTATTTTAACACGAAAATTTTAAAAAAATTGCTCTCTTGCTTGTCCGTTCGCAGCTTTAGCGTAGGAGGATCAAGGGAAGCTGTTCCGATTTATCGGGACTGAGGGGTTTTATTCATTTTATCAACTACTATTTGTTGAACCACCATAAAACCAGACGTTATAAACCAATATAAAAGCAACCCCAATGAAAAACTCCAACCAATAAAAATTGTCATCAACGGCATCATATAAGTCGATTGAGTTCTCATCATCGCCATCATATCATCCTCTTTATCTTTAGTAGTATTAGCAATTGATTCACTTACTTTTGGAGCAGGCATCATCAATTTAGCACTTAAATATTGTAAAAAACCCGAACCAAGTAAAAGTATCAATGGCAATATCAAACCTGAGTCCATTCCTTGAGAAAATATTTTTGCTGGAGTCTGTATTAAATCAGAACCAAAAAAACTCATATCAAATTTAAAATTTTGATCAATTCTAAAAGATTGAATTAAATTATTATTAATCTTTTCCAAGGGAACTTTTCCTTCAGAAAAAAGACTCACCATATTAAAAGCATAAAAAAACAAAAGCAATACCGCTATTTGAATAATCTGAGGTAAACAACCAGACAATGGATTAACTCCTTCTTGTTTATAAAGATCCATTTGAGCTTTAGCCAAAGCTTGTTTATCCTTTCCAAATTTCTCTTTTAATTTATTTAGTTTTGGTTGTAATTCTCTTATTCTTTTAGCCGATTTTAAACTTGGCATCACCAATGGTAATAAAACTAATCTAATCACCAATGTCACTATAATAATGGCCAATCCAAAATTGCCTACCATATAATAAACAGCAAACAAAGCATTTACAAACGGAGCAAGAAATAAATTCATATCGTTCATTCTACCAAATCAATTCCACCTTTTGATAGGGGGTTGCATCTTAAAATTCTTTTTATTCCCAAAAACAAGCCCTTAATCACCCCATATTTTTTCACGGCTACATAAGTATATTCGGAACAAGTTGGTGTAAACCGACAATGATTTCCAATTCCAGTCCCAGAAATATATTTCTTATAAAAAACCAACATCTTCAATACTATTTTTTTCATTTATGTACGGGCAGACCATTGTGTCTGCCCCTCAATAATTCTATTTATTTCTTTTTCAACTTCATCATATTTTTTACCTAAAATTTCTTTTTTCGTCAAAAAAATCACTCTTGTCCCA
>Ga0172379_10004218_pt1 | contig 21558 bp, 19 predicted proteins | sample GrowelOW334metaG_FD_119756 | JGI IMG/M metagenome (GOLD analysis project Ga0172379, IMG submission 119756) | Groundwater microbial communities from an aquifer near a municipal landfill in Southern Ontario, Canada - Groundwater well OW334 metaG | ecosystem: Environmental > Aquatic > Deep... | reverse complement strand
CTTTTTTCGAGTTCAATAGTATAGGAGCCTTCGAGTGATGTCTTATTAAAAATCATTTTATATCCTAATAACTACTGATTCTATTTAATCTCTTTTTTAAAGTTCTCAATCTAACAAATTTATCACCCTCAAAATCTTCAGTTGAAAATTTGTGTTCTATATATTTTTGGAATAATTCATCCATTCCTTTATTCAAATTATATTCAAGCTTAAAATCCGGGAATAAGTTATATAGCAAATCAAAATTAACTCTGTAATTTCTTGGATCAGCACCCACCTCTCCGGTAAAAACTATTTTTGCGTTAGGCAATAATTTTTGAACTTTATCGGCGATGTCTTTTACTTGATAGTTCTCAGAATTTGCACCAATATTTACTGCTTTATTATGAATTTTATCATTCGGTGCTTCCGCAAAAGCACAAAATGCATTTGCTATGTCTTTGCAATGTATTAACGGTCGCCAAGGTGTTCCATCACTCATTATTCTGATTTCTCCTTTACTATAAGCACATCCCAAGAGATTATTAACAACAAGGTCTATCCTTAACATGGGAGAATATCCATAAGCGGTAGAATTACGCAGAAAAGCAGGAGAAAAATTGTCATCAGCAAATTTACTTATTTCTTTTTCGGCTTCAATTTTTGATGTTGCATAAGCAGATATTGGATTTAATTTAGCAGTTTCATCAAGATCAAGAGACTCGCCTTTGCCATAAATTGAACAACTGCTTGCGAACAAAAATTTAGACACACCTGCTGCTTTTGCGTTTTTTGCTAAATTAATTGATCCATTTTGATTGATGCTATATGTCAAATTTTCATTAATATCCCCCATTGGATCATTAGAAATCGCAGCTAAGTGCATAATACAATCGAATCCGTCCAAATCTCTCTCATTCAATTCTCTGATATCCTTAAAAAGTTCTCTATCCGGTTTAACCACTGATTCCCATTCGCACCCTTCAAATAAGTTAATATCACAACCTGTTACTTGATGGTTTTTTGTTTTTAACAAAGAAACAAGATTCGCTCCAATATATCCTTTATGACCCGTCACAAGTATTTTCAATACAACCTCATAATTCTACTAATTATAAAAACATTAAATTTTCCATGGAGCATTGCCCGATTTCCAAAGATTTGTTAATAATTCCCTATCTCTTTGTGTATCCATACAACCCCAAAAGCCTTTGTGTTTATAGAGATTGAGTTGCCCGTCTTTCGCTAACTTGACCAAAGGGTCTTTTTCCAAAACACATTCTTCATTTTTAGATAAATAATTTAAAAATTTCTTATTAAAGAAAAAAAAACCACCATTTATCCAACTTTCTTTAAACTCAGGTTTTTCATCAAATTCGACGACTTCGTTTTCTTTAAGTTTTATTTCTCCAAACCTTGAAGGTGGATTTACGCCCAATACTGTTCCAAATTTTTTATGGGATAAATGATAATTATATTCTTCTGATAAGTCTGCATTAGTCAAACCGTCACCATAAGTAACAGCAAAGTTTTCGGCATCACCTAAATATTTATCGGCGGCAATAGCAATTCTTGCTCCGGTCATAGAACTGTCCCCAGTAAAAGCTAATGTAACTTCCCAATCTTGATGATGGTCAATTGAATGTATTTTAACGTCATTTGTTTTAAGATCAACAGTGAAATCACTATTCATTTGCGAATAATTAAAGAAATAGGACTTTATTACTTCTGACTTAAACCCAAGACATAACACAAATTTTTTAAAACCAAAGTTACTGTAGTAATTCATGATATGCCATAAAATAGGTTTATCACCAATTGGAACCATTGGTTTTGGTCTGAATTCAGTTTCTTCTTTTATCCTAGTACCAAATCCTCCGCATAAAATGAAAACGGGTGTTTTAAAATTATTCATATTAAACTATTTCCTCTTAAGGTTCCAGTAATAGGACTATTTATCATAATAATTGAAATATTCAAAACAACTATAAATTTACGAAAAAAAATTCCATAAAATTATTCATTAATAAAAAGCTTACCTTTATATTTCCTCGCTAGCAAGAAAATGATTTTGATGCGAATTCTGTTTAGATCTATTCCAATATTTTTCTGTAACAGGTATAAGCAAAAGAATAAATAAAAAGCTCATCATAAAAAATGCAGTTCTTGTAAGCATGTCAAAAACAGCGAAGGCATTCATAGTAAATAAATAAACCAAACAGGTAAACGAGATCATGTCCCCTTTTTCATAAAAACGATACCAATAAAACGCAGATAAAAGAGACATTAAATAAGGGATAAGGAATAAACCAACATCACCAAAATCTGCATGAATTTCTTTTAAGTAAGTTGCAGCATTTGACCAACTTGGAATATTATACCCTTTGGGATAATAATTGGGCTTTTTAACAATATCAAATTTTGCGATTAAATTATAAAAAGGAAGAAATGTATTTTCACCAATCATTGTATTTTCATCTTGTAGCTCATAATATTTACTAAAGACCCCCATGTTGGAACTAAAATAAAAATACATGGAGGCATTCATCAAAGGAATTCCTTCTACTTGATTAAAAACATTTGTCTTGCCTTTAAACGCTTCATATCTACCCCGGAATTCCAGAACCAATACTAAACAAGTAACTACTATAGTGATCAGCATTACACTCCCCAATACTAACTTTTTTGTACTTGAAACCACTTCAGCAATTGGATTTTTTGATACAGCGTGTCGAAACAAAAAAAAACTCGTACCTAACATTACCATGGCCACAAAAACCCCGCCTCTTCCGGCCGTTGCAGAATCTTTAATTATTATTGCCGTTATTGGAAGAAAAGTATAAAAAGTGATTTTGTTTTTAGCGGCAGTATATATCCCACTAAAAACAACGCCTGCGTATGGAAGTATCGAAATATAAGGAATTCCGAGTTCTAGCTCACCAGCAACTCGCATTCTATAAATAAGATTTGCTCGTAGAATGATTGTTGTAATATTGCCAAATTTTTCAAGTAAGAGAGTCCAAGTCTGATAAGCACTAAAGAAACCAACTAGTGAGGTAAAAACAATTACTGCTTTAAGTATTATAAAATCATCATTGAATAAAACAGAATGCATCCTTAAGCCATTCATGTCAGTCTTATTCTCTTTAAAAACATTTCTGGCAAAATACACAGTTAACGCTCCCGAAATCATACCAACTTGAGTTATAAAAAAAATGTAAAATGCTTCGTTTGAAATTTCAATATACCTAATAAACTTGAGTTCGTAAAGGACCAAAAAAACAGTCCAAGCTAAAGTGTATATCAGCAAATGGTTGAACCATTTTTTAAACAAATATTTGCTTAGCACTAAAGTACTAATTGAAAATACAAGAACAATTAAAATACTCATCTCAACTAAATCTTTATTCTATAAAGCTGTGTGATAAAATTATAGTACCTAAATTCTTTTTCTTCTATCGGATTCTTAAGCAATGGTTTATGAATTATTGATTCCATTCTATACACTAAGGGAATGGAGATAAAAAAACAAAGGAATAAAAATGAAAGCACTATCATCGATCTTTGAGGTCTATATTTTAGTTGTGGGGGAGTTGCTTTATCTATTACAATAACAGTGGGAATATTTTTAACTTCTTCAACTTTTGCTTGTTCATACATTGGAAGAATAACTTCTAAAATTTTACTTTGGATTTCTACATCTCTGTATGCCCGCAAGTAATTAATTGCAATATCAGGAAACTGTTTAAAAGGGAGTAGAACATTAGAATTCTTGGAAATATTTTGAGAATTTTTAAGTTCACTAACTTTATTTTGAAGAATTTGTAACTCGCTTAACGCAATTTTATATTGTGGGGAATTTTTTCCGTATTGTTGAAGTACTATGTCGATCAAAATTTGTTTTTGAAATAATTGTGATTCAATTTCGGCTGCTGCTTTGTAGGATAATTCTAATTGCTCCGGGATAGCAACAATTCCAAATTTTTTTTGAAATTTATAAAGGACATCTTCAGCGTTTTTTAGATCGTCAATATTTCTTAAATATCTTTTTTCAATAAAAGTTCGGTTGTTCTTGGCAGCTTCCGAATTAATTTTTGTATTCAAACTATCTAATAAGAACACAAAATAATTTGCTATTTCCGCCGATTTTATAGGATTTTTATTTACGACATTTATTTCAAAAAAATTGTTTGTCGTTAGATCAAATGAGATATCACTAACAAAAGCTTTTACAGCTTTATCGTAATTCTTATCTTCAATTTCATAATAATCCATCAGACGAAATTTATTAATGGTGTTCACAATTGCAGAGCGGCTATTAAGAATTCCCATAATCATATCTTCTGAAGCACTTGAACCCCCTAACAATTTGCTGCCGAATGATGCTCCACTTGATTTTCCACTAAGTAATCCGGTCAAACTACCAAGACCAAGTGAAGATTCAGGTGGAATTGTTACAACTGCACTTGCTTTATACGTATTAGGAATTAATAGACTAATTCCAGCAATTATAATTCCTATGACGATTAAATTAATTAAGATAAAGTTTTTCCATTTAAATAAGATAAAAAGGTAATCAGACAAAGATGGATTGGATGTTGGATTCTTCATAGCTAAAGTTGTGCCCTGATTTCTTTCAAAGATTAATTTATAATTTGTGTACCTAAATATCTATAAAATAAATAAATATTTTAAAACAATTTAATACATTTGTACAGATTTGACAATTCATGTGCGTCTGTGGTAAAAGTTGTGATTCCTTAGAAAGGAGTTAATTAAATTTACCGAATCTGTTTTTTCTGCAGTGCCTGTACCCTAAAAGAACCATATAATATTTGTTTAACTTTTCTTTTTCGAACAATAATATTTTGACTAATTCCTTTAAGAAATTCCGTTTATCTTGTTTAATAAATTCGGGGAACAATTCCTTATAACGCTTATAAACCCAAAATCTATTTCTTGTTCTATAATATATTCGCACGGGCGGATGGTTAGTTGGAAAAAATATTTTAAATAGAAATTTTCTTTTTTTTATGTCGCCTAATTTGTGATAAATGGAAGTATTGTTAAGCTGAAAAATCTTGTATCCGCGCGAAAGCATTCTCAAAGAATAGTCAATATCAACATAATCGATAAATAACTTTTCATCAAACCCACCAATTTCTTTATACATAGATAATCTAATTGTACAACCACTTGTGATCGCAACTGTTATACTTTCTAATTCTTGTGTCGGTGGTCTAAGCGGATTATTCTTGTGTATTACGAATGGAGATAGTATTCCAATTTTATCATTTCTTTCAAATTGTTTTATCATTTCCTCTACTAAATTTTCCGAAACTCGACTGTCTTGGTCCATTGTTAAAAGAATATCGTAATTATCTTCAATTGCCTGGTTTGCCGCTTTGTTGAGTGCTGCCGCAATTCCTATATTTCCAAAATTATCAACAAATTTAATTTTGGAATAGTCTTTTAACTTGTTAGGTATTAATCCTATTGTTTCTGAATTATCAACAATATATAACAATTCTATTTGGTCGAGATAAGTAAGAATATTAGTTATTACTTCTTCATTTGGGTTATATAATATTGTAGCACCGGCAGTTCTTAACATTGCATTTGTTTGGTCTATCTTGTAATGGTTCTAAATCAAGTTATAGTATAATGATGCTCTACGTGTTCGTTAAGTAAAAACAGGCGGCATCTCCTTTTTTGCTTTTATTTAATTCTTTTGCACGTTTATTGAAATTGCTAATCTCTTTATCAGTAAATATTGAACCCGCAGGGTTTATGAGGTGAGACTTTGGGTCCATAAGAGCTATTTGTTTTTTATATTGCTCACTTCCCCAAAATTGCATACCAATAGAATCATAAACTATTTTATCGATTTTAAAACCAAATTTATCAGCTAAAAATTTTATGCTCTTTACGGTATGAAGAAAATAATGCCGCGGTGGATCAAGTTGTACCCAATTAGTTTTATAAAATTCCCATGCATAACTATCAATTAATGGGATCCGAATCAAAACAGTACCTTTTTTCCTCACCACCTTCTTTAACAACTCAAAAGTTTCTACTGGGTTTTTTAGATGCTCGAATGAATGGTGAAACATAACATAGTCAAAGTTATTTTCATCAATTTGTGCTAAATCCTTTTTAATAATTTTGTATTTATTGTTAAAGATAATATCTTTTTCAATAAACGGATCTATACCAAGTAGATTATTAAAACCAGCATCGCTTAGCTTTACAAGTAATTCTCCCCGACCGCAACCTACTTCCAAGATATAATCATCCTTCTTTAAGTCAGTCTCTGAAAACCAATACAAGTTAGAATCATATCCGAATAGCTGTGTTAATATTTTACCGATTACCCCTCTTCGTCGGAATAAATATTGTTCTCTTTTTTTTAGTAAATATTTTTTTAAACCGGATTTCCGAAATTCCGGCATACTTAGATAATTGGCAGGATAATACTTTTCAATATTTTCGGGAAATTGCTTGATCTGAAGACAACCGCAGTTAGTACATTTGAAATAATCAAACTCGTGATGTGTGCCAAACATCATTTCTTGCAGTTTATATTCTTCTGTATTATCCGTATTTCTACATATTTTACAAATATTATCCATGGTCTGATCCTAATTCTTTTAAAATATTACAGATGAAAAAATAGATTTTCTGCCGCAAGTTCAGAATTTTCAATTAACTTTCCGCTTGAATAAACTCTGAATTTTCGAGACCATAAGAAACCTTTCATCTTCAACTAAAAAATATTTCCAAGCGATAAAACTAAAAACCAGCAGAAAAACTCCACTAAAAATTATTTTAACTAAAATACTGGTTAAAATAAATGGAACAATTAAAATCAGTAGAGGAATGATTATAAATATTTTGCTGTTTTTCTGAATATTCAATGAAAATATTTTGACTGCCAGAAAATTCATTGCAACGGAATCTACCACAGCCATCAATAAATATGTTATAGCAGCGCCTGTAATTCCCCATTTAGTAATGGAAAACCACATGATTGGTAAATAAAATGGTAATTCAGATAAATTTATGAGAGTAGGGATTTTGGGTTTGCCGGTTCCCTGAAAGAAAATATTTGGAACTAAAGAAAGACAATTCATTAAAATCCCAATTGATAAAATCTGCAAAATATGAGCGCTATGAATAGCAAAGTCTATCCCCAACCATAAATCCATCCCTTCTTTTGCAAATGTGTTAATTAGTAGAACAGTAGGATAAATTATTAAAAAAATGTACTTAATCCCTCGGAGTAATAATTTTTTTGATAGTTCCGGATTGGTTAAAAAATTTGTAGAAAATACTGGAAACAGAACAGTAACTAGTGCACTTGGAATTATAAGTAACTTCGTGATCATCTCATAAGGAGTGGCATAATATGTTATTGCAACGGCAGAAACTTTCATTCCGATGATAAATCGATCTGAATATAAAGTTAGCGGTCCAATAATATTTGCCAAACTTATCCACAAACTAAATTTTAATAATGGCTTTATGCTTATAAAACTAAATTTTATCTCGTGTAGTATGCTTGTATTTGCCCGAAGATTTAATATCAAATAGACAAACCAAATAATAAGTCGGATGGAAATCAACGAAATCACAATCCAGAACAAACTGTTAGTCAACCTCAAAACAATTAAAGGGATTAAAAATGTCGAGACACCAAGAATTATTCTTATATAACTAACTTTGTTGAATTGTTGATAAGCTTCAAGGACTCCTCTTAAACCCGCCGAAGTTGTGATTAATGGAATTGATAAAGATACAGCAAAAAATATTTTGTAAGTCTCGGGTTTCAAGACTTCAGATATTTTTAAATATTGATTAAGCAAGGAAGGGACAAAAAAAACAGAAATCACCGAGACTAACACGCTTATTGAAAACATTAGAAGTAATGCTGACCAGAAAATTATGGGAATTTGTTCGGTTTTTTTGAGACCAATTTTTTCAGCTATAACCTTTGTTAGGCTCCTCCCAATGCCTAAATCCAAAAAACTAAAATAGCCAATTACCATCCAAACTAAGCTTAGAATGCCAAATCTTTCTTTTCCTAATCCATGTATTAGGGGAGGCATTAACGCCAAGGCAAATATTATGGGAATTCCATAGCCTAACAAATTATATATTGTGTTTTTGGCAATTATTTTCCCACTCGAAGATGATGCTATAGTCTCAAAGACTTCCATTAACTTGACCTAATGCTCTTCTCTATAAAAAATACTTTTTCAGTACTTAGTCTTATTTAATCATACATATTTAAAAAATAAAATTGATTTGGTATACAAGTTCGAATCAATATGTAATATATTAACTATCTGAAAAATCTTTCCGCTAGAAGGGTGAAATTCACCTTAAAACTCTTCTAACGAACAAAAATCCCCAGTATTAACAAATTCGTTGGAGTTAATCATAGGGTTTATTATTGAAACAAATAAAGTTGTCCTCGAAGTGCTTAAAACGACATAAATCGAACTGTTTTTACTTCTTAAATTGTATTACCAACAACAATACCGTTGCCAGTGCTGAAATGATACTGCTTATTGCCATCACTCTATCTAAATAATAGCTAAAGGTTCTTACCGGTTCTTTCGGCAGCCAAATATAATCGCCCGGCTCAATTGTATAGGAGACATCTTTATCGACTTTTGTCCAACTCCGGCTTTTTCCTTTAATTAGATAGATATCATCTTTTGCGTTTTGCCCTTTTCCACCGGCTTTGGTAATGTAATAATCAACTCCTTTATCCGCAATAAAAGCGATATACCCCGGGTTGTACACTTGTCCAAATACATAAACTAAATTTAGTTTTTCGGGCACATGAATATAATCTCCATTTCGTACTGAAAATTTACTTGCAGCTGAAGATGTATCACTTATTCTCGTAAAATCAATAACCCCATTACCTCTTATAAAACGGAGTTTATTATCAATAATTAAGGAAAGAGAATCTTCCGGATTTATCTCAGCCATTCGATTCATTAAAAATTGATCGAGTTCTTCTGAAAAAAGTGTGGATTTAAATACATTCGTTCCGCGAATTAATTCAGCTCTGGACAAATCTGCCGAAGGTAAAAAACCACCCGCTTTTTCAATGACCTCCTTTAAAGTCGATGAGCCTTTCGAAATAGTAATCGTTCCTGGTCGATTAACTTCACCGTCAACCGTAACTGTATAATCTCTTCTAAACGTTTCATCGCCAAGAATTGTAATTCTATCACCTCTTTTTAAGAGGGGATTATCACTTATATTGACAATAAACTTGTTCTCTTTTTCTCCGGTAGCGTCAAGTCTGCTAATTTCAGCCGAAGTAATTTTCTCAAATCCTTTATCGAGCCCGCCAGCGAAAAGGATAGCGTCTTCCAGCCTGTCACCGTCAACAAATTGAAATTTAACAGTTTGTGCATTCCCCCGTGAGGAAGTATTTCTATTAATAGCACCTGTAACAAAAACAAAATTTCTTTCCCGATCATTAAAGGGGAAAAGAATCACGTCGTCATTTTGAAGATATGGATTTTGTAAATAATCTCCGGTAAACCGAAATTTTTCAAGGTCTATGGTAATTGTCTGCCCGTTTACTCTTTTTATCCGAATATCTCTTTTGGTAAAATCTGCAAGTTGTTTAAAAACCACTTCCTTCTGCTCGGCGCTGGCAGTTGTTCCTACTCTTTCACTTTTTGCAGCATTAAATATTCTTGTAACAAACTGATCAACCCTTTCCCCAATGACTGCCGGAAAGGTTCCGTTTGCAATGAAATCCCCACCAATAGTAACACTAATCGTATTTTGCCTGGGCGTAGTATCAAAACTAAAATCACTCTTGCTTTGGGACTGGGAAAAAATTTGAAAAATTATTACAACCGCAAAGATGGTTATTTTCACTATTATTTTTTTCTGCATAGAATAAACTAATTATTATTAATGTGTTCAAAGTTAATGATAAATTTCAAAATATTTACTGATAATTTTCCCCCTAAATAATTTATTGGTTTTTCAGGGCAAACTATTCCAGATTGATGTAACCACTCTCTTCTCTAATTATAAAAAATAAATTAAATAACTATTGACTTTCTTTCCAAAAAAGACAAAATTACTTCCGAAGTTTTTCTAATTCTTAAACTTCTGCATGCAGTTATGCATCTATTGTACTAATTGAGGAATTTTTCAGCAAAAAATTTTGTTAATTAAAAAAAGGACAATTATAGACTATTTTATACCTTGAGTAATGTTCAATAAAAAAACAAACAAAAGGTGAAAGCTATGCTAACTGTAAAATCAAAAATGGATAATCCGTTATCTGATCTAATCAGTGACGATATTTACCAACTGTTGAACGATCATGGGCTGATTGATGAGAAATCGGTTCGTGATTATAAAATCCGGAAACAATTCAGAACACTTCGTACAAGCAAGATTAGTGCGGGAGACGCTATTGATGCTATTAGAGAAGAATATCCTTACCTGCAATTTGATACCATACGAAAAATAGTTTATCAGCTAAGCAAGTAAATTTGACAATGTGATTTTGATGTTCTATATTTTCAATGTCTTTCTTGCAGATTTCTCCCCTGGTCTGCAAGATTATACAGACAACCCAGTGTATTCCCCGACACTGGGTTTTTATTTTTTTAATTATGAAAGACTATCATGGCAAAATCAGTTAAAAAAAGAGGAAGCACTAAGGTATCAAAAGTCTTAGCATCTCCTTTTACTATTTATTGGACAAAAACAAATTATCTAGTTCTGGCTTTAAGCATTTTTCTTTCAGTTCTCGGCTATTATTTCCTTTCCGTTAAACCCTGGAACAGTACAACTTCGCTTTATGTGGCTCCCATTCTTCTTGTCCTCGTCTATATAGTTTTTTTCCCTCTATCAATTTTGATTAAGAAAAAAGAGACGACAGAACAGGAATCAAAATAACGTGGTGCTGGCTAAAGTTAAAGGGAATGTGGTTTCAACTCATAAGAACGAACACCTAACGGGAAACAAATTGATGATCGTTCATCAAATTGATCTTAAAGGAAATTTTATTGGAAAACAAGATGTTGTAGCCATTGATTTCATTGATTCAGGAATAGGTGATACCGTTCTCCTTGTTCAAGAAGGTGATGCCGTACAACAGATTGTAGGCAACAAAAAAGCTCCGGTGCATTCAATAATCGTTGCAATTGTAGACAAAATAGATTACTTAAACTCAGAAGAATAATTTTGGTGGGAACAACTTTTAAAGAATTTGCCCAACTCCGGCTGCTTCTTTCTATCGAAGGAATCGGTCCGGTAAAAATGAGAAACTTACTTTCTGCTTTTCATTCGCTAGAAAATGTTTTAGAGGCTGACTTTGCTTCCCTATCAAATGTCGAAGGGATTGGGAAATTCCTCTCAAAAAAATTATCAGAAGTGAACCTTAACTGTCCCTCCTCTTTCTCAAAATTTGAAAAAGAATATGCAAAACTCCATGCACTTAATATTAAAGTAGTTACTTTTTTTGATGATGCCTATCCAAGTCTCCTGAAAAGAATTTATGACCCTCCAATGATTTTATACATTAAAGGTGATTTTGTCGAAAAGGATAATTTCCCGATTGCAATTGTTGGAACAAGAGAGCCGACCACTTACGGAAAGATGCAAGCAGAAAAATTTTCTTCAGCATTAGCTTCTCAGGGGATAACTATTGTCAGCGGATTAGCCAGAGGAATTGATTCTGTTGCACATCATGCTGCATTAAAATCCAATGGTAGAACTATCGCCGTTCTAGGTTGTGGTATAAATGTTGTTTATCCACCTGAGAATAAAAAATTGTATGAAGAAATTCCAAACCATGGATTACTTGTTAGCGAATTCCCTTTAGGAACAAAACCTGACGCTCAGAATTTTCCATCCAGGAATAGAATAATTTCTGGATTAAGTCTCGGCTGCGTAGTTGTTGAATCAGGTGTTCAAGGTGGAGCCTTGCAGACAGCCGCATTCGCATTAGATCAAGGAAGGGAAGTTTTTGCAATCCCGGGAAATTTAGGAATTAAACAAAGCGATGGGACAAATACCCTAATACAAAAAGGAGAAGCTAAACTTGTACGTACCCCGGAAGATATCCTTGTGGAGCTTGAATTAAAATTGAAACCGGTTGTGGGAAAAACGATTCCAAAACCACAAATTCATTTAAATCTTTTTGAACAAAAAATTCTTTCAGTTCTCGAAAACAAAGAAATGCAGATCGATGCTATTGCGTCTGAAACCGGACTCTCCACTTCAGATTGCTTAATTAACTTACTTACACTTGAGTTTAACGGGATGGTAAAGCAACTACCCGGTAAAATCTTTGTTCTTATTTAACTATTGCTTAAGTAAGAAAAATCCGGCTTGATCACCCCTCATGTTTTCATTCAACCTTTTTGTTTCCTTTTCAAATTCTTCCAATTGCAATTGGGTGAAAATTGAATTTTCCGGATTGACAAAGTAAGATCGTTCATCCATCAACGGAATATCTTGTCTATACTGTTCGCTCCCATACAATTGAATACTGCGGGAATCATAGATTGTTTTTTTTATAACAAATCCATACTGCTCTGCCAGATAGTGCAAACTTTTAAGCGAATGATTAAAAAAATGCCTCGGTGCTTCCAACGCAAACCAATTTTCTTTGTAATACTCCCATGCATAAGAAGTACAGATAGGAATACGAATAAATAAGTATTTCCCGGGATAAAGCATAGTTGCCAGTTTCTTAAATACCGCGTGCTGGTCTTCCATATGTTCCAACGAGTGATGCATCATTATCAAATCAAATTTTTCATTTGTTTCAGAAAGACTTTTCTTTAGAATTTGTACCCCGTTAGAGTACTGAATATCTTTTTCAATAAATGCATCGATGCCTGTCAAATTCTGAAAACCGGCATTTCCCATTCTATAAAGAAGTTTTCCAATGCCGCTGCCAACATCAAGAATGCGGCTTGATAATGTAACGTTCATTTCGTTCAACCAGGTGATATATGTTGGAGTGCCATATTTAGAGAATACTATTTTCCCAACGAAAGAAGGAATTCCAAAGGAGTAGCGATCTCTATAAATATTTAATTTTTTCTTAATATAATTTTCTTTGGGAAGTTGAAATGAAAAATATTGAGCGGGATAATAAGTGGAAAGGTTGGCAGGTGGATTTGTTAATTGTAAACAACTGCAAGATGAGCACTGGCAATAGATAAATGTATCGCGTGTTCCAAATTGCATTTCGCGAACATTATAAAATTGGTTTCCCTTTTCGTTTCCACAAATTTTACAGGAATACTCCATTTAATATTTCTTTTTATCTTTCCAGAGAAACTTTAACCATTCGAATATTTTTTTCTCTTGCCCGATCTCTTTGGGGAAATAATATTGAGTCCCTTTCATCTCTTCGGGGAAATAATTCTCCTCAACAAAATGGTGCTTAAACTCATGTGCGTATTTATATTCTTTACCGTAACCAAGTTTTTTCATTAGTGCCGTAGGCGCATTACGCAAATGAAGCGGGACCTTATAGAAAGGTTTTTGTTCAACGTCTTGCAACGCTTTTTCTATTGCCAGATAAGAGGCGTTACTCTTAACTGAAGAAGCCAAATACGTTACACACTGTGCGAGAATTATTCTTGCTTCCGGCATTCCAATTTTTGAAACTGCGGAAAAGCAAGCTTCCGCCAGCAGTAATGCGTTTGGTGATGCATTCCCGATATCCTCCGAAGCAAGCACGATCATTCTTCTCGCAATAAATAATGGGTCTTCGCCTCCCGCTAACATTCTCGCCACCCAATAGAGTGCCGCGTCGGGATCGCTGCCGCGTATACTTTTGATGAATGCCGAAATTAAATTGAAATGTTCTTCACCATCCTTATCGTACAAAATATTTTTTTGTTGAACAACATTTTCAAAAACTTCTTTTGTTAAATCAATTTTTTCTTTTCCTTTTTCTTGCAGCACTGCCGCTTCAAGGATGTTCAACATTGTCCGTGCGTCGCCACCGGAGAGATAAAGGAGAAAGTCTTTGTCGGAAATAGTGATAGAATAAGAAGAGAGTGTTTCATCTTTGTGCAGCGCCGAATCAATAATTTTTTCGAGATCTTCTTTTTCTAATTCTTTTAAAGTGAAGATCCGCATGCGCGATCGCAAAGCCGAGATAACTTCAAACGAAGGATTTTCCGTAGTCGCACCGATCAGGGTTAGCAAACCGGATTCAACCGCACTTAGTAATGCATCTTGCTGCGCTTTGTTGAAGCGGTGAATTTCATCAATGAACAAAATTGTCTTTTTATGAAACTGCCGATTCTTGGTTGCAGAAACAATTATTTCTCTAATGTCCTTTACTCCGGAAGAAACCGCGTTAATTTGAAAAAAATCCGATTTGGTACTCAGCGCAATTAATTTTGCGATCGTCGTTTTGCCGGTACCGGGAGGTCCCCATAAAATGAAGGAGGAAAGAGCGTCCGATTCAATCATCAACCGGATCGGTTTCCCTTTCCCTAAAAGATGTTGCTGCCCGAAGAACAAATCGAGACTGATTGGTCTAACGCGTTCAGCTAAGGGGATATTTAAATTTGTTTGATTTGTATTCAATTTGTTTTAGGGGAATTCAATTATTGTTTGTCGATTTTTATGATAATCTCATTTTTCTTACTCATCGAATATTTTTCGCGTGCGACACGCTCGATCTTCGCCGGGATTTTTTTCAAAAGAGAGTCATTTTGCGCCGAAATTATTTTATTCGCTTCTTCCAAATTTTTCAGAACCGCTTTTAGCGAATCAACTTCGCTTTTCACTTTAACGTACTTAACAATTCCGGTTTCATTAAAAGCGAGATATGAAAATCCTACCACAACAATTGTAAAAAAGATTACAAGAAGAATTTTTTGATTTGAGAAAGGGAGTTTCATGTAAGTGCGAGGTTCACTATTTTTTCAACCAATTGTGTAAATGAAATACCGACGGCTTTCGCAGCCTTAGGAAGCAAACTTGTAGCCGTCATTCCAGGTAATGAGTTCACTTCAAGACAGAAGAATTTTCCTGCATCATTTAATCGGAAATCTGCACGGGCATAACCGCGGCATCCAAGAGAAACAAATGCACGACGCGTTTGCTCTTGTATTTGCAAGGCTAGCTCTACAGGCAAGTCCGCCGGTACAATATATTCACTCATTCCTTTTGTGTATTTGCATTCGTAATCATACAAAGTATGTTTTGGACGAATTTCCAAAACAGGAAGAACTTCATCAGCTAAAATTCCAACCGTTAGTTCCCGTCCCGGAATAAATTCTTCAATTAAAGTTTTATCCGAATATTGAAAGGAAAGCAGTAATGCGTCAAGAATATCTTCCTCTTTTTCGCAGACGGTTAATCCAAAAGTTGAACCCTGGTCGTTCGGTTTTATAATTAGCGGAAAGGTGAAATCCTTTTTGATTTTTTCGAGAACTGTTTCGTAGGAATAATTTTTCTCAACTAAAAAACCATTCGGAACAGAAATGCTATGATCTCGCATAACAATTTTGGACATCATTTTATCCATAGTTAACGAGCTCGCCAAAACATCCGAACCGGTATATTTTATATTTCTTAATTCAAGAAGAGATTGAATTATTCCATCTTCTCCCCACTCACCGTGCAATCCGAGAAAGGCGACATCAATGGTATCGAATAAAGATGAATTTACAGCCTCAAGATAATTGCGTGATGAAATCGGGAATAAATCTTTTTCAGAAAAAAAATCTTCCGCTCGATCCGGTTGCTTTACGCCATACGCAGGATCAATCAATGTTACCGCATACCCAAGTTCCAAAAGAGAATTGTAAATTGATTGGCTCGAATGTTTTGATACTTCTCTTTCGGCAGAAGCTCCCCCCAGAAGCAGTGCAACATGCAATTTCTTTTCATTCATAATGTTTTATAAAAATAATTTTGAATTCGTTAATTACGATTCTGATTTTAAAATTTATTCTTTTCGTCTAACTTTATTCCGTAATTTTTTTCGGCGACAGAATAAAGTGCATCTAATTTATATCTTGGTATTTCTTTAACTCCGCCAAGTTTATTCGCAATAAAGATCGTCTTTGCCGTATGCTCTAATTTTTCCATTCTAAAATAAGCTTGCCGCAAATTGGTACCGAGTGAAACAGCTCCATGGTTTTCTAATAAAAACACATTTGCATAGCCAACATGTTTTTTTAAACTGTCCGGCAATTCATCAGTTGAAGGAGTGGCATATCTGCAAAGCGGAATGCGCCCAAGTGTTAAAACAACTTCCGGAAAAATCGGACGATCTAAAGAATCTCTTGAAGAGGCAAATGCTGTTGAATAGACCGGATGAGCGTGTACAATTGCGTTTACGTCTTTTCGATTTTCATAAATAAATAAGTGAAGTTTGTTTTCCGTTGAAATTTTCCCGGTGCCGTTAATAATCACGCCACTCATAGTTATTTCTAAAATATCTTGATCGGTTACATCCCCTTTGCATACGGCTGACCGGGTAATAAGGACAGTTCCGTTTGATGTTCTTGTAGATAGGTTGCCGTCGAACGCGGAAACAAAATCCTTTTCATAGACTTTATGACAATACTTAACTAACTCTTCCCGTTGCTGCATCTATTTTCAAATTCTTCCATTAATCTCATATTCACCAATCCGTCTTCACCTGTAACAAGCGGTTCTTCATTTTTTAAGATAGATTTTGTTACCGATTTCAATAACCGATAAAGTTTATTCGCTCTTTTTCTGAAAACTTTTTTTCCTTCTCCTTCAAGAAGAATACTTAATTTTGCAGAGCCATATCGTGCGCTGATAAGACCATCAAGGCTGATAGCGCCTTTCGTACCGATTATCTCCATTCTATTAAAAGATTTCGGCACGCAATATGCAACTTGAAAGTGTCCAAATCCGCCGCGCTCAAATTTTACGATACCCGCGGCAAAATCCTCAACTTCGGATTGATAAAAAAGACTTTCGTTCACGCCGTTAAGTTCAACAATTTCTCCACAAAGAAAACGCATTAAATCAAGCAGGTGTGTTCCGAGATCCCTAACGGCTCCGCCGCCAGCCGCCTCTTTGCTATAGCGGAAGTTATCCCGCGGAAGTAAATTAACATTAAACTCTGCATTGATATATAATATTTTCCCAAGCAATGAAGATTCGATAATCGCTTTCGCTTTTTCTACAAGCGGGTGAAAGCGGTATACAAAATCAACTGCAAAGTGTACACCGTTTTCTTTGCAAACACGGACCATCTCTTCTGCCTGGGCGGTTGTAATCGAAAGAGGTTTTTCACAAAGAATATGTTTTTTTGCTTTTGCCGCTTTTAATACCTGCTCATAATGATGAGCGTTGGCGCTTGCTATATAAACCACATCAATGTCGGATTTAAGAAACTCATCAAAATTATCAAATGCCTTTGGGATGAGAAATTTTTCCGATAATGTTTTTGCACGCTTCGCGTCGTTACTAAAGATCGCATTGATCTTTGCCCTTGGAATTAAATTAAAGGTTGGCAGAATTGCGGTTTCCGTAAACTTTCCGCAACCGGCAATTCCCCATTTTAATTTTTTTGAAATCCGTTTAGTTATTCCTAACATATTATTTTTTTACAACCAATTTTTTTAAATGGAGGTCTAATTTTTTCATTAAGAGATTAATCGGTTTTGAGTTCTGCATAATATAAAAATGAATACTCGGCACGTTACGATTAAAAAGCTCTTCTACTTGTTTAACCGCCCAATTTACACCAATCTCCAACACATGTTCGGGTTTGGCTGCCATAACTTCTTCGGCTAGCGCTTCAGGAATATTAATATAAAAATTCCTGGGAATATTTGTTAAATGAGATTTGAGTGAAAGAATTTTTAATCCTGGAATAATCGGAGCGTCAATTCCTTCTTCTTTGCACGCATTCACATAATCGAAATAAACTTTGTTATCAAAAAACATTTGGGTTACAATATAGTCAGCGCCTGCTTCAATTTTTTGTTTGGTATATTTGATGTCGAGATTTAGATTAGGCGCTTCAAAATGCTTTTCGGGATACCCGCTTACGCCAACGCAAAAATCAGTCGCTTTTGCGTCAAGCAGATTTTCTTCCAAATATTTTCCATTGTTCATTGCGTTTACCTGCGAAACCAGATCAACGGCATATTCGTTAGCGGTTCTGCCGTGCGGGACAGGTTTTACAAATCCGTTATCATCACCGCGGATTGCCAGAACGTTTTCAATACCCAGGTAATTTAATTCAATCAGAAAGTCTTCCGTCTCTTCTCTTGTAAAATTTTTACAGAGAATATGCGGTACCGCCTCGATGTTGTATTTATTCTGTATCAAAGCACAAATACCGAGCGTCCCGGGGCGTTTCCGGATGATTTTCTTCTTGATACCAGAAGCTGTTTCTTCATAAACAATTTCGGCTCCATGGCTGGTAATATCAATAAATGGAGGATTATACTTCGCGATATCATCAATTACGGTTAAGAGACTTTTAATGTCTCCCCCGCGTTTCGGCGGAATAATTTCAAAACTGATTAACGGTTCTTTTGCTTTTAGAAGATGTTCAATTACTTTCATAGTCTTTTATTTTTTGTAATGCTAATTTAATATTTATTTGTTTAAAAGTTATCAGTTGTAAGTATACGGTTTTTAGCGGTCAGTTATCAAAAGGAAGAAGTTTCTTAATAAATTTAATTTGGGGAGAAAGAATAGAGATCATCGGTTAGAAGTTAATGGTCATTGAATTTAATTGATACTAACAGCGTTAATTGCTCAGCGGTATAAAGTTCTCTACCAATTTTCTTCTTAAATTTACCATAACAAAAATTAGAATTATGAAAATAGCAGTATTGGTTTCCGGCGGCGTCGATAGCTCCGTTGCTCTTCAATTATTAAAGAACGAAGGACACGATGTTACCGCTTTCTATTTGAAGATTTGGCTCCAGGATGAATTTTCCTTCCTCGGTAATTGTCCGTGGGAAGAAGACCTAGAATTCGTACGAAAAGTCTGTGAGCAAACAAATGTTCCCCTCGAAGTAATTTCCCTGCAAAATGAATATTGGGATAAAGTGGTCTCCTACACCATCAGCGAAATAAAAGAAGGACGCACACCAAATCCCGATATGTTCTGCAACCGGCTTATTAAGTTCGGAGATTTTTACGATAAGATCGATACAAGTTTTGAGAAAGTCGCTTCCGGACATTATGGACAAATTGCTTACGAAAACGAAAAGTATTATTTAAAGAGATCCCCCGATCCGATTAAAGACCAAACTTACTTCCTTGCATATTTAACGCAACAGCAATTAGCGCGGGCACTCTTCCCTATTGGAAAATATATGAAGAAAGAAATCCGGAAGATCGCTGCCGATTACGATCTGGCAAATCAGGCGAGAAAGGACAGTCAGGGAATCTGTTTTCTTGGACAAATAAAATTTTCTGATTTCATCAAATATCATCTTGGTGAACTTCCGGGAGAAATTATTGAAATCGAAACCGGGAAAATTCTAGGCAAACATCCGGGATATTATTATTTTACAATCGGACAGCGAAGCGGCATAGGGTTGAGCGGCGGACCCTGGTTTGTGGTTGAGAAAAATATTAAAGAAAATAAAATTCTTATCTCAAAAGATGTGGCATTAATCGAAAAAGAAAAAAATCATTTCTCCGTAACAAATTTTAATTGGATAAATGAACCTCCCGCAAAAGAGAATCTTCAAGTAAAGATAAGACATGGCGAGCATTTTTTTAATTGCTCACTCAAATTTCAAAATGATAATCTTGCTGAAGTGACAATAGACAGACCTGACAGAGGAATTGCGGCGGGACAGTTTGCCGTGTTTTATGATGGTGATTATTGCCTCGGCGGCGGAGTGATCTGTTAGACGTTGATCGAAATTTACAATCAGCGCACAATTGTTTTGCATCCGATTGCTACCTCACCAAAGTAATTTTATTCTTCAAACTGCCGATTGATACCGGGTCAGTTTTTATTTTTACATATTTCCCACGCAGCCACAATTGTGTTTGATCTTTATAATGCTTGCTCAGCGGATGACCTGACTCCCCTGTTGGCAGCACTAAATAAAATTCATCGGGATTAGCGAAATCATAAATAAACCGCATTGATGGTCCAAGATGATTCTCATAATCCTTATGCTGAAACATTCGTTCGTTTCCTTCATAATGATTTAAGAGATACTCCGTATTAAATACTGTTGTTCCGTCACCTCCAATACCGAACGGACCAATATTTACAATCCCGTCGATAAACTTATTCTCTCCACTGAAAAAATGTTTGAACGTTAGCGTATGTAGTTTTCCCCAATGCCACTCGTTAATGTTAGTTCCCATTTTTATTTCAAGATCGGTTAGCGCATCACTCAAACTTTTTCTTATCATATCATCGCGCGTTTCAATTTTTGATGTCTTTTTATCATCAAAGATTGAAGAGATATTTTCTTCCAAAATCCGTTGCACAACTCTGTAGGGAACATTGGGAACAAAAAGAAATTCGTTAAAAAGATTGTACCCAAGATCATCTTCAAAAGTATTTTTTAAGAAGTGGGTTAGAAACACCGCATAAACAGCCGGCGCTTGATAAAAAGCGTCGAACTTGCCGTCCCATTCTTTGAAAAGCGTAAGTACTTTGTTTAAATTTTTATCTTTGACTTTGATATCTGCAAATGCATGAAGAATATATTTTGTAATATTTTTAGCGTAGGGAGAAACGAAATCCGTTTGATACTGTTGAAAATCATCCGGCGAATGTTTTTCTTTTGCAGTTAACAATTCGGTTATTCTTTCGATGCGCGATGAAGGTTCCCACAAATTTGAAATATGATATGGGAAATTCTTCACCGTTTTATTATTTGCCGAAGCAATAAAATTTTGCGGCGGATTGAAGAGCATCGGCATCTCATCAAATGGTACAAAGCCTTTCCAGTCATGTTCGGAAGTCGTGCCGTCAAAAACAAACGTGGGAGAGTTTGACGAACGAACCGGGAGTTTTGCCGCGCAAAGATACCCAATGTTTCCTTTTCCATCTGCATAAACAAAATTTTGCCCGGGCACAGAAAAATTTGATACTGCCGTTTTGAAACTGTTCCAGTCGGCTGCTTTATTTACAGAATAAAAAGCAAAATATTCGTCGCTCACATCATTGCCTGTCCACCGCATACTAATATTTAGATTCTTATCAATTGAATTTGGATACATCAAATTAAACGCATGAATATTGGAGATGATTGGCCCCCGCTGCGTTTCTATTATTTCAAGGGAAACATCAGGTTCGTCTTTAACTTTTATTTTTTCTTCTCTTATCTGTAATGCCCGCCATTCATTGTCACAAAAATATTTCTTCCCCATCGGATCAAGTTTTTCAAAATAGAAATCGGCATCATCCGCCATTACATTGGTAAGTACCCATGAAATATTTTTATTCTTTCCGATCACTACCGCAGGAACGCCGGGAAGCGTAACGCCTTCAACTTGATAATCCCCGGCACGAATAATCGCCGCATACCATTTGCCGGGAGCGGTAAATGACAAATGCGGATCGTT
>Ga0172379_10004217_pt1 | contig 21569 bp, 22 predicted proteins | sample GrowelOW334metaG_FD_119756 | JGI IMG/M metagenome (GOLD analysis project Ga0172379, IMG submission 119756) | Groundwater microbial communities from an aquifer near a municipal landfill in Southern Ontario, Canada - Groundwater well OW334 metaG | ecosystem: Environmental > Aquatic > Deep... | reverse complement strand
GCACGCATGGATTCGGCGTGAGTCCTGCGGCATAACTCTTTAAAAAATAATCCACAATTTTCTTTTTAAACAAATCCGAAGTATTCACAACATAAAATGAAATATTTAATTTTTTGGCCACTTCTTGCGCATCGCGCATACTTTCAACCGTGCAACACTTATTTTGGGAAGCCAATTTTGCAGTACACGCAAACGGATCATTCCAAAACCTCAAATGAACTCCTATACATTCATAGCCCTGCTCCTTTAAAAGCGCAGCAGCAACAGAAGAATCAACTCCTCCCGAAAGTGCCACGGCAATCTTTCCCTTTTTGGCCATACTCATAAGGTTAATTTAACCTGTAACTAACTCATTGTAAACGGGGTACATAAATTATATAATTAGACGACTTAAGAATGGCTATAAAAAACTCCAGTATAGATACTCTTGCGGAAGAGCTATTCGAAAAAATACGCGCATACTCTACCGATATTGATCTTAAAAATATAAGATTCGCGTATGAGTTTGCCAAACAAGCACACCAGGGGCAGCTAAGGAGATCCGGGGAGCCTTATATGGTCCATCCGCTGCGAACCGTGGATAGTTTGACGAATTTGCACGTCGATGAAGACACCATTATTGCCGCGCTGCTTCACGATGTTCCGGAAGACACCAAAATCACAATATCCGAGATAGAAAAAAAGTTCGGCAAGAAAATCGCCTATCTCGTAGATGGCATTACAAAGCTCAGCAAAGTTCAGTACAAGGAGCAGATGGAAGAGCGGCACATCGAATCCTTAAAAAAACTTTTTATTCACAGTGCCGAAGATCTGCGCGTGATTTTAATAAAACTCGCAGACAGATTGGACAACATGCGCACGCTGCGTTTTATTGCCGACGAAAAAAAACGCCAAAGAATCGCGCGCGAAACTCTTGAAATATATGTGCCAATAGCCAATCTTCTTGGTATTGGCGAAATGCGCATGGAAATGGAAAATTTGTGTTTTGAGCATTTGTATCCGCTGGATTATTCAAATTTAAGGCGCGAAATAGATGAAAATATGGAAGAGCGCAATTTTATTTTGGAAGAAATGATGAGGTTAACGGAAAAAGAGCTCACCAAAAATCATATGGAGTCCGAAATCATCGGACGACCTAAAACTTATTACAGCATTTATAAAAAGCTTCAGAATAAACAGACCATATACAACATAGATGATCTTATAGCGATAAGAATAATTGTACCTACTCGCAAAGATTGTTACGAAGTCATGGGCATAATTCATCACCTTTTCAAGCCAAAACCCGGCTGCGTAAAAGATTATATTTCTGTTCCAAAACCAAACGGCTATCAAAGCTTACATACTACGGTTTTTGGCTTAAACAGCACAACCGTCGAATTTCAAATTCGCACCAGATACATGCATTTGGAAGCGGAATATGGAGTTGCGGCACACTATTTCTATAAATATTCAGACGAAAAAGAGCTCACTTCCATAATGCGTCAGCGCTCAACATGGGTTCAACAGATTTTGGAAATTCAAAAAGACAGCAAAAGCACCGAAGATTTTATAGAAGATCTTAAACTTGATATTTTTCATGACCGAATCTTTGTTTTTTCTCCAAAGGGCGATGTAATAGATCTTCCAAAAGGCTCATGCGCTCTGGATTTTGCCTATACAATCCACACGGATGTGGGTAATCATGCGGTAAAAGCCGAAATAAATGGCAATTTGATGCCGGCAACCACCCCCCTTTCAACCGGGAACACCATAAAAATAATAATAGATAAAAACAGTTTCCCGGAACGCGAATGGCTTAATTTTGTAAAAACCTCCATCGCCTCCAATAAAATAAAAGATTTCCTAAAAAAAGAACCTGAAGAAAAAAAACAAGCCATCGGCAGACGTTTACTCGAGAAGGAGTTTTCAAGAATTGGCAAAAATTATCTAAGTGAATTGTCCCAGAAAAAAATCCACACAATCTCAAAAAAAATTCACTGCAAAACTTTAGATGAAATTATAATTGCCGTAAGCGAAGGAACTTTAAATCCAAAAACGATAATAGATATAATTTACGAACACGACCAAACCACCGGTTTGCCTTATTTCATAAGAAAGAAACTCGAAGGAAAATTCCATTTCACTTCACGAGTGGGCCTAAAAATTCACGGAGATAACAGCAAAAACCAATTTCGCGAAATACTTAGAACTTTGCAGGCTCTGCATATTCCAATTGTAAAATTTATAATCGAAAAACCATGGTATTTAACCAAATATTCATGCGAATTGAGTGTTTTGGTAAAAAACTACAATGAACTTTCGCAAGTTTTCGAAAGTTTGGAACAAATAGATGGAGTGGAAAGAATAACGCGTCAATTCTTCTGGCGCAAAATGTGGTTTTTTATGTGGAGTGCACTAACCGTTATATTTTGGCTTAGTCATCCACTTGTAATGAGTTATTTACTTTCAAAATGGCCGGAAGTTTCTTTCGTTTTGAATGCAATGATTTATGCCGGAATTATAATGCTGTTTGGTTTAGTTTATTACCTTAAGAAACTTACTCGCAGAAGCTTCCCGGAACTCGCAGAAACCAAATATTTCTGGCCATTTCTTTATGCTCTCAACACATTCGCACTTATGACTGTTATTGGTGAAGTATTTCTGCTTGAGCACAGCCTTAATACAATATTTATATTCGGCTTGATTGTTGCCGTTTACACAATGTTAACTGCAAATTATATTAGTTATAAACACGAACAATCCTCACCATGACAAACGAAAAGAAAAAAATGATTATCGGTTATACCTGTGCAGTGGCAGCCACCATGTTTTGGGGCATTCATGCCGTAATAATTCGCTGGCTCTTAAACGGCGGAGTACATCCATTTCTAGTTGGAGATCTAAGGCTTTTTATAGGTTCGACCTTTCTGGCCGTTGTGGTTTCGTTTACGACTCTAATAAAAGAAAAAAAACTGTTTCCAAAAGTTCATTATTCAAAATTTTTCTGGCTAATTTCGATCAGTTTAGCCGTAAATTTCGTGATTTTTCATATAGGGCTCAAGTACACCATAGCTTCCGACGCAATTTTGCTTGAAGCTTTTTCGCCAATTGCGGTTTTGGTAATTGTTATGATTTTCATGCCCGACAAAATCAAACATTTAATGAAAGTTGCGGATCTCCCATACAAAATATTATTAACGCTTGTCATCGGATCCATTGGCTCAGCCCTTCTTTTAATTAATGATCCAAAAGATTTACTTATTACATCTCATTCAAAACTTATAGGGGACGCTATTGAATTTGTGGCTATGTTTACATGGGCGCTTGTTTTATTGGGAATGCATGAGTATCAGCAAAGGGAAGGCAGTAAATATAATATTCTGGCTGCCACTTCACAATTTTTATTTTTTGCAGGTGTTATGTTGGCGCCATTTGTGCCATGGACAGAGATGACTGCAATTTCTTCTCAGCAATGGATATGGATAACTGTACTTAGCGTCGGCTCAACCGGCATTTCTTATGTTTTGTGGCATTTGGCCTCAAGGTATTTGGATATATTCCCGCTAATGACACTTTTCAGCCTTGCGAGCATATTTACAATAATTACAGAGTCCGCCTTTTTGGGCCTACAAATAACCTGGAAACTCGCCATTGGCGCAGGACTTATTCTATATGCGGCAATTCAGGCAAAGAAAATTAACAGCAAATACAAAACAGTTAACGAAAGCACTCTCGGCGAAGGAACGGGATCACAAAAACAGTAAAACAGCCTGATTTTTCTACCCTTCAAACTTAGAGATACAATCTTGCGGGGATATTTTCATTTCAAAAAATGCTCTAGAGATCATGACTCCGGAAACTCCCGTCCTTTGAAAAATCTCCAAATCTTCCATACTTCCAACTCCGCCGAATGCAAACACATTTGCCTTTGTAAAAACCAAAAGGTGCTCAACTTCATCATAATTCGGATGCAAACTCCCTTCGGCTTTCATATCGCGCAAAATAATATTTTTAACTCCTTCTTTAACCAGTTGCCCTCCAAAATCTATCACGTCCACGCCAGGCATTCCTTCAATTACATGTTTTAGCGTGCGAATTGTAAAAAAAATCTTTTCCGGCCCAAATTTCTCAAGTGCTTGCTTCAAAATCCCGTGAGAAAACTGATTTAAAGAAACATAATCAATCCCAACAGCAAAAAGCGCTTCTATGTCCTCCAAAGTAGAAATTCCATCCGAATAAATCACTTCGAGAGATGTGTTTTTCGCGATTGCCTGGACCACTTTCCAATTCTTCTCTTTAGCCGAATGAGCGGGATCGCTATCCACAATATGGATCAGCTTTGCGCCCTGTTTTTCGAATTTGCGCGCTGCCACAAGCGGATCGCGAGTAAAAAGCGTGCTCTGTTCACTTTCGCCTTTGTAATTGGAAACAGCATTGCCGCCCGAAAGATAAATAGCCGGAATTATTCTCATACATTGAATCTAAAATGGCACACATCTCCGTTTTTCATAATATATTCGCGACCTTCTATTCTCGCTTTTCCCTTTTCCTTTGCGCCTTGTTCGCCATTGCAGGCTATATAATCGTCGTAGCCAATAACTTCCGCCGCAATAAATCCTTTTTCAAAATCCGTGTGAATTACTCCTGCGGCATTTGGTGCAGTTGCGCCTTGTACGGTTGTCCAAGCACGCACTTCTTCCGGCCCGGCGGTAAGAAACGTCAAATATCCCAATGTCCTATAAGCCGCATGAATAAGCGCATAAAGGCCCGGTTCACTTAGCCCCAAATCTTGCAAAAATTCTTTCGATTCTTCCTCTGTCATTTGCGCGAGCTCCTCTTCTATCTTTGCCGAAATCGGGATAATTTCACAGCCCGCTGGAATTCCAACTTCTTTGGCAAATTTTTCTTTATCCCACTCTTTAATATGTTTTTCATCAATATTCGCAATGTACAAAAATGGCTTATCTGTGAGCAAATGCATGTCTTTTATTTGAGCCCTTTCCTCCTCCGTCATCTTCATATCAAAAGCTGTAAAACCTTTTTCCAAATGTATTTTTAATTTCCCCAACAGCTCGGCATACTGCAATTTTTTGGCATCGCCGGTTTTTGATTCCGATTTTGCAGCACTAAGTTTGCGACCTAGAGTATCCATATCTGCCAAAATCAATTCGGCATTTATAATTTCGATATCGCGCTTTGGCTCAACATTATTGTGAACGTGAATCACGTTTGGATCTTCAAAAACCCTCACCACCTGCGCAATTGCATTACATTCACGAATAGTCGCCAAAAACTTATTACCAAGCCCCTCGCCCTTGCTGGCGCCTTTTACAAGCCCTGCAATATCTACAAATTCAACCGTGGCCGGGATTATTTTTTTAGGATGAACAATGTCGGCAAGCTTTTTCAGCCTTTCGTCCGGCACTTCTACAATTCCCACATTCGGATCGATCGTGCAAAAAGGATAATTGGCCACATTCGCATTTCGGGTCTTTGTCAGCGCATTAAAAAGCGTTGATTTACCTACATTTGGCAGTCCTACAATTCCAATTTGGAGCGGCATATAACAGGGTTTAGGGTACAGGGAAAAGAGAAAAAATCAAATGTACATATTAAATTCCGCAAGAGTAAGCTGTCCAGGCGCGGTTTTTGATTTCTCATCCAGCGCAACGTACGTCAAAAATGAACCTAATAGCGAGCAACCAATTCTGGAGATTTTGCCTTTCTCCCCCATTCCAGTAGCAATCGCCAAAATCTTTTTTTCCTTTAAAACGCGCATCAGCTCAAAAAGCACAGTATTGTCCGACCAGTTATTTACCTGCGCCGCTATTTTAATAATATCTGCACCAAGATTTTTCGCCTTATTGGCCGTTTTTAGCAGATCCTCCAAACTCGGCGTCTTTTTCCAAAAATGTTTGGAAATTATTAGTTTGGTTTTTGATTTCACGCATGCGGTTTTTAGCGTCTTAATAAGGTTAGGCTTAGTATTTAGGCCACAATCTATATATTCAAAATCTGTCTCTGCGGCAGCCATAAGTACCTTAATTCTCTCCTGTTCGCTACCTGTAAACCCACCTCTCTCATCCTTAGCACGGCAAACGCCAATTAGAGGCCTTTTTGACGCGTTCCTTATATCTTTAATGTCATTTAGATTTAACCTGTCCAACCATACTTCTACTAGACCTGCCTCCTTGGGGACTTTTTGGAGTTTTTTAAGGGTATTTAACCTGTTAATCTCCCTTATCGGCACGCAAATTTGCACTTTATTGCTCACCCTTTAAATATAACCTGTACCCTGACACTCGCCACTTCACTTCACTTGACTTCTAGGCTTTTTGTGCTAGAATTCATTGCTCGAACACTTTATAAATTCATTTAATTAAATTTTCTATGAATACACCAGCATCTCGTCCAAGCGCAGGAGGCGTACAACCTACAGTTTCACGTCCAGCTAATGGCGTAGTTAAAAGTTTGCAGCGTTTTGCGAAGCTTGGAACTACAGCTTTGCTAGTTGCAATTGCCGGAGGTTCAGCAGCTTTGGCTGGTTGTAATGATACGACAGTTATAATAAATCCAGATAAAGGAGAAGGATCATCCGACCCAAAACCACGACCTGTGCCACCAAATGATAATTGTGAATCTAATAATGGTGCTCCCGTACTTGAGAATGTTACTTACACATTATCCGGCGAGCAGCTTGAAATTGATTTCGATATTCCTTCCAACATAGATCCATGTAAATTGCCACTTACTGTAACAGTTCGCGGACAATTCAGCAGACCGGAAGGCAGTTTTGATGAACAAATTGGTTCACCATTCGCTGTAACTAATGCAGGATGCAGCATGAGCCGAAGAGAAACAGTTCCACAAAGCCAAGGAGTATTTATGGGTGGATACCTACTCGTTACAGATGCAACTGGAGCACAAAGTACATCTTACTTCGGTCAATAATTAAACATACTTTCTCTTAAATCCGCCCCTTCAACCCTTTTGAAGGGGGCGGATTTTTTTTGACTGCATTTAATTTCCGCGCGCAAAATTCTACTGTTGTTTCTCAATTTCAACTTTCACCGTAACTTCCCCACTCTGCCCAGCAGACAAAGTTACATCTTTTGGCAAAATAACTTTCACTTTCTTTGAAAAACTTGCCTCAATATCTTTCAAATCAATTTTCTCCGTTTCTACAAACGAAATTCCGGTTAAAGCCTCGGTTCTTCCATTAATAGAAATAACTGCCGGCGATACCTCAACCTTTTTAACAACGCCATTAGCCATAGCCCCTTCCAATTTTGCCTTTATACCAACTTCCTTGTTACCTTCGACTTCAATAATTTCCACATCCGCCTCCAAAGAAACAGAATCATCAATTTTTATTCCCTCCAAAACAAGTCCGGCTTCATCATAAAAAACCACTTCCACTTTTTTTGTCATGCTGCGAGTTTCTGTGCCGGACAAATTAATTTGCCCTCTAGCTTGTGCTATTTTTTTAAGAAAAGTTTCCGCACCAGAAACAGCAACCGTATTTTTGCTCAATTTTACAGTTCCAACTTTATATCCTTTAGCGGGCTTGCCCAAAACTTCCGAAGTAACGCTCACGTTTTTTTGACGCACCGGCTCAAGATTTAAAGAAACTTCATTTGGAAAAACTCTTACCACTGTAACTTGTGGATTTTTTGAAGTTACGGAAACGGCGACTTTTCTTTGCCCCGCTCCTGCATTTCTAAGATCAACATATGCCTCAAAATCCGCAGCGGTAAGCGTGCGATAAACTACTGAGTCCGAAGCCCTAATCCCCAATTTTACAGCCCCCAAATCTTCCGTAACCGCAAGTTCCGGCGCCAAGTTAAAAATCTGAATTTTTACGTCTTCGGGAAACTGGTAAAAAGTATTTTCGAAACTAACAACAAAAATCCAAAAAATAGTGGCAAGTACTAAAGCGAAAATTTTTAATGGAAGATGTTTTAACATAGATTATTTGTGCTGAATATGGGCACCGTGCCTGTGTTTTTTATTAAAAATTGCCGGCATTTCTAGAATTTCCGTAAGAATTTTCTGTGCTCGCGCCGGTTCGATATTTTCTTCAATCTCTCCTTCGTGAACATAAGAAACGGTTCCACGCTGCTCGGAAATTACAAAAATGCGTGCATCCGTAATTTCGGAAAGGCCAAGAGCGGCCTTGTGTCTCATTCCAAATTTGTGGCCATATTCTTTGAAAGACTGCGGCAAAACGCATCCTGCAGCCATAATTTTACTTTGATCAATAATAACAGCGCCGTCGTGCAATGGGCTGTGCGGGAAAAAAATCGAAAGCAAAAGTTCCTTGGAAATTCTGGAAGACATTGCAACTCCGGTATCTATATATTCTTTTAAATTAACTTCTTCGCTAAAAACAATAAGCCCACCAATTTTGCTATTAGCCAAAGAAAAACAAGTTTCTATAATTTCACTTCTTACAAAATCCATTTCCTTTGCTTCCTTGGCCATAAAAAATTTTGTGCGGCCAAGTTTTTCCAGTCCACGGCGCAGTTCCTGTTGGAAAATAATTGGGATTGCAACGAGGATTACCGTGAGCAAACGATCAAGTAACCAACCAAGTGCAATTAAATTTAGCCAACGACTTACTGCAAAAACCAATACCAAAACTATAAGTCCAAGAATTATATTTATTGCTCGCGAACCGCGAATAAGCATAATTAGCCAATAAAAAAGAATTGCGACAAGTAAAATATCCAGCGCCACCTGTAAAGTTGAATATTGGGAAAGGTTTAGATTTTCCCAAATTGTCCTGGTGGCATCCGAAAGTCCTCCTACAAATTGTGCGATTCCTTGGCTTATAGTGTTCATATTTTCGAGTTCAATCTACTGCTAAACTGCAACTCCCGCAAATTTCAGTTTAAAACATAATCCTCTACCCTTGGCAAGTAAAATAAATTGTACTAAATTACACTTTCTTGTTATACTTATATAACATTTCGAAGCTGATATAACTTGACGAGAAGAACAATTCATTGCAGGATACCCTTAGGGAGAACCGGAGGCCATTTGCTATAATCCAATCCGTGGACACAAAAATCTTTACCGACGGAAGCTCCCTTGGCAATCCAGGCCCTGGTGGTTTCTGCGCAATAATAGAGACTAAAGACGGCAATCACGTCGCAAAGGGCGGAGAAATAGACACTACAAATAACCGCATGGAAATGGCCGGAATAATTGCGGGGCTAAATTTCCTGCGAAAAAATATGCCCCAAATAACCGAGTGCGCGATATATTCGGACTCGAGTTTAATAATACAAAGCATGAAAGAGGGATGGAAACGCAAAAAAAACAAAGACCTATGGGAACAAATAGATAAATTAATCGTGCAATTTAAAAAAATTGATTGGAATTGGATTCGTGGGCATGCTGGCCATCCACAAAATACGAAAGCGGATAAAATTGCGGTGGAAGAAGCCGAGAAACAGCAAAAATTGGCGCGCACAGGAAAAACTCCTGCGCATAAAACCTCTATTGCAAAAAAGACCACTACGCAAGACCCACTTCAAATGTCACTTATTTAATTTCCAGTTGGCTTGCTGGTGCGGTTTATTAAGGTTATTCGCCGTACAAGTACGGATTATGGATTCTGATTTATTTGACTCCGAAAAGCTCCGTGATCTTCCCCATCAAAGCTTCTTTGGATTGAAAACCAACTGCCCTGCCTACTTCTTGTCCGTCTTTTAAGAAAACAATCGTAGGAATTCCACTAACACCGAAAGTTCCAGGAGTTTGTGGGCTTTCATCAACATTTAGTTTACCCATTTTAACTTTGCCTTCCATCGATTTGGCGATTTCTTCAAAGATTGGCATCATCATTCGACATGGGCCGCACCAGTCGGCATACATGTCGAGTACTGCGAAACCTTTTGCTGTTTCTGTCTTGAAATTTTGGTCTGTAAATTGAAGAGCCATATATGCTTGGGTTATGTGCGTAGATATTAACAATCAAAGAAACGCAAAGCAACAAAAATAGTAGTAATATGCATAGGCTATGAAAAAAATAAGTGTACTTTTGGCATCAATTGTTGTTGGAATAACCTTTGTTGGAACCAGCTTTGCTGCGACTACAAAATCACAGGCCGGAACCGCTTATAATTTTGGAAGTTTAAAAGTAATTTCCAGGCAGCAGTGGGGTGCAAATGAAGATTACACATTTAAAAAAGATTTGCCTCAGGCAACCACAAAACCCGGAGATGAAGATTCAAGCGAAAAAGCGGATTTTGGCCAGGATGATCCGGAAATAGAAAAAGTAGTTACTAAGGATGAATATGGTCGCAAGTACGTTTGGCCTTTGCAATACGCAAAAGACATAAAATTCATAGTGATACATCATACTGCTGTGATGAGGAACCTGGATAAGCCACTCGAAGATATTAGAAATATTTATCATTCTCATGCGGTGGAAAAAGGCTGGGGTGACATTGGCTATCAATTCTTAATCGACAGGTTTGGAAATATTTATGAAGGCAGAAAAGGCGGCAAATATGTAATTGGTGGCCATGCATTGCCGGTTAATAAGGTTTCTGTAGGCATTTCTTTAATGGGTAATTATGCCGAGGGTGAACTGCCGGCTCCGATGCTCAAATCCACAATTGCCCTTATTAATGAGCTTTCTAAAACTTATAACATTGATCCGCTAGGTAAAACCGAATATAACGGAAAAACTTATTCAAACATTCACGGGCACAGCGACAATTCTGCAAAAGCCGATCCGGGTGCATATTTTCAGCAAAAATTCCCATATATACGTACGCTTTTAAATTACATGCAGAGCAAAAAAGAAAAGGCTAACCCTGTAAAATATGATTTTGCGCCGGTTGGCGAAACCGATTTAACTTCCGGACCACCGGACAAAGATAATGATCTTACAATAAGGGTAAAAAACAAAGGTGAAGTCACTTGGAATAAAAAAACTTTTATAGAAAATCTGAATGATAAAACGTTGCCGAAAATTTTGGCCAAACTGGAAAATAATAAAGTTGAACCGGGCGGGCTTGGTGTTTTTAAAGGCGAAATTCCGGCAACTCTTATTTCTGGCATGAGAATGCCAAATGTGACGCCTGTAATAAATGGGAATATACGAACGGATAAAAAATTTCCGGTGCCAATAATGATTGATGGACTGGAGACTACTTACGAAGTTGTGTCTCGCAAAGATCCGCCTGCGCTGCTAAAACCGGGGCAAACTGCAAAAGGCTGGATAGTTTTGAAAAATACCGGCAACTTTACGTGGAAGCGCAGCGGTAAAAATGCAATCGAACTTGGAACGGTTAGCCCGCGAGATCATGCAAGCAAGCTGTTTGGAGGCAAAAATCGCATAGCAAAGATGAGCGAAAAAGAGGTTAAACCGGGCCAAACCGGAAAGTTTATATATTCTTTTAAGTCACCAAAGAGCGGTGTGAATTTTACGGAATATTTCCAGCCGGTAGTGGAAAACGTAGCTTGGCTGCAAGATAAAGGCCTTAAATTTACGGTAAAAGTTGAGAACAAAGAAAAGCCCCTGCGCGTTGCATTAAGCTTCTTTAAAGAGACTTCTGCAAAACTAAAAAGCGCGGAGGGCATGAAACTTTATGAAGGCACAAAATTCATTCGCAGTTTTGAAAAAAATGAAACGGTGGAAGTTAAAAAATTAACAAATGGTGGCTTTAGAATAAAATTCGGCAAATCATCAAAGGTGGACTTGAAGGGAATCCCACGTTTTAAAGCGCAGAACGATGGAATGATGGAAATAGTAAATTATGAAAACAGGCCGGCGTGGAATAAATCTTTAAATGACAATGTTTTTAAAGGCACAATCGAAATTCAGAATATTGATGGGAAATTTACAATTATAAATGAGCTTGGGCTGGAAGATTATTTAAAGGGAATTGCAGAGGTTTCGAATGGCGACCCTCAGGAGAAAATCCGAACAATAATGGTGCTTGCGCGCAGTTATGCGCAGTATTACAGAGATATCGGCAAGAAATTCCCGGGCAAACCATATGATTTGGATGATGATCCTGACCACACACAAAAGTATATTGGTGCAGGGCTTGCCTTGCGCTCGCCAAATACGGTAAAAGCTGTGGAAGATACGACCGGCCAGATTGTAACTTACCTGGGCAAGCCTATTTTGACCCCTTATTTTAATGAAAGTGATGGCCGAACCAGAAGTGCGCAAGAGGCTTGGAACCGCAGCGACATGCCATATTTACAGAGTGTGCCGGATACTTTTTGTGGCACAAAGGCTCTAAAAGGGCACGGAGTTGGGCTTTCTGGTTGCGGAGCCACGGAACTTGCCAAAGATGGAAAACCATACAAAGAAATCATAAAATACTACTATAAAGGCGTTGAAATAACAGATTAGAAATGATATAATTATTGGATGACTTTGAAGCTAATCCCAGTTGAAATGTCCTGCCAGACAATAGTTGTGGCGGGCAAAAAACAAAAACAAAAATATTTCAACCCGGGGCAAAAGATCAAAAGAGAGAATCCACTCAAGGGCATTTGCCTCCGACTTGTGCATTTTATTAATCGCGGGACAAAGTTTAGTTATGAACAAATTGATGATCTTATTATGTCTCTTCAGCACGTGATCTTGAGTTTGCAGAGAACAAAACAGGAGATTTTAAGGAATAAAGCGGTAAAGTTGAATAGGAAAAAGAGAAAGTTCTAATCTGGGGAAGATGCCCCCTTTACCAGATATCTAGTACCATGTAACCTATGGGCGTATGTTAACTTTGGCTATAAATACGGCTGGAACGCATGAATCGGTTGCCATTATTTTAGGCAAAAAAGTTTTGAGCGAAGTTGCATGGGTTTCCAATCGAGACGAATCGGAAAAATTAATTGGAGCCATTTCTAAAATCCTAAAAAAGGCGAAAAAGGATTTTAGTGATATTAAAAAAATAATTATAGTAACCGGGCCGGGGCCTTTTTCTTCCGTTAGAATTGGCGTTACTGTGGCTAACACTCTGGGGCTTTTGGTAAAAGCGCAGGTCTTTGAAATCGACACATTTTCCATGCTCAAGTTGCGTCTTAAAAACAAAAAAAGTGTAATTATGCTGCATGCTGGAGGAATTTTTGCGGCGGTAAAGGGATTTGGTAAAACGGAAGGCATTTTTACCATTCAAGAGATCACCGATCTGATGAAAAAGGGCAAAAAATCAAATCCTCTGGAAATTTTTTGTGATTTGACAGAGAATGAGTTGCGCGAGTTAAAAGCGCTTAAAGAAAAGAACTGGACGCTTTTATACGAAAAAAATCTTGGCGGTTTTGGAAAGACGGTTGCTCAGACCCCCGAGAAAGAATTTAAGAAAACTTGCATCGCCACACCGGTTTATCTTCGACCTCCACAAATTACTAAGTCAAAGTAACATGTATCAAAATTTATTTAAGACATTAAGGGTAGCAGTTGGCGTCGCGATTTTGATGCTTGGAATTATCGGCATTCTGCTGCCGTTTTTGCAGGGTTGGATCCTTATTATGATTGCAATTCCGATTATAAGTCCCGAACATGGCAAGCGAATGGTGGCAAAACTCAAAGAATGGAAAATCAGGTTTCAGGCTTGGTTTAACAAACAACGTAAAGAAAAAAAATAATTATGCTTTATATTGTTCCAACTCCAATAGGAAATATGGAAGATATAACTCTTAGGGCTCTTCGCATTTTGAAGGAGGTGGATTTTGTTGTAGCCGAAGATACGAGGCATTCCGGCATGTTGCTAAAAAAATATGAAATTTCGACCCCTATGATGTCTTTTCATAGTCACAGCAATGATTTTCAGCTGGAGAAACTAATTTCTTTGCTGCGCGAAGGCAAAAACCTGGCTCTGATTTCGGATGCAGGCATGCCTGGCATTTCGGATCCCGGTTATGTCGTTATAAAACATGCAATTGAGAATCAAATCCAAGTAACTGTTTTGCCCGGGGCAAGCGCTGCAGTTACCGGAGTTGTGGCTTCTGGACTTCCGGCGAATAAGTTCACATATCTTGGTTTTTTGCCTCTAAAAAAGGGCAGAAAAACGCTAATAGCGTCAATGAAAGACATGCCCTATACAATTGTTTTTTATGAATCTCCCCACAGAATACAGAGAACTTTAAAAGAAATTTATGAACAAAATGGAGAGCGTCCAGTTGCCGTGTGCCGCGAAATGACAAAAATGTTTGAGGAAATATTTAGAGGACCGCTTAGCGAAGCCATAAAACACTTCGACAAAGGCACTCCGCGCGGAGAATTTACAGTTGTACTGGGACAGGCCGAAAAGCCTGATATAATGGAGAAAGAATGAGTAATAGAGGCTTCACACTCATAGAACTGGTTATTGCAGTCACCGTTATAATAATTTTGGCTGGTTCTGCTTTGGCTGGCGTTGGCCCTGTTATGCGCAGCCTGCGCGTTGGCAATACTTTTAATAAAATGGTTTTTATGGTTCAGCAGGCAAGAAGCGCTGCGGCCACATCAAGAGGAGAGTCCGATTACTATGGCGTTAAATTTGAAATAAATGTCATGCCATCAATAATTCATAGATTTGAAGAAAAAATAGGCGACCTGCAACCAACACCTGTTGAAGATTTTGCAATCCTTGCATCTGCAAATTCAAAAATATTTGCCAATAATAAGCAAACGGGCCAGCCATGTGGATTTAATAGCGCGACTATAAAATTTGAAAAGAAAACTGCGATACCTCATTTTTATTGTGATGGCGTGGAAGCTGATAATAATTCCATATTGATGGAATTTCTGCTAAAGGAAGACCTTCAAGCTAATGCAAAAACAAAGGGTTTTATAATACACAAACAAGCCGGAATTCCTCAAATTCAACAATATTAGTAGGGTTTTAATCTCCGACTACTATATTTATTAGTTTGTCCGGGATGAAGATTTCCTTGAGTGGCTTTTTCCCTTTTATAAAAGCCTGAACGTTAGGCTGAGCCATAACAAGCTCAAGGGCTTTTTCTTTGGAAATATTCATTGGTGCGGATATTTTTGCGCGAACTTTTCCGTTTACCTGAATAACCAGCTCAAAAGATTCGACCTTTAAATATTTCTTGTCGAATTTTGGCCATTCGCTGTCAAAAATACTACCTTCTTGCTTTAAATGTTCCCAAATTTCTTCGGAAAGATGCGGTGCAAGCGGAGCTAAAATCTGCGCAAAAAGCTTTTTGGATTTAAGTGATAGCGGATCTTTGTATCCCAAATTCACAAGTTCCATTAAAGAAGAAATGGCCGTATTAAAATGAAAAGCCTCAATATCTTCGCCAACTTTTTTAATTGTGAGGTGAACTCTGCGCGCAACTTCTTCACTGTCTTTTGCGGCATGTTCGTTGATCATTAAATTCCAAACTCTGTCCGCAAAACGAGCAGTACCCGTTATTCCACGATCATCAAAGTCCCCTCCCTGCGTAAACGGCCCCATGAACATCAAATACATTCTAAAAACGTCGCTGCCATATTGTTCCACAAAAGCGTCCGGCGAAACAACGTTACCTTTTGATTTGCTCATTTTTGCGCCATCTTTGGTAATCATTCCCTGATGAATAAGACGCGTAAAAGGCTCATCGAAATTAATTTGTTTTGCGTCGTAAAGTGCTTTTGTTAAAAAGCGGGCATAAAGCAAATGCATGCAAGCATGCTCCGGACCACCAACATACATGTCCACAGGTAGCCATTTTTTTGCAATTGCCTTGTCGAAAGGTTTTTCGCTGTTTTTGCAGTCTATGTAACGTAAAAAGTACCAGCTTGAACACATAAAAGTGTCCATTGTATCCACTTCGCGCTCGGCTTTGCCTCCGCATTTAGGACACTTTGTATTAACAAAATTCGGGCTGGTAGCCAGCGGAGATTTTCCATCACCTTTTGGTTCAAAATCCACTTCGTCCGGCAAAAGCACCGGCAAATCTTTTTCCGGAACCGGAACATCTCCACATTTTTTGCAATAAACAATCGGAATCGGTGCGCCCCAATATCTTTGGCGAGAAATCAACCAATCGCGCAATTTATAAGAAACTATAAATCGCCCACTTTTTTTCTGTTCCAAATGCTTTGTAATTGCCAGCCTGGCCTCTTCCGAACTCAAGTCTGTAAAATCTCCAGAGTTAAGCAAAAGCCCATATTCCGTAAATGCCTTGGAATCATCACAAATCCCAACGCGTGGCTTAACTACACACTTAATCGGCAGTTTATATTTTTTTGCAAAGGCAAAATCGCGAGTGTCGTGAGCCGGAACAGCCATCACAGCGCCCGTGCCATAAGAAGCCAAAACATAATCCCCCACCCACACCGGAACTTTTTCTCCATTAACCGGATTAATTGCATAGCCGCCTGTAAAAACTCCCGTTTTTTCCCTTTCTTCGGACGAACGCTCAATGTCATTTCTTTTGCGTGATGAATCAACATATTCTTCCACTTCCTGTTTATGTTTCTCTGTCGTAAGTTTGGCAACCAGCGGATGCTCAGGAGCAATAACAACGTAAGTGCAGCCAAAAAGCGTATCTATGCGCGTTGTAAAAACCGTAATACACTCACCGCTCTTTTTAATCTTACTTTTCTCATCCATCAAAATTTCAAAATCAATTTCGCTTCCTTCGCTGCGGCCAATCCAATGTGCTTGCATCATTTTTGTTTTCTCCGGCCAATCCAACCCGCCAAAATCCAAAAGCTCTTCGGCATATTTTTTAATATTCAAAAACCACTGAGTTAAATCTTTTTTTGTAACTTGTGAATCGCAGCGATCGCAAGTTCCATCTTGCACCTGCTCGTTTGCAAGTACCGTCTGGCAACTAGGACACCAGTTTACCGGCGCATTTTTGCGATATGCGAGGTCCATCTTATAAAGCTGCAGAAACATCCACTGAGTCCATTTGTAATACTCAGGATTGCTTGTACTGATTTCCTTGCTCCAATCATGCATTCCTCCCATGTCTTTTAACTGGCGGCGCATTGTTGCAATATTTGTGGCTATTGATTTCTTTGGATGAACGCCATGCAAAATCGCATAATTTTCCGCAGGTAGGCCAAAACTGTCGTAACCCATCGGCTCAAGAACATTAAAACCTTTCATTCTCATATATCGCGCAAAACTGTCGGCTGGCGCAAAGGCATACCAATGGCCAATGTGTAATTTATCGCCGGAAGGGTACGGAAACATCTCAAGTACGTAAAACTTTGGCTTTTCATCCTGTAAATTCGTCTCATAAAGCTTCTTTTCTTCCCATATTTTTTGCCATTTCTGTTCGGTCTTGCGAGCTTCGTATTTCATGGGATATAGAATACCTTATAAGCCCCAACAGATAAAGATTGCTTAATCTAAACTTTCATGGTACAATATAATTAAACCTTAAAACATAAACCAAAACATATGGAAGAATTCTCAATTCTTTCGATTCTCAAAAAGATCCCCATTTTTGCGGATTTAAACGAATCGGAACATCAACAAATCATCAACAGCATAATGATGTATTACTACCCGACAGGTCACGTGTTTTTTAATGAGGGGGATAAAAATCCGGACGATGGACTTTATATTATTAAACATGGAATGGTGAAAATTTCCCGCAAGGATCCTATCTCAAAAGAAGACAAGGAAATTTCCACTTTGATAGATAATGATTTTTTTGGTGAGATGGCACTGATTTTGGATGAGCCAAGAAACGCTTCTGCTACCGCAATTGCAGACTGTGAGGTTTTTAGACTCGCAAAAAAAGATTTGATGACGCTGATGCAGACAAACCAAAACTTATCGAATAAAATTTCCGCCGAATTTATTGACCGCGAAAAAAAGAATGATAAAATAGCCGGCGCTTTATGAATCCACTCTTTATAGCTCATCTTATAGGTGATTTTCTGCTACAGCCAAAATGGCTTGTTGATCTAAAAGAGAAGAGGCCGGCGGGTATTGTGCTACATGCTTCAATTCATGCTGCCACAATGTTTGCGCTGGTTGTTCCGCAAAATTCAAAAGCTATAATCGCAATTCTTTTGATTGCAGTTGCCCACGGCATAATTGATTACCTGAAAATATTTTTCAACAAACGCGTGACTGTCTATAGCGTACCGTTTTTAACAGATCAAATAATGCACTCTGTAGTTATGATGTGTGCTGCTTATTTTGTTAATTTTTCCGGAATTTTCTGGCAGACACAAAGCGGACTATTAGTGCTCTTTATCTTGTCGTTTTTTAGCTTCGCGGTTGCATGGCTAAATCTTTCCGGAGGTGCAAACAAAAAGCTTACTGCTTTAACCGCTTTGCAAAAATTTTCGCTGGTAGCAATAAGCTTTCTACTTTTTCTTATACCGTCACGCCTGTTCTAATCTCTGCCTTTGCTTTAGCTTTCAAGCTCCTGTGCGTGCGTTTTTGACACAGAGATTTTTTTTTTAGTTGTATCACTAGTCTGTCTTTTGCCAGATCAACTGCTTTTGTAATCATGTGGCTTGCTTCTTTTGAGGTGAATGTCTCGCTTGGAAGTTTTAAAATCATTTCAACCTCATATGCTGAGTGTTTCTCAAACCTTTCACCTTTTACCTGCAAATTAATCGCGTCACTTGGGAACTGAGAAAGGATTTTCTCGAGAGCAGGAAGTTTTTTTAAAAAATATTCGCGTAATTGCCCCTCTTCTGTGTCCGACATGTTCTTGAAAAAGAAATTAGTTTCCATGAATAGAAGTGGGTTAAAAAATAAGCTTTTAACGTGTTGTAATTTTAGTTTTTTTCAATAAAAAGAGCAATCCCAAACACCCAAAAATAAATAGACAAACGCTTGCCACTTGGGCCGCTCTAAGTGGGCCCAAATAAAGGCTATCCAAACGCATCGCCTCGATAAAGAATCTGCCTATGGAGTACCAGATCAAATAGGTAAAAAATATGTAGCCCGTGTGCTTGAAATTTGATGTTGCGGGATAAATTTTTCTTGCTAAAACGAACAAAAGTGCGAACCCAAGAAAATTCCAAAGTGATTCATATAAAAATGTCGGCTGAAAATACATAAATTGCTCGTAGCCCTGTGGACGTGATGCAACCGGGATAAAAAGCTTCCAAGGAAGGTCTGTTGGCGCGCCAAAAGCTTCATTATTAAAGAAATTGCCCCAGCGACCGATGCCTTGTGCAAGCAACATTCCAGGCATTATCAAGTCCGCATAAAGAGTCCACTTTAGGTGATTGCGAAATACATAAATAAAATATGCCGCCGCACCACCAATAAGTGCGCCGTGAATTGCCAGTCCCCCTTTCCAGGTTTTAAAGATATCCAGCGGGAATTCAATAAAATAATCCAGATTAAAAACGACGAAATACAGGCGGGCGCCGACTACTCCGCCAAGCACAAGCCAAAAGGCCATGTTTTCAATGTGTTTTGTGTCCAATTTTCTGCGTTTGGCTTCTAAGGTTATAAGAGAATAACAGATCACAATTGCCAGCCCAATTAGAATTCCGTACCAGTGAATGGAAAGCGGACCGAGGTTTAATGCAATTGGACCTGGAGATTGAAACATTTACATCTAAAAAATACCTTTATTATCCCTATCTTGCAAAAGATTTCACCTGTGGTATTCTCCTACTGCTTTACTAGGAGTTAAAAAGGCGTCAAATATGTTCAAAATCTCTACAAAAGGTGATTATGGCTTGCTTCTGCTCTCTTCTCTCGCGGAAAAGTACGAGGCGAATGGCGGTTTTGTGTCGCTAAAAGAATTGGCGAAAGAGAAAAGATTGTCGCTCCCCTACCTTTCACAAATAATTATTCCGCTAAAAAATGCCGGGCTCGTGGAGAGTAAAGAAGGCCGCGAAGGTGGATACCGGCTTGCTTCGCCTCCTAATGAAATAACGATTATGCAGGTTTTGGAAATTTTGGAAGGTCCTGTTTCGCCTGTTCGCTGTTGTTCCGCCGATAAAAAGTGTTGCAGCCGTACGCGCTGTAATTTGCAGGCAACATGGCTTTCGGCAAAAACTATGCTCATAAAATTTCTGCGAGAAAAAACGCTGGCAGATGTAATAAACCCGCGCAAATAGCGCAAAGTGAAGTGCAAAACATTATGCTCAAAATCAAGAACCTACATGCAGAAGTTGGTGGCAAAAAAATCCTTAATGGGATGGATTTAAACGTTAAACGCGGAGAGATTCATGTGATCATGGGGCCAAATGGCTCGGGCAAATCCACTTTTGCCTATGCGCTGCTCGGTCATCCGAAATATAAAATTACAAAAGGGAAAATTTCGCTAAAAAATCGAGATATTACAAAAATGGCGACTGAGAAAAGGGCCTGCGCGGGCCTTTTCTTGGGTTTTCAGCATCCACATGCGATTCCGGGTGTTAGCATTGCGTCTTTTTTGATGCAGGCATATAAGAGCCAGAATCCAAAAGAGCGGTTAAATCCGCCGGAATTTTGCGGCGACCTGCATGACAAACTTGCGGAGTTGAAACTTGATGAAAAGTTTTTTGAACGAAGTTTGAATGAAGGATTTTCCGGAGGCGAAAAAAAGAAAATGGAAGTTTTGCAGATGCTGGTTTTGAATCCCGACATTGCGATTTTGGATGAAATTGATTCCGGATTGGACGTAGATGCGCTAAAGCTGGTTATTAAAAAAATAAATAAATTTGCGAAAAACAATAAATCAGTGATTTTAATAACTCACAATATTCGCGTGCTAAAGCACATAAAAGCCAATCGCATACATATTATGATGCATGGAAAAATAATTAAATCGGGCGATAATCGTCTGGCAAAAACATTGGAAAATAAAGGGTTTGATTTTATAGAACATTTAAATGAAAAATAGTTTTAAAAAATCGGCAGTAGGAGTTTCTCAACAAATCGTTAAAGAAATTTCACGCAAGAAAAATGAACCGGCTTGGATGCTGGAGCTGCGACTGAATGCGTTAAAAGTGTTTAATTCAAAGCCAATGCCACGCTTTGGGCCGGATCTCCGTGCGCTTGATTTAAATAAAATTGAATATTTCATTTCTCCAAAAACCGGACCTTCTCACAAATGGGAAGATGTGCCGGCAGACATTAAAAAAACTTTTGAAGATTTGGGAATTCCACAGGCGGAAAGAAAATATTTGGCCGGTGCGGGTGCACAGCTGGAAAGTTCGAATATTTATCATAAATTAAAAGAAAAATGGGCGGCGCAGGGTGTGATTTTTGAGGATATGGATGCGGCGCTGCGGCTTTATCCGGATCTTGTGCGTAAATATTTCATGAAATGCATTTCCATTCACGATCACAAATTTGCGGCTCTACATGCGGCAGTTTGGAGTGGTGGAACTTTTGCGTATATTCCAGAAAATGTAAAAATTGATCAGCCGCTGCAGGCATATTTCCGCATGAACACGGCTTCGGCCGGGCAATTTGAGCACACGTTAATAATTGCTGGGAAAAATTCTCAGTCTGGGTATATAGAAGGTTGCAGTGCGCCAAAATATAACACTCCGTCGCTACATGCAGGCTGCGTGGAAATTTTTGTGGAAGAAGGCGCGCGCTTGCGATATTCAAGTGTGGAAAATTGGAGCACAAACACATATAACCTAAATACAAAGCGCGCAATTGTCGGCAAAAACGCAACCATGGAATGGATTG
>Ga0172379_10004216_pt1 | contig 21575 bp, 19 predicted proteins | sample GrowelOW334metaG_FD_119756 | JGI IMG/M metagenome (GOLD analysis project Ga0172379, IMG submission 119756) | Groundwater microbial communities from an aquifer near a municipal landfill in Southern Ontario, Canada - Groundwater well OW334 metaG | ecosystem: Environmental > Aquatic > Deep... | reverse complement strand
GTTTCTTTTTTGTGAACAATCCCATACGCATAGTATATCACACAGAGCAGGCAGAGAGCTCACTGCGCGACCGGCGTCTCACGTTCCGCGTCGGGTTCACGAAGGCGCTCAAAGTCCTCGAGAACGAAGAAGGTGACGCCGATAAGGAAGAGCGAAGGGTAGAGGAGATTCTCGCTTTGGAAGCGAAGGATGAGGTAATTAAAGAGGACATGAACGGCAGTCGCGACCACGAATCCGATCGCGAGGCACTCGCCAAAGGACGAATGGATGGCGTCGCGAACACCTTTTCGTATCAGGCGAGCCCGCGCCCAATAGTACCCGATGAGCGCGGACGTGAGGACATGGAGGAGCGTTGCGCCGACGAACCGGAGCGAGAGCGTTTCAGCGGTCATTCCGATCGATTGTAGGGAGAAGAGGTCGAGTGATTTTCCGATGATGAAGAGGTTCTCGACGGTCGCGAACCCGAGTGCTGCAGCGACGACATTGATCATCGCATCGACCGGTTCCTTGAACGCCGGGTTTTTGTTGACCGCCCAGTACGCAGCGAGGAATTTCAGGACCTCCTCGATGATCGCGAAGCCGATGAGGAGCGGGAGAATGGCCCCGCTCTTTCCCAGTGAGCTCTGGAATGCCAGTTGGAGACCGAGGACGGGAATGCTCACGAGGGCGCCGATCGAGAATGTGTACAGGATGAGACGGCGTGGTTCCGGGTGGCAGTCTTCCGCCCGGAAGAACACGAGCCAAATGAGCGCCGGGAGTGCAGCGGCGAAAACGAGTCCGAGTAGTGAAAGGAATGAGATCATGGTTCGATACCTACCACTGCTCGACGATGAGCATGGTCGTCCGTTTCGGGATCGTTTCCCAGGTCGCTTCCGTTACGAACGGCATGAACGGGTGGAGGAGTTTCAGTGACGACACGAGTACCTTCGAGAGAATGCCCTGCGTCGTGTTGGCGAGCGAAGGGTCCGCGAGCTGTCCTTTTGCCGCCTCGATGTAGACGTCGCAGAAATCATGCCAGAAGAAATCATACACAGTATGCAGCGCGCGGCTGAATTCGAACGCTTCGATATCCTTCGTGACGCTCGCTGTGGTCGCTGCGAGGGCAGCGAGTACCGTCGTATCCGCGTCTGTTCGTGCCCCTGTTTCTTCGGCGCTGGGAGTGAGGTTTCCAACGACGAACTTCGCGGCGTTCCATATCTTATTCGCGAATTTGCGGCCGGCCATGACCGCTGCTTCGTCCCACCGGATATCCTGCCCCGTCGCTTGCCACACGATACCGAACCGGGTCGCATCGGCGCCGTACTGGTCGATGTATTTTAACGGATCGATGCCGGTGCCGAGTGACTTCGACATCCGCTTCCCGTCCTTTGTTTGGATGGTCCCATGAATGAAAACGTTCTGAAACGGAGGGACACCCTTGAATTCGACCCCCGAGAAGACCATGCGAGCGACCCAAAGGTTCACGATATCGCGAGCGGTAATGAGCGTACTGCCCGGATAGTAGGCCTCGAGGTCGTTCTTCGAGAAACCGGCGAATGGCCAGAGCGCGGACGAGAACCAGGTATCGAGGACATCAGGTGATTGCTCCATCGAGCACGCGTGACACGAAGGACACTCAGCGGGCTGTTCGAGCGAAACAACGTACTGTTCTTGCTTCTCGTCGTGCGCACAGAACCAAACCGGCAATCGGTGTCCCCACCATATCTGACGAGAGACCGCCCAGTCGCGGACGTTCGCGAGCCAGTCGAGGTAGGTCCGTTCGAAATTCTCCGGGCGGATCTTCACGGAGCCGTTCTTCACTGTGTCGGTGGCAAGTTGCGCGAGTGTGCCCATCTTCACGAACCACTGCTTCGAGGGGATCGGTTCGATCGTCGTCGAGCATCGGTAGCAGATGGCGACGCGGTGCGGATAGGGCTCGATCTTCACGATGAGTCCCAAGCGTGTGAGTTCCTCCACGACCTTCTCCCGCGCCTCGGTCGCTTTCTGGCCCGCGTACGGACCCGCCTCGGCGGTCATCCTCGCGCGTTCGTCGATCACCTGGATGGTCGGGAGTTTGTGGCGCTGTCCGATCTCGAAGTCGACGCTGTCGTGAGCGGGTGTGACCTTCACGGCACCAGTGCCGAACTTCGGGTCGATGAGCTGGTCGGCGACGATGGGTATCTCGCGGTTCATAAGGGGGAGTGTCACCGTTGTTCCGACGAGTTTCGTGTATCGCTCATCCCCGGGATTTACCGCCACCGCCGTATCACCAAGCATCGTCTCGGGGCGCGTGGTCGCGACCGTGATGGCGTCCGAGTATTTGATGTACCAGAGATTCGTCTCCTCGTCCCGGTACTCGAGTTCGAGCTCGGAGAGCGACGTTCCGCAACGGGGGCACCAATTCACCGTTCGTGTGCCGCGGTAGAGGAGCCCCTTCTCGTGGTAATGAATGAACGCCGCTTGCACGTCCTTTGCGTACGCGTCGTCCATCGTGAATCGTGTCCGCGACCAGTCTGCCGAGACACCGATCCGCTTCAGTTGGTTCAGGATGGCGTCGCCGTACTCCTTCTTCCATTCCCAGACCCGTTCTATGAACTTCTCACGCCCCATGTCGAACCGGGAAACACCCTCTTTTTTCAGGGCTTTTTCGACGACGTACTGGGTTGCGATACCCGCGTGGTCGGTGCCGGGAAGGTAGAGGGCTCGTTTTCCACGCATCCGCTCGAACCGCACCACGATATCCTGGAACGTATTGTTCAGGAGGTGCCCCATATGGAGCGTTCCCGTGACGTTCGGGAGGGGCATGTAGACGATGTAATTCTCCTTCCGGTCGCCGGGAAGCGTATCGGGATTGAAAAAACCACCCTCCTCCCAGCGGCGGTAAGTGCTGCCTTCGACTATTTTCGGGTCGTACGCTCCTTCTGCCATGATGTTCATTATAGAGCCGCCGTTCCGGGTTTGGAAAGGAAAAGTGTGGCTGGTGGTCCGCTCGGGAACCTTGACTCGCGGAGTGGTTTGGAGGATAACAGATGCAGTTCATATTTAAAGAAAGGAGCAACGTATGAATCGCGGAATGTGGGTTGCGTCCAACCTTCTTGTCTCGGGCGTCACCATCTTCGGTGTTGGCTATTTTGCGGACATGAACCGGGCGCACCTCGACCTTCTCCTGTTCATCGGGCGCAGTTTTCTCGTGGTCGGTATCATTATTGCGCTCGTGTCTCTTTTGCAGAAAAGGAGAACACAAAGAGAGCGCGTATCAACAGACGGATTCCCTACGCTGGATGAATACAGGAGACCCACGCCGAATATGTGCGATACGTGTGATAGTCCTCACCCTGACGATTGAGGCAAGGACAGAAACAAACAGCCCCGCTCGTGCGGGGCTTTTTATACGGTCATAGTTCCGCTCGCGATGAGACGGTGGTTCTTCTTCCGAAGATGTTCGATGTAGGCGGCAGCCGCGATCATTGTCGCGTTGTCGGTGTTGAACGTGATCGGAGGGACAATACACGGAATTCCGAGCGCCGCACCTTCCGCCTTCAGCCGTTCCCGTATCGCCGCATTTGCAGCAACGCCGCCGGAAAGGAGTATGGATCGGGCACCGAACTCGCGTGCGGCTCGGGCTGTCTTTTGGGCGAGTACGTCAACCGCGGCTTCTTGGAATGACGCGGCGATATCCGCCACCCATTTCTTTTCCTTTTTCTTCGGACTGTGGTCCCGTACGTGGTAGAGTACGGCGGTTTTGAGCCCCGAGAATGAGAAGTCATAGTCTCCCGAATGGAGCATGGGTCGAGGGAAAGGAACAGCATCCTTGTTGCCGTGCTCCGCAACGCGCTGTATCTCTGGGCCGCCGGGATAGGGGAGACCGAGTATCTTCGCGACCTTATCGAACGCTTCCCCGACCGCGTCGTCACGCGTTTCGCCGAGCTTCTTCCACTTCGTGAGCGATTCGAGGCGGAGGAGAATGGTGTGGCCACCACTTACGATGAGCGCGATCGATGGGAAAAGTTCAGCAAGCTTCTTCTTTTTTCCCGAGTCCGTATCCGCGAGAAGGAAGCTATAGAGGTGCCCCTCGAGGTGATTCGCGCCAATGAGCGGAAGCTTCGGGTTTACCTTCTTGAGCTCTCGGTGAAGCTCCTTCGCGAACACGATACCCGCCCAGAGCGCCGGTTCGAGTCCCGGCCCGACTGTTACCGCGAGGAGGTCCGGCCGGAGTCGCTTCACCTGTGACCGGAGGTCGTGGAGTACGACCGGCAGATTCTTGATGTGCTCGCGCTTTGCGAGGTTCGGGACCACGCCACCCCACGGGCGATGGATCTCGATCTGCGACGCAACGAGGTTTTTGATGACGCGAAAGCGGGGAGCACGTAAGCCCCCGGTTGCCTCAATGAGAGCGAGCGCTGTTTCGTCGCACGACGTTTCTATGGCGAGGATCCGCATATGACATGAGTATCCTACCAGGCAATACGCTATTTGACAAACTCCTGTAATTATGATACCCTTGGGAAAGAATTTGATTGCATTCGATCTCGTACGACTATAAGCCGACACGCGCACACCTTCGTCTCGTAACAACGATCGAGCGGAGCAAGTCGTGCACAAGGGAACGATCCTCGTCCCTGCGTACTACCGGCAAACCTGGGTGGGTCAGCGTACCCCAGGTATCAGTGCCCCCGTGTGACGTGCAAACGCCACACGGGATTTTTATTGGAGAAGTTGACACGGATACATTTTTGGTTTAGATTTTCTTTACCATTCACGCACATTGATAATCAAGTATGGAGGTTCTCGTGGGTCCGATCGAATTCATTGCCTCTCTTGTCCTGGTCCTCATTCTTGGCCCGCTCCTCGGCGGTGTGTACGGGGTCGCGCTCGCGCTCATCCTCGTCGACCGATTCGGCTGGTTCCTTTATTTCTCCAACGCGACCGAAGCGACGTATTGGGACCAGGCATTCTTTCTTGTGAGTGTTTTCGTGGGTCTCGTGATCCTTTTCGATAAACTCCAAGACCCAGCGAAGCATATACGTTCCAATGTCGAGGCCTTTCTCCTCCATGACTGGCGACGAAGCCGGAGGGAGGAGCGGGAACGTGCGCGCTCCCTGTCCGCAGGGTCGTGAGTGCGACGAAAAGCGAATGATCGCGCCCTTTTTAAAGGGCGCTTTTCTTTTCTTCCCGCGGGCCTATAATGGAATCCTATGGCACCGACACTTCTTGTTTTCAGTGAGTACGGGATACTCGTACTCAGAGTCGTGCTTGCGGTGATCCTTATCACACACGGGATCCCGAAGATCCGGCGTTTCGCAGAGGCCGTCGAACAGTTCCGCTCTCTTGGGGTACGCCCTGCGCGCGTCCTCGTCGGAGTTGCGGCGCTCGTCGAGATCGGTGGGGGATTGTGTCTTCTCCTCGGCTTTTTCACCCAGTTCGCTGCGCTCGCCATCGCTCTCCAGTTCCTTTTCATCGTCCTCTACGTGAAGCGACACGCGCGGACGCTCGTTGGTGGGTACGAACTCGATCTTCTTTTGTTCGCGGGGGCACTCGCACTCGTTACGCTTGGCGCCGGTACGTGGAGCATCGATAGCTTCCTGCGGATCATCTTGTACTAACGGTTCGCATGTCGCGCATGCACCGACTCTTCGAAATCATTCCCGGCGCGGCCGCTTGGCTCACGCTCCTCTCGCTCATCGTCCTCTCGGCGCAATTGCCGGCGGTCGTCGTTGTTTTCATAGTCCTGTACGACCTCTACTGGTTCCTGAAGGTGCTCTACATGTTCTCGCATCTTTTCTTCTCGTTCCGCGAGCTTCGTAAGAATATGCAGATCGATTGGCGAAAGCGACTCGAGAAGGAATTCCCCGGGAAATGGGAGAGAGTGGATCACCTCGTTGTTTTTCCGATGTATCGGGAGCCATACGATGTCGTACGAAAGAGCTTCGAGAGCCTCGCGGCATCGAACTACCCAGTCGAACGATTCCTCGTGACGCTCGCTGTTGAGGAGCGCGGCGGAAGCGAGGATCGGGAGACGGCCGAGCGAATTGCGAGCGAATTCTCCGGACGGTTCGGGGGTCTCCTTGTTGCGTATCACCCCGCGAACATTCCCGGGGAGCTTCCTGGGAAGGGGTCGAACGAGACGTGGGCAGCGCGGATGGCGCAACGGGAACTCATCGACAGGCGGGGACTCAGATACGAGGACGTGCTCATTTCCGTATTCGATATCGACACCCGTATCGCTCCCGACTATTTCGGTATCCTTATGTACAATTTCCTTACTGCGCCGTATCCGCAGCGTTCGAGTTACCAGCCGACACCGCTCTTCACGAACAATGCGTATTCCGTGTCTCTTTTTGCCCGGCTCATAGGATTTTCCGCGACGTTCTGGCAGCTCATGCAACAGGGACGCCCCGAGCAGCTTGTCACGTTCTCCTCGCACTCGATGCCGTTCAAAGCCCTCGTTGATATCGGGTTCTGGCACACGAACATCGTATCCGAGGATTCACGTATCTTTTTCCAGTGTCTCATCCACTACAGCGGCGATTGGCGGACCGTTCCGCTAGTCTATCCCATTTACATGGACGCGGTGACCGGCGGTTCCTTCTGGGGTTCACTCGGGAATCTCTATAAACAGCAGCGCCGCTGGGCATGGGGTATCGAGAATTTTGCATACGTCGCCGATGCGTTCCGAGCCTCACCGAACGTGCCCCGGTCCGTGAAACGCTTCTGGCTCCTGCGGATATTCGACGGGTTCTACTCGTGGTCCACGAGCTCGTTCATCATCTTCCTCTTTGGGTACCTCCCGAACGTTCTCGGGAGTGAGTTCTTCAAGGTGACCGTGTTCTCGTACAACCTTCCGCGTATCACGGGTCTCCTCATTAATCTAAGCTCGATCGGTATCATCACATCCGCATTCTTCTCTGTTGCGCTCCTCCCTCGTCGAGAAGGGCGAGGACGGTGGTTCTCGTCGCTCATCTACCTCGCGCAGTGGATCCTCATGCCGGTGACATTCATCGTGTTCGGAGGCATTCCCGCGCTCGAAGCACAGACGCGCAGTATGTTGGGCGGTAGGTTCCGTCTCGGATTCTGGAAGACGCCAAAGACGATCGAAAAAGCGTAGCGGAACCATGCGAGAGCACGTCACGGATGCGTTCGTTCTTGGGCGGAGACCACACCGAGAGTGGGATGTGGTTGCCGACCTCTTCACGGAGTCACTTGGGCGAGTGGAAGCGCGTGTCATAGGAGGAACGCGAATGCTCTCGAAATTCTCGCCGCACCTTGATCCGTTGAATCGAGCGCGGGTCCGTTTGGTCTCGAAGAATGCGCTCACGCTCACCGATATCGTAACGAGCGATCGAGGCACCGACATGCGAAGTGATCGGGCCTCTCTCCGACGAGCGATCGAGGTCGCATTCCTCATCCGGAAGCTCGTGCCGCGGGGGACCCCGGATGGGCGGCTATGGACGTTCCTCTCCGATGTACCAAGAGCAGAGACCCCCGCCGTTCCTGGGCTTCTCGCGCACCTCGGGTACGACCCTCGACACGGACGGTGTGAGCTTTGCGGAAACAAGGCGCTCTCTCACTTCGTCGTGAGCGATCAAGCGTTCACGTGCCTCGCCTGTCACGTGAAGTTTCCGGTGAATGAGGTAGTATATATACGGTAACGCACCTACCTAATGTCACTTGAAGACCTTGAACGAGAACTGTACGCGAAGGCGTTCGACGTAAAGAAAAAACGGAGCGAGGCGGTTGAGCCTTCGGGGCCGGTGAAGCCATCACCGGAGCCTCCGGTCGTCATCCGCGACGAGTGGACCGCGACGCATGCCGCAAAAAGGACACAGACCATGGATTGGTCTGCGCTGAAACGAAAGTCTCTCGTTTTTGGGGGTGGGGTTCTCGCTATTGCTGTCGTCGCGCTCCTCGTGTTCCTGATCGGATTTTCCGGGCGAGGACAGGGGAACATACTGGTTTCTATAGATGGACCCGACCTCTTATACCGGGGCGTCCCATTCGATGTGACGGTCGGCGTCTCGAATCAGCAGGAGGCCATTCTCCGTGCCGCGACGCTTTCGCTCTCCCTCCCCGAGGGCCTCATCGCTATTGGTGGCGTCGGGGATCGAGGCGCGCTCATTTCCGAGCCGCTCGGTGATATCGGGAGTGGGGTCCTCACGCAGAAAGTATTCAAGGTCTTGCCGGTTGGCGACGTGCAGTCGGTTCTCGCTATGACCGCAACGGTCACGTATGGAACCGGCGGACGTGGCAGATTCGAGGCCTCGGAATCACGGGAGGTTACGATAGAGAAGCCTGCGCTCACGCTTGAGGTGAAACAACTCGACAAGATACTCTCCGGGTCGACGTTCACCGCGGATATCGACTACGAGAATGTTTCTGGGTTCGATTTTCCCGATGTCCTCATTGAGGCCCGGTACCCGTCCGTATTCAAGTTCAAGGACGCGAGTTTGTCGCCGGACGGGGACAATAACCGATGGCGGCTCGGGGAACTCAAGTCGGGTTCAAAGGGTTCGCTCTCTATCACTGGTTCGATCGAGGGGCCCGACGAAGCCCGGTACGGTATTCCTATCTCTCTCATTGCGACCTTCGGGAACGAGGAGTATCCACTCATAGAAAAATCGGCCGACATCGTGATCGCGCCGTCGCCTATCGCGATCAGCGCGTCGGTGAACGGGGCCACAGAGTACATCGCTCGGATCGGCGATCAGCTGGTGTATTCCATAACGTACAAGAACACGAGCGGTATCGCGCTCGCTGACGTCGTCATTCGTGCTGCGCTTTCCGGGGAGCTATTCGATAGAACAACCATCGCAACGGACGGACAGATCGACGCAGCGGGCATGACGGCGACATGGAACGCATCGAATGTGCCGGGACTTCGGCTCCTTGAGCCCGGCGCTGTCGGTACGGTCAGCGTCGCCGCGAAACTCCTCCCTGCATTCCCGATCCGCCGGATGAATGACAAGAACTATACCGTGCGGTGTGGCGTAACCATCGATTCGCCCTCGGTACCGTTCTATCTCACCGCCGCGAAAACATCAGCGACGATGAATTTTGACACGAAAGTCGGTGGGCTCATCAATGTCGATGCGACAGCCCTCTATCGCGACGCTCGTTCCGGATTCGTGAACCTTGGGATACTTCCGCCGAAAGTAGGACAGCAAACGGAGTACACGCTCCACTGGATAGTGAAGAACTACTCGACCGACGTGAAGGACGTCGCGCTTTCCGCGTTCCTCGCGCCCGGTGTTGAGTGGACGGGACAGGTAAAAGCCAACACTACCGCAGTGCCGCTCTGGAATGAACGGACGCGCGAGATCACGTGGGCCATTGATCGTATCCTCGCAACGAAGGGTGTTATCGGGGACCCGACCGAAGCGGTATTCCAGGTCCGTGCGACCCCGACGTTCGAGCAGGTTGGGCGCGCGCAGCCGCTCATGAGCGAGACGCGGCTCACGGCAACGGACGAGTTCACGAGCGGGACACTCGAGGTCTCGGATCCCGCGCTTTCCACCGCTCTTCCCGATGACCCGACGGTTGGACAGAGCGCCGGTATCGTAGTACCGTAGCAACGCCACATACCACGTATCGCATATCGCGTAACAATAAAAGAAAAAGCATGACGAAAGAAAAGAAAACAACGGAGATGGGGATATTCGAGAGGATCGGTTCGCTCGCGAAGCGGCGTGGGTTCATTTACCCCGGGAGTGAGATCTATGGGGGACTCGCCGGAACATGGGACTACGGGCCGCTCGGTGCCGAGCTGAAGCGTAACATCAAGAACGAGTTCTGGCGGACGATGGTGCAGGGGAGGGACGACGTGGTCGGCATGGATGCCGCTATCATGATGAACCCGAAGGTCTGGGAAGCATCGGGACACACACAGTCTTTTTCCGATCCGCTCGTCGAATGTAAGAAGTGTCACTCTCGATTCAGGGCCGACGAGATCGGCGTCTCGGATTTCAAGGGAGAGGTCCCGAAGGACATCGCGTGTTCGAAGTGCGGTGCACACGACTGGACGCCGCCCCGGCAATTCAACCTCATGGTAGAAGCGCGCCTCGGAGCGGTCGAGGACTCGAAACAGACGATCTTTCTTCGTGGAGAGATAACGCAAGGCGTGCATGTGAATTTCAGGAACGTCCTCGATTCGACCCGTGTGCGTATCCCGTTCGGTGTCGCGCAGGTCGGAAAGGCGTTCCGGAACGAGATCACACCAGGCGATCTTACCTTCCGCTCGCGTGAGTTCGAACAGATGGAACTCCAGTTCTACACCCGCCCCGACGAGAAGGAGTCGATGCGGTGGTTCGAGTACTGGAAGAAGGAGCGGATGGGGTGGTACCGCTCACTCGGGATGCGCGAGGAGAACCTCCAGTTCAAGGAGCACGCGAAGGACGAGCTCGCGCACTACGCTCGCGCTGCGTTCGACATCCAGTACCAAGCGGATATGAAGTGGTGGGAGATGGAGGGCATCCACCATCGAGGCGACTGGGATGTGCGGCGACATGCCGAATACTCGAAGCAGGACCTCTCGTACTTCGATGAGGAGACGAAGGAGCGGTTCCTGCCGCACATCGTGGAGACCTCGGGCGGCGTCGACCGGTCAGCGCTCTTTTTCCTCATGGATGCGTATCGGGAAGAGGCGGTGAAGGAGGGGGAGACACGAACGGTACTGAAACTCCATCCGAAGCTCGCTCCGATGAAGGCGGCAGTATTCCCGCTCCTTTCGAACAAGCCCGCGCTCGTGGACCTTGCGCGGTCCGTCTATCACAACCTGAAGAACGAGTGGATGATCGCGTGGGACGACCGAGGGAATATCGGTAAGCGGTATCGAGCGCAAGATGAGGCCGGGACCCCGTTCTGCATCACGATCGATTTCGACTCCATCGAGAAGAATGACGTGACGGTTCGCGATAGGGATACGATGGAACAGGAACGGATCGCGATTCCCGAGCTCCCCGCGTACATTCGCGAAAAACTCTCCTGACCAAAAGACCGCCTTCCGGCGGTCTTTTGGTATGGGTAAATTGCGATTTCAACACCTCTGCCGTATCATTCCTCTATATGCATGACTATACGAGGTACGTACTAAAGAATGGCGTTCGGGTCATCCTGGTCCCGCAGAAGGGGAGCGTTGCGACGACGGTCGCGGTCCTCGTCGAAGCGGGTTCGAAATACGAGACGAAGGACAAGAACGGTATCTCGCATTTCCTCGAGCATATGTGCTTCAAGGGAACAACGAACCGACCGAACTATGCGGATATCTCCCGCGAACTCGATGGGCTTGGGGCTGTATACAACGCATTTACAGGACAGGAAATGACGAGCTACTACGCGAAGGCGCAGAATGAAGTTGCGCCACACATCTTCGATGTTGTTTCCGACCTGTACCTGAATCCGATCTTTCAAAAAGAAGAGATCGAGAAGGAGAAAGGGGTCATCATCGAAGAGATACACATGTACGAGGACATGCCCCAACGCAAAGTGAGCGAGCTCTTCATGGATCTTGTGTACGGCGACCAGCCGGCGGGATGGAGCATCGCCGGGCGCGAAGAGGTCATTCAGCCAACAACGCAGAAGGATTTTCTCTCGTACCGCGGGAAGCACTACGTACCGCAGGCGACCATTCTCGTTGTCGCAGGGGGATTCGATGAGAAACGGATACGTAAGGATATCGAGCGTTCGTTCGGCCGGCTCGCAAAAGGCGCGAAGGGGAAGAAACTTCGGGTCGTTGAGGCGCAGAAGCGGCCCACGGAGCTCGTCCATTTCAAAGAGGTCGAACAGACCCACGTGATAATGGGATTCCGCGCATTCGATGTTTTTGATGAACGGAAGACCACACTTGAGGTACTCGCAGACATCCTGGGTGGCGGGATGAGCTCGCGCCTTTTCAAACGGGTTCGCGATGAACTCGGTGCCGCCTACTACGTGAACGCATCGACGGACTTTTTCACCGACCACGGTCTCCTCGCTATGGCGGCTGGTGTGAAACACGAGAAGCTCGAAGTGGTGCTCAAGGCCGGTATCGAGGAGTTCGTTCGTTTCACGAAGGAGCTCGTGGGAAAGGAAGAACTCGCGCGCGCGAAGAGTCACCTCATCGGGAATCTTCTCATCTCTCTCGAGACCTCGGACGAGCTCGGGTACTTCTATGGGGGACAAGAGGTCATGGGGCTCAAATTGAAGACGCCGGCCGCTACGGTGCGCGAGGTGAAGGCCGTGACAGCCGCCGATATCCGAGCGGTCGCCCGTTCCCTTGTTCGCAACGACCGACTGAATATGGCCCTCATCGGACCCTTCAAGAAGCGTTCATTTGCTGATATAGTCAGGGTGTAATCACTATGCGAGACGTACTTCGAATCGATATCACCTGGGCCTCGATACTTCGGGTCGTGGTCATCGCACTCTCACTCCTCGTGCTCTATATCGCGCGCGAAGCGGTTGGCGTCCTCCTCCTCGCGGTCGTCATCTCTCTCGGTGTTGGGCCGTTCGTAAGCTTCTTCGAGCGACTCCGTCTCGGTCGGCTCTTCGGAACATTCATCGTTTTTCTCATTGGAATACTCGCTCTTGTGACCGTTGGGTATTTCGTTGTCCCGGTCATCATTGTCGAGCTCGGCGCATTCGTTGCACACATAGGAGATATCATGCGTTTGTCATTTGGCGCATTCGTGCCCAACCTCGCATTCTCCAATGTGAGCGCATGGCTTTCGGACGCAGCCGGCCTCCTTGGGGCATCGAACCTCTCGATCACGGGGACCGTTGGGGCTATCCTGAATCGTGCCATTCTCGCGATCGCGACCATCATCATTGCGTTCTACCTGACGATCGAGAAGGATGGTGTCGAGCGACTCATGCGCGGCATTCTTCCCGCTCCGTACGAACAGAAAGCACTCGATATATTCTCACACTTTCGAACGAAGATCCGACACTGGTTCACTGCGCAGCTCGGGCTCTCGCTCCTCATGGGTCTCATCGTCGGGCTCGGTTCGTGGGCGCTCGGATTGAAGTACCCGCTCGTTCTTGGACTTATCGCCGCCGTCCTTGAGCTCGTACCGGTCGTCGGTTCTATCATCACGGGAACGGTGGCATTCCTCATTGCGGTCACCGACTCATTCTCTCTCGGCCTCTATACGGTCATTCTTTTCATCGTCATTCAGCAGCTCGAGAACCACCTTCTCGTACCGGTCGTCATGGGGAGGACCGTCGAAGTGCATCCGCTCATGGTCATTCTCGCGCTCCTCATCGGCGGGAAGCTTGCCGGGGTCCTTGGCGTCTTTCTTGCGGTACCGCTCGCGGTCCTCGTCCAGGAGATGTTGAATCATTTCGCAGAGCAGAAACGACAGCGCCCAGCGCTCGATGTGTAGGATGCCCAAATTCTACATAACCACAACTCTTCCGTACGTGAATGCCTCTCCGTCGTCGCTTCGCTCCTCCCTAACACCCAGCGGTTTTAGTATTTCCGCCACGGGGAAACTCCCGTTTCCCCGACCCCTTTCCCTGGCGCCGCGTTCACGCGTGTAATATACAAAAGCGATTCATGCCAAAGTTTTATATCACCACAACTCTTCCGTACGTGAATGCGGCGCCCCACATTGGGTTCGCACTCGAGATCGTACAAGCCGACGTCATTGCCCGTTCCCATGCGCAGGCAGGGGATGAGGTGCTTTTGAACACCGGAACGGACGAGCACGGCGTGAAGATCTACCGGAACGCACTCGAGGCAGGGAAAACGCCCGAGGCCTATGTCGCCGAGAATGCGGAGCATTTCAAGCGGCTCATGCAGACGCTCGGTATTCGCGAGCACCGGTTCGTTCGAACGACCGACCCGCACCACATTGCGGCAGCGCAGGAATTTTGGAAGCGGTGTGCAGCCGCAGGCGACATATACAAGAAAGCGTACGCAGTGAAGTACTGTGTCGGGTGCGAACTCGAAAAGACCGATTCGGAGCTCGAGGACGGAAAGTGTCCGGTGCATCCGAATCTCACGATCGAAGAACGGGAAGAGGAGAACTACTTCTTCAAATTCTCCCGGTACGCCGATGCGCTTCTTTCGCTCTACGCCGAACGCCCGGATTTCGTTGTTCCGGCATCGCGACTCAAGGAGATAGAGACGTTCGTTCGCGGTGGGCTCACTGACTTCAGCATCTCGCGCCTTAAAGAGAAAATGCCGTGGGGCGTGCCGGTCCCGGGTGACGAGACGCAGGTGATGTACGTGTGGTTCGACGCACTCGTGAACTACATCTCGACCCTCGGGTGGCCGGAGGACGAAACGATGGGAGGCTTCTGGCCAGGCGCGCAGGTCGCGGGAAAGGATAATCTCCGGCAGCAGTCCGCGATGTGGCAGGCAATGCTTCTCTCGGCAGGTATCGCGCCGTCACGACAGGTCTTCATACATGGGTTCATTACGAGTGAGGGGCAGAAGATGTCGAAATCACTCGGGAATGTCGTCGATCCGTTCGCGGTCGTCGAGAAGCACGGAGTGAGCGCGGTTCGCTACTACCTCCTCCGGGAGCTTCCGGCCTATGAGGACGGGGATTTCAGCGAGGCAAAATTCAAGGAACGATACAACGCGGACCTTGCGAACGGACTCGGGAATTTCACGGCGCGCGTCACGACGCTCGCGGCCGGTATTGAAGGCTTTCCGGCGGGACTTTCCGTCTCGGCCGAAGTTGCGTCCCGTATCGAGGGGACGAGAGAAGCGGTCGGAAAGAAACTCGCCGAATACAAGTTCCACGAGGCGCTCGCTGCGCTCTGGGAGCTCATTGGGTACGGCGACGGATACGTGAACACCACAAAACCATGGGCGATGACTGATGCGAGAGTGAAGGCGCAAGCCCTTTTCGATCTCGTTACCATCCTCGATAACGTTGCAGCGATACTCGTTCCATTCCTTCCCGGTACCGCGAGCGACATCACCGCGTGTATCACGTGGGAGGGCGACCGGTTGACCGTCAAAAAGTCCGCCATCCTCTTCCCACGTCTCGCGTAAGACACATGCCACTCCGTTACTTCGACGCACACACGCACGTTCAATTTCCCGCATTCGACGCCGACCGCGATGCGGTGATGGCGCGTGCGCTCAATGCGAGCGTGGGTGTTATCAATGCCGGTTCGACAACCAGCACGTCTGCGCGCGCTGTTGAGTTCGCGAATACCTACCCGAATGCGTGGGCGACTATCGGCATTCACCCAGGCCATGCGGGTCCCGCGTTCCATGACGCGGACGAGCTCGGGTTGGGGGAGAGTGATGAGGCGAAGCGGGTTGCGGCAGAAGGAGAGGTGTTCGATGTCGGCCGTTTCACCGAGCTCGCATCCGATCCGAAAGTGGTCGGCATCGGTGAGTGTGGCCTCGATTACTACCGCCTCGAAGGTGACGTCGAGACGATGAAAGAAAAACAGAAAAAGCTTTTCCTTATGCATATCGTATTCGCGCATGAGGTCAAAAAGCCGCTCGTTATCCACTGCCGCGAGGCAATGGCTGACCTCATTGCGCTTCTACATGAAAGCCGTTCGCTTCTCGGCCCACAGAGCGCCGGCATCGTGCACTTTTTCACCGGGTCAGTAGACGACGCACGTGAACTCCTCGAGCTAGGGTTCTCGTTCACATTCGGAGGGGTCGTGACGTATCCGAGGAAACCAGGGAAGCCCAACTACGATGAGGTTGTTCGATTCCTGCCTGCGGATAGGGTGCTTTCCGAGACGGATGCGCCCGATGTCGCTCCGGTGCCATACCGCGGGAAGCGGAGTGAACCCGCTTTCGTCGTCGAGGTCGTGAAGAAACTTGCAGAGATCAGGGGCGAATCGGTCGATATGATGGCAGCGCAGCTCCTCGCGAATGTCAGTAGGATTTTCGGCATCAATTGACGTTCTGGTGTGGCGTTCGTATACTGTTCGCAGTTCCTCGGGTGTGCGAACGATGTGGAACCGACCGTTGCATTTTATGAGTATCCTTGCGATGGTGATGCTGATCATTGACGGGAGGTCGTAGCAGGATGAAGGGCGAGGATCGAATGTCCACGCTCGTAAACTGCGCTGCGCGCCCCAGTCGGATGCAAAAGACTGCGCGGGCTGATACGCAGGGAATGGCGGCTAATTTCCGTGCCAGTTGCCGCGGTTATACGGAGAGCTATTCAAAAAAGTTCTGCACGCACAAGTGCCGCGACGATAAACGTCGCGGCCTTTTTTGCGTCCGTGACCGCCGCATTGAAAAACACGCCCCAATGCGCGAGAATTGGTGTACACAATGAAACGGTACGATTTCTCGGGCATCGAGAAAAAGTGGCAAAAGGAGTGGAGAAAGGCAGGCACCTATGAGCCGGATTTCGCCGGAGCAAAAATGCCCTTCTATAACCTCATGATGTTCCCGTACCCCTCTGCAGAGGGGCTCCATGTCGGGAATATGTACGCGTTCACAGGCGCCGACATCTACGGGCGGATGAAGCGGATGCAGGGATACGACGTGTTCGAGCCTATCGGTCTCGACGGGTTCGGTATCCACTCGGAGAACTACGCCATGAAGATAGGTGCACACCCGATGGAGTTGTCGAAGGTATCACAGGAGAACTTCTACCGTCAGCTCGAGATGATCGGGAACGGGTTCGCGTGGAACGAACGTCTCGAGACCTACGATCCCGATTACTACCGATGGACACAGTGGCTCTTCGTCCAAATGTGGAAGCATGGACTCGCGTATCGCAAGAGGCAGTCGGTGAACTGGTGTCCATCATGCAAAACCGTCCTCGCAGACGAGCAGGTTATCGGAGGCAAGTGCGAGCGGTGCAGCACGGAGGTCATAAAGAAGGCGCTCGAGCAGTGGTTCTTCCGTATCACGAAGTACGCGGAGAAGCTTCTCGGAAACCTTGATACGATCGATTGGTCCGAGCGCGTGAAGATCGCGCAGCGTAACTGGATCGGTAAGTCCACGGGCGCACTCATAGATTTTCCGATACACGATACGAAACACACGATACGAGTCTTCACTACCCGTCCGGACACGCTCTTCGGGGCAACGTACATGGTGCTCTCGCCGGAGCATGAATTGCTTGCAAAGAGCAAATTGCATATAGCAAATCGTGAGGAGGTTGATGAGTACATTAAACAAGCGGCGGCGAAGAGCGAGACCGAGCGGACCGCGGACGACAAAGAGAAGACCGGCGTGGAGCTGAAGGGTGTGAAAGCTGTGAACCCGGTCAATAAAGAAGAGGTCCCTGTTTTCATCGCGGACTACGTGCTCGCGGGGTACGGAACGGGGGCCATTATGGCGGTACCGGCGCACGATGAGCGTGACTTCGCGTTCGCAAAGAAATTCAACCTTCCGATACCGGTAGTCATATCAAATGGAGAAGACGATGCGCCGCTCTCCGAGGCGTACGTGGGCGACGGAGCGCTCATAAATTCAGGGAAGTTCGATGGCATGACGGTCGCACAGGCGATACCTGCCGTCACGAAGTTCGCAGGCGGAGAGCTCACAACACAATTCCGACTTCGCGATTGGCTCATCTCGCGCCAGCGGTACTGGGGCGCGCCTATCCCGATGGTCCACTGCGACGCATGTGAGAAAGCGGGGAAGGGCGAACACGCCGATATGCCGGGATGGTATGCGGTTCCCGAGGACCAATTGCCGGTCACGCTCCCGTTCGTGAAGGATTTCCGACCGAAGGGGAAGGACGAATCGCCGCTCGCGTCGGTCAAGGAGTTTTACGAAACAACATGTCCTGGATGTGGCGGGGGCGCTCGGCGGGAGACCGATGTGTCAGACACATTCCTCGATTCCGCGTGGTACTACCTGCGGTATCCATCGGTGACCGCAAAGACGAAGGACGAAAAGCCATGGGACCCGGATATCACGAAGAAGTGGCTCCCAGTGAATCTCTACACCGGCGGCGCGGAACATTCCGTTTTGCATCTCCTCTATGTTCGGTTCGTCGCGATGGCACTCCACGAGTGGGGAATGCTCCACTTCGAGGAACCGTTCCCGAAATTCCGAGCACACGGTCTCCTTATCAAGGAGGGCGCAAAGATGTCGAAGTCGAAGGGGAATGTGGTGAATCCCGATGAATACATCACCCGGTTCGGCGCGGACGTGCTCCGGATGTACCTTATGTTCCTTGCTCCATTCGAGCAGGGTGGCGATTTTCGCGACCAGGCGATGCTCGGTATCGTTCGGTTCCTCGATAGGGCGTGGAAACTTTTCCAAGCTCAAAACGAAAACCTCGGATCTAAAAATGACGCAAAGCGAACGGAGAACGGAGAGCTACAGAAAGTGCTTCACAAGACCATCAAGAAGGTGACCGAGGACATCGAGACACTGAACTACAATACCGCCATCAGCGCGCTCATGATGCTCCTTACTGAAATGGAGAGGGGTCGCCAGCCGCTCTCGGTGAACGACCGAGCTGTCTTCCTGAAACTCCTCGCGCCGTTCGCTCCCCACATCACCGAAGAGCTGTGGCATGAGCTCGGGAATACGGACTCAATTCACCGGAGCGAATGGCCGGCGTATGACGAAGCGCTCCTTATTGAATCAACGGCAGAGATCGCAGTGCAGGTGAACGGGAAACTCCGTGGTACTGTGATGCTTCCGGCGAACGCTGCCCAACCGGACGTTGAGGCCGCAGCCCGTGCTGACGCGAACGTCGCCAAGTTCCTTTCCGGGATCCCCACGAAGGTCATCTACGTGCCCGGCCGACTCATTAATTTCGTTGTCTCCGGGAACGGGGTACAATAGAACCATGAGCTCGTACGTAAAATTCGCGTTCTTCCTCTTTGTTCTCGTCGTCATTGGCGCCATCGCATACGTTGGCATTCAGCAATTCCGTGGCGGGGAGATAACCTTTTTCTCAACCCTATTCGAGAAGCACCGTGAGTGGCTCCCGTCGCTCCCGGATTGGGCGAAACTCACGTTCTCTCCTATCACGCCATTCACTGTGGAGACAGCAACATCTGGTGGGTCCACCGCGCCTCGCCCGACCCCGAAACCAACCCCGGTCCAGGAACCGCCGAAGCCGACCGTCGTTCCGCCGCAGGGATTCACTGTTTCGCAGCTTTCACCATCCTATAAAGCCGTTTCACTCGCGAGCGTGCGCGCTGCACAAGGGAATTTCGATACAGCGAACGTGACGCTCCGTGCCGATTATTCGCTGTCAGCGCCGATCGATATCACCGGATGGGTGATACGCGGGAATAGAGGAGAGCTGGCGCGAATTCCCCGTGCGGCATCCATCTATCCGCCGTCCGGACTTCTTTCCGAGTCGGATATCGTTCTCGGGAAAGGGGAGTACGTCGAAATATACTCCGGCGCGGTGAGTCCGGTCGGAAGGAATTTCAGGCTCAACCAATGCACGGGATACCTGAACTCTTCATTCACATTCAATCCGCGGTTGCCGGAGGCGTGCCCCTCAATGTACGACCGCTCGGAGATCATCGGGCTCTCCGGTGAGTGCCAATCGTTCATCATGTCGTTCGGTGGGTGTCGTATACCGACCACCGCAGAGGTGAATCGATACTCGACACAGGACGGTGGTGCGTGCCGCTCGTTCTTGGATCGATTCGGATATGGTTCCTGTTACAACAAGCACAACGGAAAGTCCGGATTCCTTTCGAGCGAGTGGCGGGTATGGATTCGCGATCGCATGAATTTCGATCCGCTCCACGACCGCGTACTCCTCTACGACCGGAGCGGTCTCCTTGTGAACGAGTACGTATATTAGGATATAAGAGCCAGTCTCTAGGAGCTCGGAAACTAAAACACCCAGAGGGGTGTTTTACTAATTCCTAGATCCTTATACCTATTTCCTTTCTGCAAGCGTGACCGAAAGTGAGAGATGCTCCTCGCCGCGCATAACAGAGAGTGCGACGCGCTCCCCGACATTCGCCGTATCCAGGTGGTCCTGAATGCTTTTCTCTGCAGTGAGGGGAGTACCATTCCATTCGAGAATGACGTCCCGTTCCCGCACGCCCGCTTTTGCGGCCGGGGAGTTCGGGATGACCGCCTCATCTGATGGGTGTTCTTTCGTCACGAACGCGCCGTAATCCACCGGAAGTTTGTACTTTTCCTTGAGGTCGGTTGTGAGTGTGAGATAGCGGAGGCCGAGGAGCGGGCGCCTGATACGACCGTAGGTCTTGAGGTCCGAAAGGTCGCGGAGCGCGGCATTCACCGGTATCGCGAAGTTGATGTTCTGTGCCCCGAAGACGACCGCGGCATTGATGCCGATGGCGCGTCCGAACACATCAACGAGCGGCCCACCCGAATTCCCAGGATTGATGGCCGCATCCGTCTGTATGAGTCCGCGGAGTTCTTGGGGAGGCGACTTGGGGTCTGCTTGTGCCGAGACGGAGCGCGAGAGACCGGAAACAATACCTCGCGAGACGGTATTCTTGAATATGCCGAGCGCATTCCCGATCGCAAGAACCGTCTGTCCGAGTTCGAGCCCATCCGACGTCCCAAGCTCGACCACGGGGAGCTTTTTGTTCGGTTTAATGCGGAGGATCGCGACGTCATTCATAGGGTCGCGCGCGAGTATCTCTGCTTCGTACCGCTCGTTATCGTTCGTGAGAATGGTGTAGCTCGCGTCGGGTTCGGACACAACGTGCTTGTTCGTGAGGATGATGCCGGATGATTCAACAATGAACCCCGAGCCGCCGCCGACCTGCACCATGCCGTGGGCGTCGATCTTATCCGCGGGGATATGGAGACGCTGCGGGTTACCGTGGCGCCCCGGTTTCACGGGGAACTCCTTCTCGAGATTCGAAAGGCTCTTCGTGATGATGATCGAAACAACGGACGGCATCACCTTCCGAACCGTTTCGATGACGATAGACCGTTCTCGTTTGGCAAACATGTCATCATTCTATCAATAAACGTCCTCGAAATACATTGCGCTCGTTGTACTCGCGCGCCAATGTTTGTATAGTGAACGCATCATGGAGCGACGAACGAAAGCGCTTGTCGGCGGACTTGTGTTCCTTCTTATGTGCGGAATCGGGCTCTTTGTGTACCTACTCGCGCAGCCGAATGGGTCTGGATGTGTTTTCTGTGGTGAGCGGATGATAGTGCAGGTGTTCCTTATGAACGACTCCCTTGACCCGGAGGTAACCTGCACAAAAGTTTTCCCTGTCACACGAGACGTTCCGAAGGCCGAGGGCGTGGGTCGCGTAGCGCTCAACGAACTCCTCTCGGGACCGACAGATGCGGAGCAGGCGCTCGGATACTCAAGCGCGATCCCGGTTGGGGTCTCGGTGAAGGCGCTCACCGTCGAGAATGGGGTAGCGACCGCTGACCTCTCTCCCGAACTCGATCGGGGAGTGGGCGGTTCGTGTCGTGTCGCCGCGATCCGTTCGCAGATCGCAGAGACACTGAAGCAATTCCCTACGGTCCAAAGCGTGGTCATTTCGATCGGCGGGAATTCGGAGGAGGTCCTCCAGCCCTGATCCATAAAAACAAAAACCTCCCCGAATGGGGAGGTTTTTAGTGTGCTCGAAGATTACCGGCGGCGCTTCTTCGCGGCCTTCTTCTTCTTTGCCACGGGCTTTCGTGCCTTCTTCACTACCTTCTTTGCTTTCTTTTTCATGTGGAGAGGGGTGTCAGTGACACCATGCGGACAGTC
>Ga0172379_10004215_pt1 | contig 21576 bp, 36 predicted proteins | sample GrowelOW334metaG_FD_119756 | JGI IMG/M metagenome (GOLD analysis project Ga0172379, IMG submission 119756) | Groundwater microbial communities from an aquifer near a municipal landfill in Southern Ontario, Canada - Groundwater well OW334 metaG | ecosystem: Environmental > Aquatic > Deep... | reverse complement strand
TATTTTAGATGCAGTTCACCCTTTTTATTTTCAGGGGATTGGAACTTTTTTAAGTGCAAATGAAAATCTTTTAACTCAATTTTCAAGTTATGAAGTTTATAATGGTACTGCCGGACTTTACTTGCCTGTAATATTTCCTAAGGGAGCAAATAAAAAAGCTATGGATTTTTATTTTGAGAATATTTTAGTAAATCCTGAATTGAATGTTGGAATTTCTTCTGCAACAGATGGACATACTGCTGAAGTCATAGGAAAATGTTATACTGAACTTCCCTTGAATCATCTTTCTATCATTAATTTTAAAGAAAATCTTGACAAAGCATTAAGACAAGTAAAATCTCTTGAAAATTTGCATAAGGAACCTAACAAAAAAGACGCCGCAATTCATGTAGCTAAAATGATTTTAGTTAAATTAGGATTAAGAAAAGATTAATCTTATATTACAATAATGCTTAAAAATTATTTAAACAAAGATAAGATACAAGAAAAATGATAAAAGCAGATTTAAAACATTGGGGAGGAAGAAGAGGGGTAAATGGCCCTTATGAAATTGATTATAAAAGATTTGCAAGACAAGCACACAATAAATTAGGCGATGGAGGAGTGGTTGGAATTCCAAACGCACGAGGACCAGACAATCCATTAAAAGCAGAATATCGATTTGAAGAACTCTTTAAACTTGCAGAACAGACTGGTTCAATTACTAAACTTGGAGACGGAAGAGTTTTTCATGATGAGGAATATGATATTTGGTTTGTAAAATCACAAGAAGTAAATAGTATGGGGGTTAATGGAAAAAAGTTAACTTATCTTGTTTTTAATATTCCTTTTGGAAGAAATGTTAATGAAAAAGACAATGAAGCTTTTACTATTCTCGATAAAATAAATGTTTTAAATCTCCCTTCTTGCATAGGATTAGCTAATGAAGGGCTTTATTCTCACCTTTGGGGTTGTTTTAGTGGGATAATTGTTCATTCAAGCAGTGCAGAAGTTTTAAAAGGAGTAAATGAAAAAGCCGAGGAATTTTATAATGAGGATATTAAAGGAAATTCATTCCCGACTTTGTACCCTACTAGTCATCAAATCGGAGCTCTTTCAGTTAGTGGGGGACATAGAACTCCAAAAGAAAGTTTATTACAAAAAGTTATTTCTCCAATTTCAATAGGTTCAAGCTATACTTTCTTGCCTCAATTTGAGGGAGGGGATTTAAACGATTTTAATTATTGGTTAAAAACATCAATAGAAAATTCACAAGATACAAATTTACTTGTTGAAGGAAGCAACAAAAGAGAAATGTTGTCAAAGCATCTTCCAAGAATGGTTCAAGAAGTTTTAAATGGTAGAAGAAAAAGTTTATACAATTCTTAAATTTTCATTCTTTTTTCTCGCATCTACATTCATCACCACAATCGCATTCTTTGTCTTCATGAGAGCAATCGCATTCTTCTCCTTCTTTGCAATGGCAATGATTATGTAACTGAGTTTTGCCAATTATATCGTTGATTTCTCTCCCCATTTCTTCAAGATTATTTTCTAATTCTTTTTTTACTTGCATTAATTTTCCCATTTGTTCTTCAATTAATGCTTTTGTATCTGGAATGCTTTTCTTTACTAAATTTCCTCCCCCAATATCAACATTCAATTCTTCGGAAATTAATTTTGCTTTTACAAAAATTCCTTTTCCAAGAGGAGCATAAATTTCTTTTCCAGTATTTCCTACCAATTCATCCAATCCAAAATTTAAAGAGTTCAATTCTCCAATTCCATTTCCAATTGCTTCAATTTGCTGTTGCAATTCTCTAATCTGTTTCTCAAACATGCTGAACTTGTAAAAAAGTTCTTGTTGTTCTTGTTCGTTAATCTCTACCATAAAATTTTATAGAATTATCACTTTTAAAAGTTGTTATTTTAATTCCCGCCCACCCTCCCAAGAGGGAAAATAAATTAATGCCCAAAACCCGAAAATAAATTGTTCAACGAATTACAAACATGTTAAAATTTATTTATTCTAACTAATCTTTCAACTAATTAATTATATAACTTTCATCCACTTCCTAAGAAAACTGCTGAATACAATAGTGAAAATAAAATAAAACCAAAACCAACTCATAAATCCTAAGAATGTTGGATTTCCCATTTCAGTAAAAAAATCAGTGAACCATCTAAAAAATAAAATGAAAGGAATTCCTGTGTATAAAATTGAACGGCTGGTTAATTTGAATGTTCGAGGGATAAATTCCATTTGCTTCTTTGACAACTCTGCAATTTTTTCAGGATTATCTCTATATTTTTTCATCTCTTCATTGAATATTTTTTGCTCTTCTCTTAATTCTTTTAATGCTTTTTGGTCTGTTGCATATTTTTGAACTAATGTTGTTAATAATGAAATAACAAAAACAACAATCATCATTCCTAATGTTAAATTCCAATTAATCAATACTCCTGCACTTGGATCCAAAGCAGAATGAACTGCATTTTTTATCAAAGGAATTTTATCCCAATATCCTGCGATAGCTAAAGAAATTCCCATAATAAAAATTATAGGCAAGAAACTTCCCTGTTTGTTTTTTGAATTTTCTGACATTATGTAAAATTTCCTATTTTATATTTGTGCTGAACTTGTTCTGACATTTTATGCTGACATAAACTTCCTGAATGCTGGATTCATATCTGTTTGATGTTGTTGAACAATATTTTGATAGAACTGGAAAAATATCATAACTACTAAAAGAATTGCTGTTCCTGAAACTAATGCCCCCATAAGGTTTGTTACTGACGCTAAAAGTCCTATTGTAATTCCCCCCATAACTGTCAAGGGCATTATGTATCTATCTAAAATGCTTTCTAAAACTCTTTCATCTTGTCTGAATCCTGCAATCTGCAAACCCGATGCAGAAATTTTATGTGCCTGTGATTTTGAATCCAATCCTGCAGTTTTAACCCAGAAGACAGCAAATATAGTAGACAAAATTACATAAATAAGAACATGAGTTATTCCTTGAAGAATATATCTTGGCAAGAATCCTCCTCTGATTGTTAATTCTAAAAGATTGCTTGAACCCATCCAGAATGATAATCCTGAAACTGCTTGCCCATTAACAAAATGTCCCAAAAATCCAAAGTATGAAGCGAATTTAGCAAGTCCTGTGCAAACTCCTCCTTCAATCAAACACGGAGCAGCGAAGTTTTCAACCATTCCTCCGAAAACTTGCAAACTAACGAGTAATGCTGCTGTTAAAATTACTGGAATATTTGAAGAATAGAAAAATGAAAGTGGCCACTTCACAGAATATCCTCTCACTCTTCCATAAGATAATGGAACCTCTACTTTTAATGATTGAGCCCAAACAATAAACATAAAAATAATTACTGTAACAATAATCGCACCAAGAGCAGAAATTAATTCTGTTGGATATTTATTTATTATAGATTGTATGACTACGAAAAATTTTCCAGGACAAGCTGTATTTGTGAAGTCAAGCAAACAATTTTTCCCTTGCTGATTTACAAATTGAAATGCGCTTGTAATTAATTGCCAAGATGCTCCTGCTCCTATGAATAAGCTTATTCCAGAACCAAAACCCCATTTGCTTGTTAAGTCATCCATATAATAAATTGCAATTCCTCCAATGATGAGTTGGAAAATTAACAACCCCTCAAATCCTGCATTTGCTTGAAGTCCTTTCATAAAAACATAAACACACGCTTCAAAAATTATAAAAAAGAAAGTTAATATTTTTTGTATTCCTTGGAAAAACTTTTTTCCTTCATTGCTCGTTGTGTCGATATTAATAATCCCACTTCCTGTAAGAAGTTGCAAAATTACTGATGCCATAACAATAGGACCAATACCAAGAGAGATTATGCTTCCGAAATCTGTTCCAAGAATTATTGCTAAATATTTGAATCGTTCAAGAGCATTATTTGAAAGTCCAAAAAGTGGAACATTCGCCAAAACAAAAAAAGAAATTAACACCATAAGTGTCCATTTCAATTTTACATTGAAACTTAATTTTTTTTCTTCAGGGTTTTTTACTTCGGGAATCCACTGGAATATGTTTCTGAAATCCATCTTAATTCAAGAGAAAAATAGTTTTTAAAGATTGAGTTTATTAGTCTGTAAAATGCTCTTCTAATTTTGATATATGTTTTGCCATCAATTCCAAAGCAGAACCAATAAGAAGAGTGTCTTGATGAGTTTGTCCATTTAATCTATACAAAATATTAATTGAATGAGAATTTTCCCCCATGGAAGAACTGCAGAATTCAGGCTTAATTCTTTTTTCTTTGCAATAAAACTCTGCGAAATAATCTGTCATATTATTTATTAAAATATTTTCTTTTTAAGTTTTATAGTAATTCAATATATCATTCAGAAAGAATAATTTCCCCGCCTGCTTTCTTAATTTTTTCAATTGCGGATTTTGATGCTTCACTTGCTTTGATAACCAATTTGTTTTTCACTTCTGTATTTCCAAGAATTTTGTAATCTTCTAAATTAATTTCCCATTTATCTCCGGTTTTCTTTCCATAAGTTTCAAGATTTTGCTCTATTTGCCACAAATCAATTCTTTGTCTTTTATCTTTCTCTGTCTTTCTGCTAGTAACTCCTTGTTTTCCGAAATAAGCATTTCCATATAAATTTATTACAAGAGTTTTTTTCTGGTCTGCTCTCTTTCCTGTTCCTGACATTCCTTTTCCTCCTCTATGTCCTGCTTTCTTGTGTTTTTTTCTTGCTCCCCAGCCACAACTACCAGCTCCTCTTCCGAGCATTCTTCCTGATTTTTTTCTCTTGTGAGTTTTTGTGATTGTCATTTTTTTTATTTTTCTACCATCATAGTTTCTTTTTTAAAGAAACCTGTTTTATAGCATCTTCTCCACTAATTGATTTATTTTATTTCCGTGATTTCCTAAAACTCCTCTCTTGATATTTCCATGTTCTAAACTATAATGCTGTTTTGTATTCATTCCACCTCTTGCTGGATGCAACCTGAAAACCATTCTCATATCTTTAGGGAATTTTACATCTTTTTTAGCTTTGAATTTTTTCCCTCTAATTTCAACTAATTTTTTGTAAGTTGCATCATCCAATTCTCCGAATGCAACAAAATCTTTTACATGTTTTAACATTCCCATTTCTACTTTTGTTGGTTTTTCTAAAACTATACAAGAGAATTTTCTAGTCAATCCTAATCTTCTGAAAGTTTCTCTAACTTCGTCTCTGATTTTTACATCTCCTGAAATTCTTATTATTGCTATCATTGTTTATTCTCCTTGTTTGTTTTTCTTAATGCATCCATTGTTGCTCTTGCAAGATTTGTTGTTGTTCCAACTGTTCCGAATGTTCTTGTGTAAATATCTTTTATTCCTGCAAGTTTCAATATTCTTTTCATTTCTCCTGCAGCAACTAATCCTGTTCCTTGAGGTGCTGGAATTAAAGTTACTCTAACGCTTCCTGATTTTCCTTCTACTTTGTAGGGGATGCTGTGAAGTTCGTTGCATGAACAATCAAAACTTGCACAACCCCTATTTATTTTTATAATTTCGAGTTTTGCTTTTCTTATTGCTTTATCTCTTGCTGGCAAAGTTTCTTTTGCTCTTCCTCTTCCAATTCCGACATGTCCGTTTTTGTCACCGACAACTGCAAGAGTTGCGAAAGTTGCAACATTTCCTTCTTTAGTTTTTCTTTGAGTTTGCTTCCATGCTCTTCTTTTTCCTCCGCCGAATTTTCCCTTTGATTGCCCAATGAAAAGCAAATCTGATTCTAAATTTAACAAAGAGTCAACAACTTGTTCTTCAAGTATTTTTTTCCTGCTGTTTAATATCTCGTCAATATTTTTTATTTTCTTTTCTTTTACTTCTTTTCCAAGTTTTGTCTTAGGAACCCATGAAGCAAGTTTGAAAGCTGCCTCTGCGTCTCTTTCTTTTTCTCTGTCAGTTCTGAAATCTTTTACAATTTCTTTTTCCAAAAGCTCTTGGCTGATTTCTTCTGCTGTTCGTTTCTTTTCTACCATTATGAAAATTCTCCTTCATTTATTTTTATGAATGAAAGGGAACAAAGTGAACTTGAATTTTTATTTGTGCTGAACTTCTGTTCTGTCATTTTTTTATATTTTCTCTATCTTTGATTTAATTTCTTTGAATGTTTTTGAAAAATCTGATTTCAAATGTTTTCCTGAAATTCTGTCTTCTTCAGGGAAATTTTCTTCAGGACAATTTATTTTGATTCCAGCATCAACAAGCCCTTTAAGGAACGCAAATGTTTTATTTTTTCCTATTGTTCTCATCATCCCGAAATCAACTATTGGATTTTTTAATTTTCCTTTGACTATTTCTTTTCCAAGCAAAAATCCTGTCAAATAAGATGCTGTTACTGATTTCAAGCTTCCTTCAAATTCTTTTGGCCATCCGTAATCTTTCAAATTTTTTGAAGTTATTCCAATTTCAATTTTATCTTGAGCTTCTCTGCTAGTAACATATTGCCCAATTATGTATTTGTTTGTTCTTCTGAAAACTATTCTTGGCAATTCACTTCTAAGTAGCTTGAATCTGTTTCCATAATCGGTTTTTGCTTCTCTTCGTCTTCTCTTATCTACTTTAGTCATTTTATTATTTTCTAACTCCTGAAACATAATCTTTAAAGTTTGCGTTGCTTGTGAAAAACTTGTTTTTGATTTTATTCCTTAAATCTGTTTTTTCTTTCTTTGTCATTTTTCCCTCAACTTTAACAAGGTGCTTTCTTAATTTTCTTGTAAGTGCAACATATTCTTTTTTTCTTTTGTTGACTTTTTTTCTGACATTTCCTGTGCTTCTTCTTTTCTTTTTCTTTGTTGATGTTTTTCTTCCACTAACGTTTTGTATGACTATTGCTCCGTCTTTGTATAAATCCCTTATATCTTGTTTTGTAAGTGCTTCTTTGATTTCTGCTAATCTAGGTTCAAGGAATTTAATTCTCTTTTCTCCGACGCCAAGTGTTCTTACAGCAAGAGCTTTTTTCTTTTTCAAATTCATTTTACTTTTTTTCCTCCGATTTCTTTTCTTCTTTAGCTTCTGCTTTTTCTTCTTTCTTTGTCTTTGGTTTTTGTTCCATTTTGTATTTCTGTATTTTTTCGAATTTTTTCAAAAGTTTTTTAGCATTTAAGTTTGAAATTTTTATTCCTTTTTCTTTTGCGAATTTTGCAATTTCTATTTTTCTCTCTCCGCCAACATTTCCTAAAATTGCGATTTGATTTTTTCCTAATTTCCCAAGTTCCTTGATATTATTTACTAATATTGGAGTTTTCTCATCAATTAATCCGCTTGTTGTCTTGTCCTGTTTGTATCCTATTTTAACTATTGCAGGGTATCCTTTTCTTTCTCCTCTTGTCTTGCTATGCCTTCCTTTTGGACTTCTCCAGATTTGTTTTTTCTTTCTTCCTTTTCCAAGTCTTGAGGCTTTACTCCAATTTCTTCTTAGGAATTTTAATGGCATTATGAAAATTCTCCTGAATTTTTATTTGTGCTGAAATTTCCTATTTCTGTCATTACATTTCTTCTCCGCATTTATTTGTGATGAAAATTCCATCTTGGAAAATTCTTCTGTCTTTGTTTGTGATTCTTGTAACCATTTCAAAATTTGCTGCAGCTTGTCCTGCGACTTCCTTATCATGTGCAGTTACTGTGATTATTTCTTTGTCGACTTTCACTTCGGCTCCAGTTGGAATTTTTACTTTTCTTGGAGAACGTTCACCAAGGAAATTCTTTATTATTGCTTCGTTTCCTTTAACTTCAACAGTCATTGGGAAATGGCTGAAGCAAACTTTCAGTTTGTATTCAAATTTTTCCTGAATTCCTTTTATCATATTATTTATGTGAGCAACAAGAGTATTGATTTGCCTTTTTTCTTTTTTTGACGCTTGCTTGTCTTCGAAAATTATTTCGTTTCCTTTTTTCTGAACATTTACTCTGTTTAAATCAAATTCTCTTTCATTAATGTTGTTTCCTTTTTTCACACTAACTTTATCTCCGACTATATTTACTTCAACTCCCTCGGGAATTTCTATTTTTTTTATTAATGCTTTTTTCATTTTAAAATAACCATTTCCTATTTTCTTTTTCTACGAAATGATTGTAAATTCTTGAACCAATGTAATGATGTTTTCCGCTGACTAAGTCTCCAGCTCCTTCGACAAAGAGAACTGTTCCTGTAACGAAAGTTGTAGATGAAATCAACCCATTAACCAAAAGAGAAATTTCTTTTGTTGCTGGAACTAATGATGTAGCTAAACCAATGCCCCCAAGAGCAATCAAACACAATCCTTCAGCTCTTGCTAATAATTCTTTTCCTTCATTATTATAATAAATTTTTTTCATTAGTAAAAATATGCAATTAAGCATCCTCCAATCTTTTCTTCTTTTGCTTCTTCGTGCGTAGTCAATCCTTTATTTGTTGAGACAATCATTGTTCCGATTCCTCTTGCTGGGAGATATCTTCTTTCATATTTTTCAATTTCTGTTTTCAAAACTGTGAATCTCGGCTTTATTGCTTTGCATTCAGAAATATTTCCCAAGGTTATCTCAACACTTTTGTCCTTTGGATTAATTTTATATTTTTTTATTGCTTCTTTCTGCTTCATTATTTTCAAAACTTCGATTAGCAAGTTGGAAATTTTTTTCACTTCTATTGTTTCTTTCCCTACTCTCTTGGCATTTCTCATCATGTTTAGTGCATCTGCAACTATATCTTGGCTCATATTCTGTATCCTCCAATTGTATTATCTTTTAAAGATAAAATTTCTGGCAAGGGTTTTCCCATAATTTCATAATTTGTTCTTTCTTTGTCTTCATCTAGAACTATCTGAGTTAAAATACGAAAATCATGATCAGATATTCTTCTTCCAATTCCATCTTCTGTTAAATTTTGATTTTTTGTCATTTTATGAATATTTGTTGAATCCGATTTCTGTTGCAATATCTCTGAAACAGTGTCGGCATAAATTTAATCCGTATGATTTTATGTGTGCTCCGAATCTTCCACATCTCTCACATTTCTTCGCAGCAATTCCTATTTTTCTATCTTTTGGTTTGTTGTGTTTTAGGAATTTTTCCAATTTTGCAGGTTTGTTCTTCAATTGCTTTGTTATCTTGTTCCAATCTGATGCTGTCATTTGATAAACTCCTGTTTAGCGAATGAACTAGAAAGTTTTAATCTTGTTGTCATTTTATTTTCCTATAAACTCTGTCTGGAAATTATCTTCCATAAATTTAATTATTTCTTCTCTGCTAATTCTTTGTCTTGCAGGAATTTTTCCTCTCTTGATTTTTCTTTGGCTGACTTTTCTTCCCATTCTTTTGAATACAACAGTTACATCAAGCCCGATAACCCCTAATTCTCTTTGATATTCCATTCCTGGAATTTCTATGTATTCTTTTATTCCAAATGAAAAATTATTTTCGCTGATTTGTTTTTTTCTTAATCTATTTTCTATCGCAGTAAGCATCCTTTTCACAACATCATTGGTTTCTTTTCTTAATGTTACAACTGTTCCAACTTCTAATTTAGGACGAACTCCGAATGTAGGGATTCTTTTGTTGGACATCATCTTAGCAGGTTTTTTTCCTGAAATCATTGCAAGCAATTTCACTCCCTTTTCAAGCTGTTCTCCAGTCCCACCAATGCTAAGAACGACTTTTTCTATTCTAATTTTTCGTGTTGGGTTTTCTGTTTTTGTTTTTTCCATTTTATTTTCCTTTATAACCATTATTCGATTACCATCAATTGTTTAATTAAAACATTAATCTCTTTATCTTTTGATTTTATCTTTGCAATTTTTCCTTCTAGATTTAACTGCACAATTTCTCCTGTTTTTCCGATGTGTTTTCCAGAGAAGACAACAGCATTTGTTTTTTCTTTCAACGGAAGACATTTTTCAATTTTTCCATCTTTCAAGTTTACTAAAACTGAATCATTCAAATTGCATTTAACATCTGAAAGGAAATTTCTTCCATCGCTCAAGTTCAATTGTGTTTTCTTTCCCTTTAGTATTTTCTTTCCAATAACTTTTGAAATCTTTTTTTCTGATTCATTTTCTTTTATCTCCTTCAAAAAGAATTTTCCGTGTTCAGATAATTCCAATCTATAGCATTTTTTCAAGGGGATAACATTTAAGGTATCAAATAACAGCATATTGTTTTTATCATCTTTTACAGGCTTTCCATTTGCTAAAACTTGCTTAGCGTGAATTATCCTTTGTGCTTCTCTTCTTGTCTGAGCTAATTGTGTCATTTCCCTTAATATAATTAAGAATGGAACTCCATCATTGATATTCTCTCTTGGTCTAACTACATAAGCAGTTCCTTTTCTTTCAATAGGCCATTTCATAGATGTGCTTTCTCTTCTTAAGTGTCCTGCCATTATGAAAATTCTCCTGAATTTTTATTTGTGCTGAAATTTCCTGTTTCTGTCATTTTACTTTTTATCCTCCACTTTCTTTTCAGTTTTTGATTCTATTTTTTTATTTTCTTCTTTAGTTGTTTTCATTCGCTTTTTGTCGTCTAAATTTAATTCTATAATTTGTAAATTTGAAGGGCGCATTTTAATGTTTGCTTTGCTCCCATCTTGTTTCTTAACTTGAATTCCTTCAATTATTACTTTTGATTTATTTGTATTTACTTCCATAATTTTTCCTGTTTTCAATTTGAATTTTCCTCTCATTATCTTAACAGTATCTCCTTTTCTCACAACGATGTTTCTCTTTCCGATTTTTTTTCTAAGTTCTTTTGACAAATTAACACTTAACAATTTTCTCTTTATGCTCAACGGAGCGTTTGCTAAATATTTTCTTTGTTTTCTCGGCTGTTTGCTTTCTTTCCAATGTTTGCTAAATTTATTTTTCATCTTCTATGTTTCCTCATCATTCTTTGATGATATTCTCTTCTATTTCTTATTAGATTCAAATCTGACTCCCTTTCCTCACTTTCATATATTGAAAGGGGATATTCATTTTTTACTTCGTTTTGATCTTCTTTTAATTCTACTAACTTTGCTAAATTATTTTCTGTCATTTTAATATACACTTGCAGCGATTTTTGCTACACTTGACCATCGCTCCAAAACCTCCCTTGCAACTACTCCTTTAATTTGAGTTCCTTTTGGATTTCCTTTTTCATCTTTTAACAAAGCAACTGCATTGTCTTCGAATGCAACTCTCTCTCCATTTAATCTTCTATAAGGTTTTTTCTGTCTTACAACAACAGCATCGAAAACTTTCCCCTTCATATCTGGCAATCCTTTTCTAACTGAAACTTTTACCCAGTCCGCAACTTTTCCATATTGCTGTCTTCCTTTTGTGCTCTTTCCGTGCTTGACTGAAACTAATTTTACAACCTTTGCTCCGCTATTGTCGGCAGCTACCATTATTGCACCGATGTTTAATCCTCGTGTTACTCTTGCTGATACGGCTTTCATTGGGTTACTCCTACTAATGTTTTATCAACATTATCTCTAAGTCTATCATATGCTTGATTAACTCTTGCGTCATAATTTCTTTTCAAGTTTTTACAATTAGCAAATCCTTTCAAAGTTTCTCTGGCTTCTCTTTGGTATCTGAATAATAAATCTTCAGATGTTGCATTAATATCTACTAAAGGTATATTCCCTTCAGCGAAAGAAATTCCTAAATCTGAAAATCTTTCTTCTATTCTTTCTACCATTTTTTCTATCATTGACATATTAATAGTTTGTTTCATTATCTTTCTCCTGCATTTTTCAATTTTTTAATTACAACGAAATGGATAATCTTGCTTATCGGACGGCATTCTTGAATTTGTATTAAATCTCCGACATTAATTTCACTTTCCATACATTTTGTTAGCTTAGCATGGATTTTTGTTTTTGAACGCAAGTATCTTTCGTATTTGCTGACATAAATCATTCTCTCAAATTCTATTGCAACTCTTGTAGGGAATTTCTTTGTGACTCTTCCTTCAAAGATTCTTCCTCTAACTTTTAATCTTCCGTGAATATGGCATCTTACATCATTGCAAATAGAGCTGCCGTTTTCTTTTTTAGGCAGATTTCCTTTTTCTTCCATTTTTTTCTTGTTTATTTTTTCCATTTCTTCTTTTACAGTGTAGCTTTTCTTTTTTCAAAAGAAAAACCCATTTTCTTGTTTGTTTTTGTTCGCGTTATGTTCAATCAATCGTTTCAGGATTGAAACCAAGTTTCACGAGGGCATCTTTGATTTTTTTTCTGTGATCCCCTTGCAGTTCAACTTCGTCGTTTCTGTAAGTTCCACCGCAAGCAAGTTCATTTTTCAGAGCTTTTGCAGTTTCCTTCACGTCTACTCCACTTAGTCCGCTGACAATAGTGACATATTTGCCGTATCTTTTCTTCTCGGCAGTCACTTTGATATTCTGCGAACCCTTCGCGATTTTTTCACACACGCAAGCTTGTTTTGGCAAGCCACATTTTGGACATATCTCCATTATGAAATTTGCTCCGCAAATTTTATTTGTGATAAATGGGATTCTGTCATTATTTGTTTTTCTCAACTTCTAATTTATTTTTATTGTTGAGTGTAAGTATTCTTGCGATTGTCTTTTTTATTTCCTTTGATTTCGCACTTCCCTTTGTTGCATTGCCTTTTGATTTTACCAATTCAAATTGCAGTTCTTCGAGTTTTTTCTTTTTCTCTTCGTGATTCATTTTTTGAATATCCTTTGTTTTTAATCTTGTCATTTTATTTTTTCCTCCTAATTTTCTTTTTCTCTTCAATTTGAGTTTCAACTTCTACTGAATTCATTTTTAATCTTTCAATTATTTCTTTTGTTAAGTCAATTTTATCACTTAATATTACATCTGGTGAAAGTATGCTAACCTTTACTCCAACTGTTCCAGGACGAGTTTGTGCAACTGCTCGTGCTCTGTCAACGACTTTTGCACTGTCTCCGATTTTTCTCAAATATCCTTGTGAGAATCTCCATGTCTTTGCTCTTGAACTAGGAAGTTTTCCTCCTAAGACAATTTCAACCCCTAAAGCTCCTGCATTCATTACTCTTTGAAGATTCTTGTAAGCAATAACTTTAAATTTCAATGGACCTAATCTTTCCAATCCCAATGCAATCTCGTCGGCAATTACCTGTGCATCTAATTCAGGTCGTTTTATTTCATCAATTTCTATTCTAGGATTTTCTAATTTGAAAAAGGTTCTCAATAATCCTGTAAGCTCTTCAATTTTTTCTCCTCTCTTCCCGATAACTAATCCGGGTTTATTTGTTGATATAATAACCTTTTCTCCTATAGGAGTATATTCAATTCTAACTCTGCTAAGTTTCCCTTTTCCTAAATTATTTTTAATGTATTCCTTGATAGCAAATTCATTCTTTTTCAATTTTACACTTTTTCTTTCTTCCATTTTATTTTTTTCCTCCGAAATTATGATGCATGAAAAAATTTATTTTTGCTCCCATTATCCAAAATCTCCTGATTTTGTATCCGCAGGTTTCCTGCCGAGGACAGAAGAAAAAATCTTTGATTTTTTCAAACCCTTGAAAAATTTTATTTCCATTTTATTTTTTCTTCATTTTCAATTTAATTTTATCTACGACTTTTAAGTGAATATGAGTTCTTTTTCTTTGTTTTCCACCTTTTCCATAAGGGCGTGATGCTCTGTTTGGAATTGCCTCAACTATAACTGCATTTTCAATTCCAGCAACATTTGCATTTGCTTGAAGGCTTTTCAATAATCTTATAAAATATCCAACTGGTTTTGTCATGTATCTTCCAGCCATTATTCCTTTTCCTTTTCTGTGAGGAATTTCTCCTTTCATAGGAATTGCTTTCTTTAATTTTGAAACTAATTCTAAATCTGCAAGTGCTTTTTCTATTGATTTATGCTTTACAAATTTGCAAATTGCAACTGAATCTTTTGTTGAAATAGGAAGTGAAATTCCATTAACACTCGCTTCATCTTTTTTAGCTTGAATTTGCTTTTTTGTTTTTTTCTCTTCAGCTTTTTCTGCAGTAGCATTTTCTTTTTTCTCTTCTGTTTTTTTCACGTCGCTGACTTCTACTTTTTGTTCAGCATTTTTCTGTTTTGAAAGTGCTTTATTTTCTCTTTGCTTTGCGTTATAATCTTTTTCTGTCATTATTTCTTAGCTTTAGCCTTTGAACCTTTTGTTGAACCAACTCCAGCTCCTCCGTGTTTAACTTTTTGTCTTGTTGCAGAAAATTCTCCAAATCTGTGTCCAAGCATTTCTTTCATAATTTCAACAGGAATAAATTCGTGCCCATTGTAAATTTGGATTTTCATTCCAACCATTTGTGGAACAATTACCAAATTTCTTTTATGAGTTTTAATTGTTTTATTTTTCTCTATTTTTTTCTGTGCTCTGCTGATGAAATTTTCAATTTCTTGGAATTGTCGAAGAGAAAGTCTTCTTTCTTTTGAGGGCAAATATTTTGCGAATTCTCTAACATCTAAAGTTTTCAACTCGTCAAGTGTTTTTCCTCGGTATGTAAATATTTTTTTTGTTGATTCTGTTATCATTTTATTTCTTCCTCTTTCCTGTTCTTGAAGGCCTTATCAATCCAACTCTTGCTCCAGCAGGTGCGTTTCTCTTCGCAATCTTGCTCTTGATTCTCTTTCCTCTACCAGAACCAAATGGATGGTCGATAACGTTCATCTTTACTGCAGATGTTCGTGGCCATAATTTATTTCTTGTTTTTTTGATATAAAAACTCTTACCTGCCTTAACAATCGGTTTGTCTAATCTTCCACTTCCTGCTATGCTCCCAATAATTGCTCTGCACTTTCCGTTGAATTCTTTTTCTTTCTTTGATGGCATTAATACTGAAACTTTATTTTCTGTTACTCTTGTGACTATTGCATAACTTCCGCCTGTCTTTATGAAAACTCCGCCATCGCCAGGGCGTGATTCAATATCATATACTTGTGCTTTTATTGGAATGTCTTTCATCTGCAAAATATTTCCATTTTTAATTTCTTTTCCACCGAAATTTATCTTTTGCCCTTCAATCATTCCCTTACAAGCTGGAATGTAAAAAGTTTCTTCGTTGTATTTAACTTTTGCTAATGGAGCAGTATGCCCTGAAGAGTTAGTCAGCTCTACGATTTCTCCTTCGCCAGCTAAAGCTCTTGGATATTTCAATTTGATTCTGTAAGCACTTCTTCTAACTCTATAACTAAAACTTCCATGCCCTCGTGCCTGAACAATTATTCGCTTTCCCATTACTCAAAAACCTCCTGTTTTTGTGTTTGTGCTGAAAATATATTTTCTGTCATTATATTAATCCCAGTTTCGTTGCTACATCAATAGCAGGAAATTCTTTTTTTAATTTAACATAAATATATTTTTTATTTCCTTGAACAAGGGTTCTCAAGTTCTCAATTTTAACTTTGAATAAATTTTCAATTTCGCTTTTTATATCTGTTTTTGTTTTTTCTTTTTCAGTTTCAAATGTAAGAACATTCTGGCTTTCAATCATCATAACTGCTTTTTCAGTCATAAGAGGTTTTATCATTATTCAAAACCCCCCGTTTTAAATTTGTGGCAAATTTCTTGTTTGCTCATTTTATTCTCTCCCCTAAATTTTTAATTGCATCTTCAGTATAAATTGTCAATCTTCCAACTCCGCCGTTTGCCAAATCATTAATGCTCAATCTTTCAGCATTTATTACATCAATAATATTTGTTTTCAATTTTTCCTTGTTTCCCAAAACCAAAAGCAATCCTGCGTTTTTTTTGTATTTTCTTCCTCTTCCTTTACCTTTCCCACTTCTGATTTCTTTTTTCTTTATTGCGACTTTAAATAAATCTTCTCCAAGAATTTTTTTCAAGCTTGAAATTAAATCTTTTGTTTTTAATGAAGATATTTTTTGCTCAACAACCAAAGGCATTTCAGAAATTTTCTTTCCATTTAATCTTGCATATTTTCCGACAACGAATTTTCCGCTTGCTGTTGCACTTAATGCAGATTTGATTGCCATTTCCATTTCTTTTTTATTTATCTTATTAGTGTTAATCATTGAATCAACTTTTGGTGGGTGAGCTCTTCTTCCGCCGATTGCACTTGGAATTTCTGCACCAACCCAATTGAATTGGCTTCCTCTTCTTGACATTATTTTTCTAGGAACTCTTGAAATTCCTTTTCCTTGCATTGTCTTCCAGACATTTCTTGTGTGCTGAATATTTCCGCTGGCAGAATGCTGTTTTCCAGCGACAGGTGAAGGCCCATAAGGTTGTCTAACTTTCACTGCTTCCAACACTTTAGCAACAACATCTTCTCTAATTTTTTCAGAAAAGAATTTAGGCAAATCAATGCTTCCTTTTTCTTTTCCGTTAATATCTAAAATTTTTGTTTTCATTTTATCTTAATTCCAATACCTCGAAATTTTTCTTTTTCTGTTTTTTAGTTTCTCTAAGAGCAGAGGTAATCAATAATTGTCTTTTCACAGGTCCTTGAACGCTTCCTGTCAAAAGTGCATAATCTGTTTTTATATCTCCGAAATTTTTCATTCCTTTGAATTTGTCTTCGGCTTTTCCCATTTCAATTATTTTGCTATTATATGTAACTCTTGTAAACATTCCGAGCTGTCCTGCCATTGGTGCTCTGAAAGTTACTCTTCCTGGATGGAACGAACCTAAAGCTCCTGGACGTCTCTGCCCTTTTTCTGATTTATGTGCTTTAAGTGTAATCCCAAATCTCTTAACTGGACCTTGGAAACCTTTTCCGATTGTTAATCCTCTAGTATCAACCAAACTTCCTTTTTCGAAAACATTTGAGAATAAGATTTCTTTTCCTAAATTTTCTTTCACGAATTTCATTTTGTCTCCAAAATTTCCATTAATTGCAATTTCACTTAAGTCAGGAGTTTTCTTTATGTTTGTTTTCTTTACAACAGAATAGCAAATTAATCTAACATCATCATAATCCCCATTCAAGTCCTCTTTCTTGTTTGCTTTAGGCAATCTGATTTTCCTCTTTAATTCCTTGTCTAAACTTTCAGCAAGAACATCTTTTGCAACTTTTCCGTTTTTGTAAAATCTAACAGAGAAAATTTTCAAAGGAGGACATTCAATAACTGTTACAGGAACAATAATCTTTTTCCCTTTTGTCATAGAATCAGGAGTATCATCTTTTACACAAGCAGAAGCCATTCCTGCCTTGTAACATATAAATCCTTGAAGGGTTTGTTTAGAATCGGATTTTATTGCTTTCCAGTTCGGACTAGGCAGAATCTTTCTAGCCCTTTTTCTAGGCCAGTATTGCAAGCTTCCTCTTCGTGGTGAATTTGGTGGTGCCATTTTTGTTTGTTATATTTGTCAATAGCGGATATCATTTTTACTAACCCTGGATAAAATATTTAGAAAAAGTTTGTTTATAAACTGTTCGGTAAAGGAATCAAAGCAGTAATTATTATATAACCTAGGGGCTTAAAAAAACTATGAAAGGATACAGATTCGACAAGGGGATTTTAACATTTGATAAAGAATTGACTGAATTGGATTTATTTGTTAAACATTTTTTGGATATCTTAAAAAAACATTCAGATTATCTAATAGTAAGCGGTTTTGTGAGCATTTCAACAGGCAGAGCAAGAGCAACAGAAGATGTAGATATCTTGATTCCTGCACCAAAAAAAGAAGTGTTTGAAAAATTATTTAATGAATTAATTGAAAACAATTTCTGGTGTTATCAGGGGGATTCTTCAGAAGAAACATGGGAATACGCAAAGAATATGCAAAATATACGATTTGCAAAACAAACCAAATGTTTCCAAATATGGAGGTTGTTTTTATTAATGAAGCAAAAAAAGCAAAATATTATGAATTTAATCATCCTCAGTTAATTAAGATTAAAGATTTTGAATTTAAAATTCCGCCATTGGAATTTGAAATACTTTACAAAGAGATTGTTCTTGCAGGGAAAAAAGACATAGAAGATGCCTTGCATTTAAGAGCAGTATTCAAAGGAATTCTTAATGAAGAAAAATTCAAAGAATGCAAAGAAATAATTAAAACCGAGTTAGAATCACATAAAAATGAACAAGTCCTCTTTTAAAAAAGTTCCAGAAGCAGATAGAGATTATATCCTTCTTTATGCAGAGGAACTAAACAAAAACCCAAAAGAAATATTCCATCAGCAAAAGATATTGATTAACAGCCAAATTATTTCAAGCAGAAGTTTTTTTCAAAATTTATTCAAAGGAAAAAACTTTAAGTTAGAAGCGAGAAAATATTTAAGAGAGAGAAAAATAATAAAATAATTTAATATAGAATCTTCTTAAGCTTCTAATTCTGCTTCACTTCTTATTTCCTTCTCGTCAATTTTTCCTCTTCTAACAATCTTTCCCTTTCTCAAGGATTTTTCCCGAACAACTGCGAAATCCTTCTCATTTTTTATAGAATCAGGGATAGCAATAGACTCAATAATAAAATCATGGAAAATTTCTGCTAATTTGAAATCATCTTTTTCCCAAACAAAATCTTTTGCGATGTCTTTATCGTTTGTAATTAGTTTGCAGAAATCAGGATTAGGTGCTTCATCTTTGTTTTTCGGTTTTGCGGATTTCGGTGCTTTTGCTTTTATTTTCAAGATAGAATCTCCCACACTGAAAGAAAGCGCGAAAAATGCTTTTGGAAACGCGTTGATTATATCCAGAAGTTCCTTCCCACTTATTTCAACATCAACAGCGTAATTTTTCACACCCTGAAATTGTTTAACTGTTGCATTTTCTAAAAGATTATGATATTGGGGAATTTCTTTCAAATTAACTGTTGAAATGATTCCGCCAGTTACTTTTGTTTTCCCATTTCCTATTTTTTCAGCCATTGTTTTAACAAGTTCGTTTGCAAATTCTGCAGTTGTAAAAATTGTAAATTTATCTTTCACTTTTTTGACTTTTACAATTGCCCTATTTTTGAACTCTCCCCTGCTGAATTTTTGAAATTGCAAGTGAACATCTTCATCGGGTTTTTTACTGAAGATTTTTTTTATAAAATTCATAAATCTTTTTACCAAATTTTACTTATAAACTTTTTCAATCCCAATTTCATTCATTCCGTCGAGGTCTTATAGAAGAGTTTTTAAATTTCATATTCGTAAAAATAAAATGGATGAAAGATATTTCAGGAAGATTACTACTATTGGGATAATTTTAGCATTGATAGTTTTATCTTTCTTTTTACTAAAACCAATTTTACTATCAATTGTTGCTGGATTTTTGTTAGCATTTATTTTTTCCCCTCTTCATAATTTGTTTCTTAAGATTATAAAATCAAAAGGAATTTCTGCTGCAATTATTTGTATTCTTTTATTGACGATTATACTTCTCCCAATTTGGTTTTTTACACCGACAATAATTGATGAATCAATAAAAATTTATAGAGCTGCTCAACAATTGGATTTAGTTACCCCTCTAAAAAATATATTCCCTTCTCTTTTTGCTTCAGAAGAATTTTCACAAGAAGTGGGTTCGATGTTACATTCTTTTATTGTGAATATAACAAATTCTTTGATGAATTATCTCTCAACGATTATTTTAGAATTTCCCTCAATAGCTGCTCAATTTTTAGTTGTATTCTTCTCTTTTTATTATGCTTTGAAAGATAGAGAATCATTAATAAATTATATTAAAGGTTTGCTTCCATTTTCAAAAGAAGTTGAAAAGAAATTATTTGATTCTACAAAGAAAATAACCTCATCAGTTCTTTATGGGCAAGTCTTAATTGGGTTGGTACAAGGAATAATTCTAGGAATTGGATTTTTCTTATTCGGGGTTTCAAATCCTTTTATCTTAACAGTTGTTTCAATGTTCTTATGTGCTCTTCCAATGGTGGGCCCCATATTCATGGGAATTCCAGTAGCAATTTTTCTTTTAATCGGAGGGAATTCAATTTCTGCATTCGGAATTTTAATTTTCACAGCAATTTCTTCTTTCTCAGATAATTTTACTCGCCCCTTCTTTATTTCTCGCTCTGCTAAACTTCACAACGGATTGATTTTAATAGGAACAATTGGAGGGTTCATCCTCTTCGGTGTCCTCGGATTTGTATTGGGTCCATTAATTCTTGCTTATCTTGTTATAATCATAGAGACATATAGGAATAAGAATATCCCTTCGGTTTTGATACAAGACAAATAAAATAAATTTTAAAAGAGATGGAATTAAAAATAAAAATTCTAAAGTGGTCAACAGGGTTTCCTGTAGCAATGCTGAATGAAGACACAGCAAATATTATCGGAGTAAAAACGAAAGGGAGAATTTTAATAAAAACAAATTCCAAAAAACAAAAAGAACTTTCAACAATAGTAGATACAACTACCAATCTTGTCAAGAAAGATGAACTTGCTATTTCTTCAGAGCTTCAAGAAAGATTAGATTTGAATGCTGGGCAAAAAGTTGATGTTGATTTAGCCCCGATTCCTGAGAGTTTGGTTTATATCAAGAAAAAAATGAATGGTGAACCACTCTCGCAAAAAGAAGTTGATTTGATTATTCACGACATCATTGATAATTCTCTTTCCGAAGCGGAAATTGCACTTTTTATTTCTGGGATGTATGAGAAAGGGATGAATATGAAAGAAGTAACTTTTCTTATCAAATCAATATTGGATTCTGGGCAAAAATTAAAATTAAAAAAAGGATTGATTGTTGATAAGCATTCTATAGGAGGAATTCCCGGAAATAGAACAACTCCAATTGTTGTGGCAATCTGTGCTGCAGGGGGATTAATTTTTCCAAAATCTTCTTCCAGAGCAATTACAACTGCGGCAGGAACTGCTGATGTTATGGAAACAGTAGCAAAAGTTGAATTTACAATTGAAGAATTAAAAAAAATTGTTGAAAAGACAGGGGCGTGCTTGATTTGGGGAGGTTCATTAGAAATTGTTCCTGCCGATGAGAAAATCATTTCAATAGAAAAGATGCTGAACATTGACCCCGAATCTCAGTTGCTTGCTTCGATAATGTCAAAAAAACTTGCATTAGGGGCAAAATATATTTTGATTGATATCCCTTATGGAAAAACTGCAAAAGTTAGCAAAGAAAAAGCGTTAAGATTAAAAGAAAAATTTGAATATCTTGGAAAGCATTTTAGAAAAAAATTGAAAGTTGTTTTAACCAGAGGAGACGAACCGATAGGGCACGGAATTGGTCCTGCTTTGGAAATGCTAGATATAATTAAAATTTTAAATCATTCTGAGGACAAGCCTCTTGATTTGGAGAAAAAATCTTTATTTTTGGCAGGTGAAATTTTTGAAATGTCTGGCAAAGCAAAAAAAGGGGAAGGAATTAATTTGGCAAAGCAATTATTGTATACAGGAAAGGCTTTTGAAAAATTTAAAGAGATAGTTAAAGCACAGAAAGGAAATTTGAATAGAATTAAATTAGCAAGGTTCAAGAAAGATATTTTGATGAAGAGAGCAGGGAAAATTATTGAGATAGACAATAAAAAAATAAATTCATTAGCAAGAATCACTGGTTGTCCTATGGATAAATCAGCAGGATTGTATTTGTATAATCACGTAGGACACAAATTGGAAAAAGGAGAAAAAATCATCACAATTTATTC